>Ga0136642_1000081_pt1 | contig 58696 bp, 60 predicted proteins | sample LowCatLa1302831Y_FD_115313 | JGI IMG/M metagenome (GOLD analysis project Ga0136642, IMG submission 115313) | Freshwater microbial communities from Lower Cathedral Lake, Yosemite National Park, California, USA - 13028-31Y | ecosystem: Environmental > Aquatic > Freshwater > Lake ... | reverse complement strand
TGCCCCGAAGACTGCGCCTATTGCCCGCAGTCGGTGCACAACAACACCTTCGTCGAGGCCGAGGCCTTGATGGAGACCGAGACGATTCTCGTCGACGCCCGTCGCGCGAAGGCTGGCGGGGCGACCCGTTTCTGCATGGGTGCTGCCTGGCGCCGGGTGAATGACGGCAAGCAGTTCGACAGTGTCCTGAACACCGTCTCGGGCGTGAAGGCCCTCGGCCTCGAAGTCTGCTGCACCCTTGGCATGGTGAGCGAGCAGCAGGCGGGTCGCCTTAAGCAGGCCGGTTGCGACGTGTATAACCACAACCTCGACACCTCCCGCGAGCACTACTCCAAGATCATCACCACCCGCACGTACGACGACCGTCTCCAGACGCTTTCAAACGTCCGTAAGGCTGGTCTCGAAGTCTGCTCCGGTGGCATCATCGGCATGGGCGAAACCGTCGACGACCGTCTAAAGATGCTCGTCGAGCTCGCTCAGCTCGATCCCCAGCCCGACTCCGTGCCGATCAATGCCCTCGTGGCCGTCGAAGGTACGCCCCTCGCTGGCCGGAAGTTTGTGGATAGCATCGAATTCGTCCGCACCGTCGCCGTCGCCCGCATCCTGATGCCCAAGGCCATGGTGCGCCTCTCCGCCGGTCGCGGGAATATGAACGACGAGACCCAGGCCCTCTGCTACCTCGCCGGCGCCAATTCCATCTTCCTCGGTGAGAAGCTGCTCACCACCGGTAATCCCGACATCGAAGAAGACATGAATCTCATGAAGCGTCTCGGCCTGCATCCGATGCATCCCGATGAAGCCCGCCGAATTCATCGCGGTGAAATCGCGCCAGCGAACGCTCAGCCCGCTGAATGGCCGAGCGTCGCCGAGTTTGCCGCCGCCAACGCTTCTGAAGAATCCTGCGGCCAGGGCGGTTGCGGCTGCAAATAACATGGCCCTCATTTTTGTCACCGGCAGCGATACCGGCGTGGGCAAGACCCATGTCGCTCGCCTGCTCGCCCAGCGCCTTGCGCGGGACGGCTTCACCCAGGTCATCAAGCCCGTGGAGTCGGGGGCTGGGGCGGGTCGCGCGGCCGATGCGCCCAAAGCCGCGGGCAAGTGGGCCGAAGCCCACACGCTGATGACGCTCGCGGCGCCCATTGCACCGCTCGCCGCGGCCAAGAAAGCTCGCAAGCAGCTCGACCTCGAAACGCTTCTGAAACTCTACCGAGCTGTGCCGCATGCGCCCTGTCGCGTCGTTGAAAGCGCTGGTGGTGTCGCCGTACCCATCGACCCTAAGGGTAAGGATTGGGCCGACTTCGCCGCGGCGATCAAGCCCACCGTCGCCATTGTCGTCGTCGAGGATCGCCTCGGCGCCATCAACCAGGCCCGCCTCGCCATCGCTTACCTCCGTCGTCGTTACGATGGCCCGATCGGCGTCTGGCTTAATGCGATCAAGAAGCCCTCGCCCGCGGTCGCGAAGGCGAACCGTGATGGTCTGGCCGAATCCTGGATCCCGCTGCTTGGGGAATCGGGCAAGGGCGATAAGTCAGCGCGTTTCCACTTCCTGCCGCGATGAACGCGGCCCTATTGCAGCGCTTGCAGCGATCCCTCGCGCAGCGAGAAGGGTCGTCGCTGCGCCGCAAGCTTGCCGCCCGCGCTTCGGACGACCTGCGCGTCAACCTCGCCGATAACGATTACCTCGGCCTGTCGCGCGATCCCGCGGTCATCGCTGCCGGCGTGGCGGCACTCCACGAATGGGGTGCGTCTTCCTCCGCTTCACCGCTGGTCACGGGCTACACCGTGGTGCACCAGCAACTTGAGCACGCGCTCGCCGCGTGGCAGGGTTATGAGCATGGGCTCGTGATGAATACCGGCTTCGCGGCCAACTCCGCCGTGCTTGGCGGTTTGCCCAAGAAGGGCGACCTCATCCTCGCCGACCGCTTGGTCCATGCGAGCATGCTGGAGGGCATTGCTGCCTCGGGGGCACGCCTGCGCCGCTTTGCGCATAATGATTTGGATGCCCTGGAGCTCATGTTGCACGAAGAGCCCGCGTTGGAGGGTGTCATCTTCGTGGTCACGGAAAGCGTTTACTCCATGGACGGAGATAGCCCGGATTTGAAGCGGCTAGCCTCGCTGCGGAAGCGTTTCGGGTTTTGTTGGGTACTCGATGAAGCCCATGCCACGGGTTGGTATGGTGCGACCGGTTCTGGCCTGCAGGAAGAGCAGGGTGCTTTCGCCGCGGCCGATATTGTCGTCGGGACGCTGGGTAAAGGCCTCGGGTCGCAGGGCGCCTATGTGCTCTCGCATGCGCCCGAAGTGCGCGATGCCCTGATCAACTTTGCCGGCGAGTTTGTTTACTCGACGTATTTGGCGCCGTCGTGCGCTGCCGCCGCGCTCGCCGCCGTGGAGCGCGTCAAGGGCATGTCGGCCGAACGGGGCCAGCTCCATGCCCTTTCGCATGCTTGGCGTGATGGGTTGGTCGAAGCCGGCTTCGCGGTACCCTCCGGCGATTCGCCGATCATCCCGCTCATCCTCGGCGATTCCGATGTCACCCTGAAATATGCCGCCGCCCTCCGGGCTGCTGGCTTCATGGTCTCCGCGATTCGTCCGCCGACCGTGCCAGAGCGGACGGGACGGATTCGCATCTCGTTGCGTCGGGGTTTGACGCCCGCAGTGTTGGCGAACTTCCTCCAAGCCTTGAAAGGTGTCCGCGAATGAAGATCGGCTGGCTAGGCGGCTGGGGCGTCTCGCTGGAGGAGATGAAGGCCATCGCCGTGGTGCATGCGCCCGATGCGGAGCATCTCATTTACCCGCCCGTGATGGGAGCGGCGGAGAGCCTTGCCGGATGCGATGCCATTATCGCATGGTCGCTTGGGGCGCACCTTGTGCTCGAAGCGGGTGCCCGTGGCGTGAAGTTCCCTGCCAAAGTGCTGCTCTTCGCTCCCTTTACCTCTTTTTGCTCCGAGCACGGCCTGGGTGGGAAGCACTCCGAGACCCAGGTGAAGGTTCTCCGCCGCTGGATGGAGACGGATGCGCCGGCGGCCTTGGCCGACTTCCGTCAGCGCGCCGGCCTGGCCCCGATGGTGGGCGACGCCTTGCCCTACGAGAAGGAATACCTTCAGGCTGGCTTGGAAATCCTCGTCCAGCCCGCGGGCATCTCGCTGATCACCTTTGGCCGCCAGGGGCTCAGCGCTGGATGGGAGGCCTATGTCGGCGACCAAGATACCTTGTTAAATCCGGAGGGCGTTTGCCAGGCCATCGTCGGCTGTCATATTGTTGAAGGGCTCGGGCACGACCTGCGCGAGTTCCTCACCCCCTGACCCATGCGTTTCGACCAGCGAGCCGATAGCTATGATGCGCACGCCGCACCGCAGAAGCGTTTCGCCGAAGCCTTGGCCGCTTTCGCACCCCTGCGTCGTGGGGCGCGCGTGACGGAACTTGGGGCCGGCACAGGTTTCCTGACCTCGGCGTTGCTCGCCCAGGGGGTGAATGTCGACGCCACTGATTCCTCGCCCGCGATGGTAGCCATCGGTCGCGAGGCGGTGCCGGCAGCGAACTGGTTGGTGCACAATGCCTTCGGACCCATTGAGAAAGCCAACGCCATCGCCTCGACTGGCTTGCTGCATTGGGCGGCGGATCCGGCGGCCGTCTTGAAGCATTGGCGGGCCGCGTTGCCTGAAGGTGGCCGATTGCTGCTGGGCGTGCCGTGTGATCCTTGCCTGAACGAATTACGTGACCTCATCGGCGAAGGCCCCGTCCGCTGGCGCGATGAGTCGCAGTGGTTGGCGCTACTCAAGGGTGCTAAGTTCGATGTCCATGCGCATGGCGTCTTGGAGTCGGAGGAAATTTATCCGAGCGCGTTGGATTTCCTGCGGTCGCTGCATCGCAGCGGCGTGACCGGTGAACCGCGTCTGTCGGCCGGCGAATTACGTTCCATGATCCGGGATTACGACCGCCTGAATGCGCGCCCCGAGGGGGTGGTCGCCACTTGGGCGTGGTTGTTGGTGGATGCGACGGCGCGCGGTTAGTGGGCGTTAGTTGATCGGTTGGCCAGTTGGCAAGGTATGCAGAAAGCAGGGGCAGCACGCGGTGCTGCCCCTACCCATTACTCGAAACTGAACTCGCCGTCGGTGGCTTCGGGCGGAGGGGCGTCGCCGGCGAGGATGGTGCGGACGAAGAGGTCGCGGTGCTCGGGGCAGGAGCCATGTTTGCGCAGGGCTTCGACGTGCTCGGGGGTGCCGTAGCCTTTATGCGTCGCGAAGCCGTATTGCGGATAGCGGGCGTGCATTTCGACGAGCATCCGGTCGCGTTCGACCTTGGCGATGATTGAGGCAAGGGCGATGGCGAGGCTCTTGCCGTCGCCCCCTTTGATGGATTCGTGGGCCCAGGCGAAGGGGCGGAGCGGTAAGCCATCGACGAGTACGAGGAACGTACGGGCGTCGGAGCGGCCGAATAATTCACCTTCCGTGCCCGCGGCGGCGAAGAGTGGGGCCATCGCGCCCGTAGCGAGCTTAGCGATGCAGCGGGCCATCGCGAGGCGAGTAGCACCGAGAATATTATGGGCGGAGATTTCCATCACCGAGCCCGCGGCCCACGTGGTCTTGAGTTTACCTTCGGCCTCCATCTCGGCGATGCGGGCGCGCAGTTCGGCCCGCTTCTCGGGGGTGAGTTTCTTGGAATCGTTGGCGCCCGAAAGTTTCCGCAACCAGGCGGGTTCACCGTAGAAGCCGGCGTCGAGCAGTACCGCCGCGGCAATCACCGGGCCGCAGAGGGAGCCACGGCCAGCTTCATCTACTCCCGCGATGCCTGGACGATCGGCACCTTTTTTGCGGTCGAATGATGCCAGCGAGGCCACGGCTTATTCCGCCTTCTTGCGGCGGACGAACGGTTTGGTAGCCGGCGGCTCGAGCCCACGGACCTCGTAGGCGGTCTTGAAGTGCAGCTTGGCGAAGTTGACGAGGATCGCCGGACCGAGACGGCCGACAAGTTCGATGCCGGCGTTCTTGGCTTCAGAGCCAGAGCCCTTGGGTAACTGGACGCCGCCGTCCTGCGACAGGCGGTCGATCTCACGAACAAAGGCTGCGCGGGCGACGATGGAGGCAGCCGCGACGACGGGGTCGGATTCGGCCTTGGTGCGCATCCGGAGGTCGAACTCGACGCCTTTGCGGGCTAGTTCCTTCTGCACGAGGGGTTCTTCAGTGAATTGGTCGAGCAGGCCCCACTTGGGGCGGCGCTGGTGCTGCAGTTCGAAATCCTTGAGCGCTTCCTCGCAGGAGGTCGCATGCATCCAGCCCAGCAGGCGGTTGAGGTTCTTCCCGAAGCGCGAGTGCAGCTCGTTATACTTCGCCATGCGCATGAACGTCGTCTTCACCGCCACGCCGGGGGTGGAGCGGATGACGCGGTCGAGTTCGGCGATCTTCGTGTCGGTGAGTTTCTTCGAATCCTTGATGCCCAGTTCGATCCACTCGCGCGTCATCTCACCCGTCGCGATGACGCAGGCGGAGACCACTGGGCCAAAGAGGTCGCCCTTGCCGGACTCGTCGAGGCCGGCGTGTTCTTCGAACCACTCGGGATTATTCTCGGCCTCGTAGCCGAGGACCGCTTCGCCGGTGATATCGGGCTCGAGGGTGAATTTCACGAAATCTTCGGTGCCCTTGCCCGAGATGACGCACTTGCCGGATTTATAATGAACGATGTTCAGGTTATCGCCCTTGAAGGCGAAGGCCGCGTGGTCGACGACGAAGGAGGCCCAGCCCTTGGCGACGAGGATGGTGCGGAGCTTCGCGGCCTGGGCAGCGTCGAGCTTCAGCGTATGCATCGCTACTTTCTTCGGCTCGTCGTCGGAGTCCTGCTTTGCCTTTCGTGCCATGAGTCCCAAGGTCTACCCGAGTTGGCGTCCAAATCCAGCCCCATCCCATGCCTGTTCGCAAACCCGCCCTGCGCAGTGTCGCTCCCGCGATAAGACGGGCGCTTTTGGCTTGGTTTGCGGCGCACCGCCGGCCCATGCCTTGGCGGGAGGAGGTTTCGGCTTACCGGACCGTGGTGTCGGAGCTCATGTGTCAGCAGACCCAGATTGCGACGGCGATTCCGTATTTTGAGCGTTGGGTGGCCCGTTGGCCGGACTTCAAATCGCTCGCGAAAGCGGATGAGGCTGCCGTGCTCAAACTCTGGGCCGGGCTCGGTTATTATTCGCGGGCTCGGAATCTCCTCAACCTCGCGAAGCAGGTCGCCGTGCTCAAGGAGCCGCCGCGGACGGCGGCGGAGTGGCAGAAGTTTAAAGGCGTCGGGCCGTATACCGCCGCCGCCATCGGCAGCATTGCTTTTGCGGAGCCCGTCGCCGTCGTCGACGGCAACGTTGTGCGGGTCTTGTCGCGGCTCGATGGGTATCGCGAGAAACTTAAGGATGCCTCTTCAGCCGCGAAGCAATTCACCGAGCTTGCGGATGCGCTGGTCGACCCGAAGCAACCAGGAGATTTTAATCAGGCCATGATGGAACTCGGTGCCACTGTGTGTCGCAAGGCGGCGCCGGAGTGCGAGAAGTGTCCGTTGGCTAAGTGGTGTGATGCGCGGCAGCAGGGGGACGCGGCGGATCTGCCCAGCTTTGTGAGTAAGGCGCGCAAGACTGCGGTGGTGCAGCGTGCCTTGATTGTGAGGGCGGGGAAGTTGTTGCTGCGGCGTTACGGCGCTCGCTCACGCCGGCTTGTCGGCATGGCCGAGATTCCGGAAGTCGCCACGCTGGGCTTCGAACTGGCGGGTGAGCCCGTGCTGATCCGACGGCGCACGATCGGGACCATCACTTACGAGGAGCGCTTGCACGTCGTGTCGGCAGCGGCGAGCGAAGTGCGGCACTGGACGCGCGACGTTGAACTTGAATGGGTCGCCACCGAGTCGCTGGAGCAGGCTGCGCTGACGGGGCCGCACCTGCGTTGGTTGCGCGAGTGGCTTAGTCCAAGCGGTCCGAAAGCGCGCGGCAGACAGCCTTGAGGGCGGCCACGCGGGCGAAGCGCTTATCATTGCCCGAGATCACGTGCCAAGGGGCATGCGGCGTATCGGTGCGGGCAATCATGTCCTCGGCCGCGCGGATATTATCATCCCATTTCCGGCGGTTACGGTAATCTTCCAGCGTCATCTTATGGCGCTTGTGCGGGGAACCCTCGCGCGCCTTGAAGCGGTTGAGCTGTTCTTCCTTCGAGATATTAATCCAGAGTTTGAGCACGACGGCGCCGGACTCCGCCAAGCGGGCCTCAAAGTCGTTGATCTCGGCGTAGGCGCGGGCCCATTCGGAATCTTTGGCGAAACCCTCGACCCGTTCGACCATCACGCGTCCATACCAGGAGCGATCGAAGATGGCGAGGTGTCCGGCCGGAGGGGTCTTATTCCAGAAACGCCAGAGGTAGTGGCGGGCCTTTTCTTCTGGCGTCGGCGCGGGCGTCGGGTGAACCTGATAGTGAGCAGCGTCGAGCATGCCACAGAGACGGCGGATGGCGCCGCCTTTGCCAGCGGCATCGGGGCCTTCGAGGGCGAGCACCGTCGCGATGCCTTTCTGGGAGGCGAGGCGGCTCAGTCGACCGAGGCGGGCCTGCAGTTTCGCAATCTGTTGACTGTAGCCTTTCTTATCAAGTGTCGGGTGTGGGGTGGCGCTTTCGAGCAGGCCGCGCGGGCGGCTGCTGGGTTTCTTGACGGAGTTGGCGGCGCGTCGGCGGGAGGCCTGGGCGAGTTGCGCGGCGATGACCTGGCCTGCGTGGAGGTCGCGCTGTTTCGTCTCGGCGGCCGACACGATGACTTTCCAGGGGAGATTCTTGCCGCTGCCCTGCAGGCGGAGCTCGCGGGTTTTCTTATGCACCGAAGATTTCGTGAGCAGTAGGTCGTGGTCAGTGACTACCCAGCCCTCTGCGTCGGTGTCCTCGGCTTCGCGGAGGCGTGTGCGCAAAAGTTTTTCCGGTGACTCAATCCAGACCTTGACCACCGAAGTACCATCGGCGGCGAGCAGTTCCTCAAACTGCCGGAGTGATTTCAGGCGAAGGCGAAGGGCTTCACCGGAGAGTTGGTCGGTAGCCGCCGAGACGGCCGTGTGGGTGAGCCAATCACCGACGACAATCGTGATATGGCCCTTGGCTGGCATGTGTTGCCAGTAGGGCCAGAGGAAGGGGTGGCCGACATTTTCCTTCGCGTGAGGCAGTGGGGCGCAGATGCGCACCGAGCGGGAGTCGAACCATTCAGTCAGCTGGTTGGCGAGTTCGGAGGCGGCGAGCCGATCGTTGCCGCCGATGACGATGACGGCGGATTGTTGCTTCGTGGCCAGTCGGCGCTGCGCGGCGAGTAGCCGCAGGTGCAGGGCGGAGCGGGATCGTTCAAGTGCGCTGCGGGTGGCCATCGGTGAGACTATGCAGGACGCCTCCGCGGATGGGAAGTGCGATTGAGTGACAGAACCGTGACGGTGCCGGCCAGCCCGGCTTACTTATCGTCTTCCTCGGGTGTGGTGGCCTTGGGCAGCTCACCCTTACGCATCGCATCGAGGGTCTTCTGGAGGAGCTTCTGCATGCGAGGGTCAGCGGCGGCGGCGGCGACGGCCTTGCCCTGTAGTTCGAGAGATTCGACTTTGCGGCCTTGGAGCCAGCGGATGCGGGCGAGCGTATCGAGCTTATCAGGGTGAGTTTCCTTCGTGAGTTTTACGGCCTGCAAGGCGAATTTCTCGGCGAGGGGCAGGTTCAGGAATTTGGTGTAGGCTTCGTTGGTGACCAATTCCCAGGCTAGTTCGTTCATCGTCTCGGCGTCGTCGAAATCTTCCATGCCCGCTTTTTCGATCTGGGCGAAAGCCTTGGTGGGATCGCCATTGGCGAAGGCGATTTGGGCCTCGACCGTATCAATGAGGTCTTTGCGTTCTTCAGGTGGGAGCACCCCAGCAGCCTCGGGGAGGGCTTTCTTGGCGGCTTCCCAATCCTTGCGGGCCATCGCCTTGGCCAGTGCATCGAGTTTAGCTTGAGCCTTTTCGATTTCGGAGTCGGGGAGGGCGGCCTTGGGGGCAGGGGCAGCTTTTTTACCACGGAGCGGCGTCTCGACGGCGAGCGGATTACCGGCGAGAGGCGTGCCCGTGAGAATATCGCCGAGGAGTTCCGCGGTGAGTTCGGCGGGGTGGCCGGCCCAAGCGATCTTCCCTTCGGAGACGACGAACGCGTGCGGGATGCCGTTGACGCCGGCGGCTTCGAGCCAGTCTTTAATGAAAGCTTTTCCGCCGATGGCGACGCGGTAGGACATCTTCTCGCCCTGGCCTTTGAGGAAATCTTTAGCGCGTTGCGCCGAGGCCGCATCGCGTTCCGCTTCCCAGACGTTCACACCCGTAATCACGATGCCCTTCTTGGCTAGCTTCTGATGAAGTTCATTGAGGTGCGGGATTGAGGCGACGCACGGGCCGCACCAACTCGCCCAGCATTCGAAGACATAGATCTCACTCTTCTTGAATTCTTTCACCGCTTCACCTTGGAGCATCGACTCCGGGCGAGTGGCGGGAGCGGGGTCACCCACTTTTAGGCCGGCGGCGGAAAGGGTGGCCGTAAGCAGCAGCAGGAGCAGGGCGCGCATAGGGAAGGAATAGGGGGTGGGCTGGCGGGAGGCAAATAGGCAAATAGGTAAATAGAGTATAGAGTATCGGGGTGAGTTAGGGGAGAGGGGTCGGCTTAATGAGGTAGGGACGGCTGTCCCCAGTCGTCCGTTCGTCGGATGAGGTGCGGATGTGGATCGGGTTAACGGCGGGTTGGGGACAACCCGCCCTACCAGCGAAGGCGAGGCGCCATTTTGAAGAGACAGAGGGTAGGGATGCGATGACAACGCATCCAGAGGTCTCTTCGCAAACGGACGCGACGCAGTCGCGCCCCTACCCAAAGACGGCTAGGGGCAGCACGGGGTGCTTGCCCGTACCTGCGAGCCAGAATCAGGCCTTAGTGGTATTGAACTTCGCGCGGATGGCCTCGACGACGGCTGGGTCGGCCAGGGTGGAGACATTGCCCAGTTCGCGGCCTTCGGAGATATCGCGCAGCAGGCGTCGCATAATCTTGCCGGAGCGGGTCTTGGGAAGGTCGGGCACGAAGACGATGCGTTCCGGGCGGGCGAATTTGCCGATCTTGGCGTCGACCATCCCGTTGAGCTTCTTGGCGAGCGCGGCTTCGTCGACGTTCTTGGCGGCGGCCGTTTTCAGAATGACGAAGGCCATGAGACCCTGGCCCTTGAGGTCGTGCTTAACCCCAATGACGGCGGATTCGGCCACAGCGGCGTCTTCGATGAAGATCGCTTCCAGTTCAGCCGTGCCGATGCGGTGGCCCGAGACATTGACCACATCGTCGACGCGGCCCGTGATCCAGAGGTAACCGTCTTTGTCGCGAATGGCGCCGTCGCCGGGGAAGTAATATTTACCGCCCCAGCGATTCCAGTAGGTGTCCACGTAGCGCTGTTCGTCGCCAAAGATCCCTTGCGTGATGCCCGGCCAGGGTTTGCGGATGGCGAGGATGCCGTGGTCGGTTTCGTTGCCGTTCTCATCGAGCACTGCGGCGTCGACGCCAAAGAAGGGAAGCGTCGCGGAGCCAGGCTTGGTGGGTGTGCAGCCGGGCATCGGGGTGATCATGTGGCCGCCGGTTTCGGTCTGCCACCAGGTATCGACGATCGGGCAGCGCTCGGCGCCGATGTTGCGATGATACCAAAGCCAAGCTTCTGGGTTGATCGGTTCGCCGACGGAGCCGAGGAGGCGGAGCGAGGAGAGGTCATACTTATTCACCCATTCATCGCCCCACTTCATGAAAGCGCGGATGGCGGTCGGGGCCGTGTAGAAGACCGAGACCTTGTGGTCTTGGACGATTTTCCAGAAGCGACCGAAGTCAGGAGCGTCTGGGGCGCCTTCGTACATGAGCACCGAAGTGCCGTTCAGGAGCGGTCCGTAGACCACGTACGTGTGGCCCGTGACCCAGCCCACATCGGCCGTGCACCAGAAGAGGTCGTCGCCGCGGAGGTCGAAGACGTATTTATTGGTCGCATAGGCGTGGACCATGTAGCCACCGACGCTGTGCATGATGCCCTTAGGCTTGCCGGTGGAACCGGAAGTGTAGAGCAGGAAGAGCATTTCATTGGCCTCCTGTTGGACGGCCTCGCATTGATCGGAGACCTTGGCGACGGCCTCGTGGTACCAGACATCGCGGCCGGGCTGCATGACGCAACCGGCGTCCGGCTTGCCTGGGTGGCGTTGGAGTACGAGCACGTGGGCGCACGTCGCACAATCTTTCACGCCTTCATCGACCGTCTGCTTGAGTGGGAGGAATTTACCACGGCGGTAGCCGCCATCCATCGTGATAACCGCTTTCGATTTCGCGTCGTTGACGCGATCCCGGATGGATTCGGCGGAGAAACCGCCGAAGACCACGGAGTGGACGATACCGAGGCGGGCGCAGGCGAGGACGGCCATCGCGAGTTCGGGCACCATCGGCATGTAAATTGCGACCGTGTCGCCGCGCTGAAGTCCCATGCCCTTAAGGACATTGGAGAAGCGGCTGACTTCGGAAAGTAGTTCGCGGTAAGTGATGCGGCGGACTTCGGTGGCCTGGCCGTCGGTGGTGGGCTCACCTTCGTAGACGATGGCGACCTTATCGCCGAGGCCCTTGGCGACTTGGGCGTCGATGCAGTTATAGGCCACGTTGGTCTTGCCGTCGACGAACCAGCGGAAGAAAGGCTTCTTGGATTCATCGAGGACTTTGGTCCACGGCTTGAACCAAGAGAGTTCCTTCGCTTCGTCGGCCCAGAAGCCATCAGGGTCTTGGATGGAGCGATTGTAGAGGGCATGGTAACCATCCATTCCTTTGACGCGGGCCTTGGCGACGAACTCGGCGCTCGGCGGGAAAACCTGTTCGTTGGAGCCGAAGCCTTCGGCGCTCGCCTGTTTGACATCGGCGATCTCTTCGTTGGATTCGGAGGAGTTGGGGGTATGGGCCATGGGGGGTCGTTTGGAGCGAAGGATAAGGTAGATGGAAAAGGCCACCAGCACCGCGAGGACAAGCACCAGCCAGGGGTGATCCAGGATGCTGGGGTTGACCACTTTGGTCATGGAGGAAAGGGGCATGGGGCAGGCGGGCGCTAATATGAACCCCGTGGTCACCCGGAGGGCAACCAAAACGCGGGGCTGTGAGTATTTTGACCCCTGGCCCGCGGGTTTGTTGCCTAAAGTTCAGCGACCAACTCGGCGAAACTGTCGACCACGCGGACGCCTTGCCCCGTGAGTCGTTCGCGGTGCTGATGTCCGTGGGCAACGAGGACGCAATCGACCCCCATCGCGGCCGCGGCTTCGGCGTCGTGAGCGGTATCGCCGATATAAATAACTTCGGCGGGTCGGCGGGCGAGATCGGTCAAGTGGTGGCGGGCGCGTTCCTCTTTGCTCCCCGCGTGGATGTCACTCCCGCCGCAGGTCTTGATGAAGTGGCGGTCCAGTCCGTACTGCGTGAGCGTCGCCGTGAGCAGGTTGAGTTCGTAGGCGGAAAGAATGGAATGCGTGAGCCCGGCAGCGGTGAGTCTGGAGAGGAGTGTCTCGGCGTGGGGGTGGAGTTGGCACTCGTGCTTACGGGCTTCGTAGGCGGCCATGAAGCGGACGGACATCGCGCGAAAGGAAGCCTCGTCGGGCGTGAAGCCGATGGCCTGATAGACTTTGATCACTGGGAACTGGAAAATCTGTCGATAGCGGACCGGGTCGACCCGTGGGTGGCCGTCTTCATGCAGGAGCAGGTTCAGCGACTCGCAGCAGAGCCACGTATCATCAAGGAGCGTGCCATTCCAATCCCAGACGGCATGGCGGTAGTCGGTGAGCTTCTTACGCATGGGCGGGCACCAGGGAGAAAGCCTCGATGGCGACACCTTGGCAACAGTGGGCCACGTCAGGGGCGCGGCCGCCGACGTCAAAACCATCCCAGCGGAGCGGCAGGTCGCTCCAGTCGGTGGAGATGGCCTGACTCATTTCGTAGGGGGCGTGATGGACTTGGCCACGCACCAGACGGCCAGCCTGGTGGGAGAAGAAGCTGTAGCGTTCGGCCAGATGGAATTCGAGTGACCCTGGCGTGGTGGCCTGAGGTGCCGAGGTAGCCGACCAAGCGTAGCGGGCCGTCTCCGCTTGACCGCGACGGCGGCAGGACTGCGCGTGGCCCGGGCCGAAGGACATGGCCGCGTGTTCGTAGGGGAGTCCGAAAAACGCGCGGGCGATCGCCACCGCGGGGGCGCGGTCACAGTCGAGCGAGAAGAACCAGACGCCCGGTTCGCCGGCGGTGTCGCGTACGTAGGTGCGCACGTTGAGTTCGTTGAAGGATGAGAGCCATGGCAGGGCGGGGAGGAAGGCTGGGCGCACCGCGTTCATGCGAAAGCCGACGACGCCGAGGTGGGCTTTACCGGCGAACGTATCGACGGTCAGTCCGGCGGGCAGGCGAGACTGGAGGGCGGCCACGTCATATTCCCAGTGCAGGAAAAAAAGGTCGTCCCAGCGTTGCTGCATGACCGCACGACGCCCCGGCCGGACGCGGGCCCGCAGGAGTCTCTCGGTGGCGCCATGCACGGCGCCATTGTCCCCGGGCCGGGCGAGCGGTCAAGCGGGCCCACCTTATTTTGTCTTATTAAAAGGAGGCAGCGAGAGGTCGAGCTGGTAGAGTACCTGATTATAATCCCAGCGCGGGGTCGGCTGCTTATTGCCGGAGAACGTGACCGTGTAGGTGCCCTCGAAGTGAATGACCGGTGAATCGTCGCGGAAGAACTCCGGGTGCAGGACGGGATTGTAGAACGTGTAGTCGTCGTGCGAGAGCACCTTGCGCGAGTTGATCCATGGGCCCGTGGGGGCGTCTGCTTCGGCGAGCCAAATTTCGCCAAGGAAGGAGGGCTTGCCGTCTTTTTGGGTGAAGAGGGCGAGCCACTTACGGCACCACGGGTGCCAAGCGATGTGGCCGCCGTGGGGTTTGATATTTTCGCCCTCGGCCGTCACCGCGACCGGGTCCGGCGTGAGGGGTCGCCAGGTTTCGGGATTTTTCCAGCCCTCGTAGGTAGCTGGCGTGCGGAGCATCGGGAACGGATTGCAAAACAGAATCCAGCGGCGGCCGGCGCGATCGGTCCACGGGACCGCATGCCCCTCTGGCATCACGGGGGCTTTTGTTTGATCAACGCCTTCAGTCCAGAGTGTGGATAGCGGATGGAAGAGTTCCTCGTGCGGATTCCATTCGGCGAGGTCCCAGCGGTAGGCGTGCATTTCACCTTTCACCTTCACCGCTGAACAGACCGTGTGCAGTGCGCCCTTGGCGTCAGGCAGCGTGACGAGGCCCCAAATCCAGGTTGGCCCAGCGCCGGGAATGTCGGCGACACCGCGCGGGCGCTCCTCATCCTTGGCGGCTTGGCGGCTCGTGAAATATTTATAAGGTGGACGCAGCGGCGGCTGGGTTGGCGGGGAAAACTTTTCCGTCGTGGCGCCCGACACATTAAAAATCCCGAGCGGGTAGTGCGGCAGATTGGTGTCACCCCAGAACCAGAGCAGTTTGCCGCCGACGGTCGTCGTGACGACGCTGTCGGAGCCGAGGACGCCGCTTTCCTTCCAGTCGAGTTGTTCGCCGACCTTTTGGCTTTCGGCGAAGAGCCCCGCTCCGGTGAGACGACCCAGACGGCGGGCGAGGATGGTGCGTGCGACCTCGACCTTGAGTCGTTTGCCAGGGGTGGGCTTGAGGCGTACGCCGCGGTAGCCGAAGCCATCGGCCTTCACGCCATAACCTTGGCCGATCACTTCCAGCCAGACTTCGCGGCCCATCAGCTCGGGTAGGTCCAGGGCGATGACGCCGGCATTATCGGAGACAAAGCGGACGCCGTGTTGGGTGCGGAGTTCGACGCCGGGTACGACCCAATCGGTGTCTTGCTCGACGATCTCGATGCGACAGGGCTCCGCCGCCGTCAGCTGGCTGAGTAGGCTGCACAGGCCAAGGAGCCAAGGGAAGGGCCGCATGGCTGCAGTGTCGGCAATATCGGGCCTGGTTCAAGCGTGCACGGGGCTTTTCGCTTGGAGCGGGGGCGGGGGAGGCTTACCTCTCAAGCATGCTCCCGGAAGCGCGCCAGACCGAACTCAAGGCCTTCGCCGAATCCCTCGCCGACCTCGCCCGCGGCGTTCTGATCGCTGCGCATGGTCGTCGCGAGACCGAGGTGGAGTATAAGACGGATGGCACGCCCGTGACGGTTGCGGACAAGGAGGCTGAGCGGCTGATGCGGGCGGCGATTAAGAAAGCCTATCCTTCTCACGGCATCCTGGGCGAAGAATTTGGGGCGGAGAACGTCGACGCAGAATTCTGCTGGGTGCTCGATCCGATTGATGGCACTAAATCCTTCCTCTCGCGCGTTCCGCTTTACGTCACACTCATCGGCCTGCGCTACGAAGGGCAGCCCGTGCTCGGCGTCATTGATCAGCCGATTCTTGGCGAGCGCATGATCGGTGATAATCGCACCACCATTTTGAATGGTCGGGCGGTGCGCGTCGCCGAAGTCGCCCTCAACGAGGCCGTCGTTGTTTCTACCGATCTCGATAATATCCGCCGTCTCCACCGCGAGGTCCGCTGGAATCGCCTTGCTGACAGCGTCGCCCATGTGCGCACCTGGGGCGATGGGTATGGCCACCTGCTGGTGGCGGCTGGGCGCGCGCATATCATGGCGGACCCCATCATGAACCCTTGGGACTTGGTGCCCGTGTTGCCCATTTTACGCGGTGCGGGGGCGACCGTCACTTCGTGGAGCGGGGGCGACCCTCTTAAGGCAGGTAATATCATCGCCGCGGCGCCGAAGCTGCACGCGGAAGTGATGCGGAGCTTGCGCGACTGAGGTCCGATTAGAGGCGGAGTTTCAGCGAGCGACCATGGGCGTCGAGACGCTCCATGCGAGCGAACGCATCGACTACCGCGGCGGCCTTCTTGAGTGAAGCCGGGTCATACTGCACCAGGCTTGTACGGCGAAGGAAGTCGGCTACGCGCAGGCCGCTGAAGAAGCGCCCCGTGCCGCCCGTGGGCAGCGTGTGGCTGGGGCCGGCCGTGAAATCGCCGAGCACCGTGGGGGTGTGCGGGCCGAGCAGAATGGCGCCGGCCGTCGTGACGGCGGTAGAGAGTTTCTTTAGTTTCGCCTTGGCCACCATCAGTTCGAGGTGTTCGGGGGCGACGAGGTTAGCGACTTCGGCGGCATCTTCGATTTTCGGAACGAGCACCACGCAGACCTTCGAGTCTAGGGCCTTGCGGATTTTCTCACCGTGCGTGAGGGAGTTAGACTGCGTGCGAGCGGAGGCGAGGCACTTATCGGCGAACGCTTCGTGATCCGTGACGAGGTAGAGTTTTTCTTTGCCGCTACCGTGTTCGGCTTGGGCGCAGAGATCCGCGGCGGCCCATTCGGCCTTCGCGGTACGGTCGGCGATGATCATCACTTCGCTGGGGCCGGGGAGGAGATCGACGCCGACGATGCCGAAGAGCTGGCGCTTGGCCTCGGTCACGAAGGCATTGCCTGGGCCGAAAACCTTGTCGACCGCGCGGATGCTGTCGGTGCCGAGGGCCATCGCGGCGATGGCTTGAACGCCGCCAACGGCGTAGACTTCGCGGACGCCGCTAAGGTAGAGCGCGGCGAGGATGTCGGGATTAATTTTGCCGTCCGGCTGGGGCGGCGTGCAGGCGCAAATCTCAGGCACGCCCGCGACCTTGGCGGGGAGTGCGGTCATTAGCACCGTGGAGACAAGCGGCACTTGGCCGCCGGGAATGTAGAGACCGCAACGGCGAATAGCATGGTGACGTTCGCCGACCATGGCGCCGTGGGGATTCTTCGCCGTCCAGCCCTTGGGGAGCGTGCGGGCGTGGAAGGCCGTGATGCATTTAGCCGCCTCGTCGAAGGACTTACGCTTCGCGGGGTCGAGGTTGGCCGCGGCCTTTTCGAGTTGCTCGAGTGGCACGCGAATCTGGCGGACGTTGAGTTTCGCGTGATCGAACTTCGCGGTGTGGTGCAGCACGGCGATATCACCGCGGGCTTTTACGTCGGCGATGATAGCGGCGACGGCGGTGCGCACGTCGGGGGCGGCTTCACCCGTGCCCACGAAGGCACGGAGTTTGGCGCGAAAATCCTTATCGCTGGAGCGAAGGGTGGTCATGGGCTCAGAAGGAGGGGAAGTCGAAGGTGTGTGGATCGATGGTCGGGTTGACCTCGATTTTGTCGTAGGTCACTTCGCCACTCTTCCGTCCGTCGATGAAGACGATTTCTTTTGAGACGAAGACGAGGCCGGCGACTTTGGTCGTGCCAGCGACGAGTTGGCGCTGCTTATGTCCGTCCGGGGTGTTTTGATCTGAAGCCACGAGGGCGAAAGAGCTCGCATCGAAATAACGGGAGATCGCGAAACCACTTTGATAGGCGTAGTCGAGGACGTAGGTCTTGCGGCCGTTGATTTCCGAAGTCCCGCGGTAGGTCACCGTGCCGTTGCTCGGGGCGGCGAAGAAGCTCAGGTCATCGCTGGCCATATCCTGCATCTTCTTGAATTCAGCATAGGGCACCGCCTTCAGCTCGCGGTGGGCGAAGGCGCTGTTCTTGCGGGCCAGCCAGCCTTCGAGGCGGCCGGCACAGACGGAGGATTCGGAGTTATGGTTCTTATCCTCCGTGCGAAGCAAGCGGAGCTGCGGAGCGGCGAGGAGGAGGGTGAAGACTGTCGATTCCTTGTTCTCGGGATTTGTCGCCGTGAATTGCAGGCGGACGGCTTTCACATTCGCGAGATCGGCGGGATGGTCAGCGATCACGGCGCGGGCCTGGGAGATTACCTGAGCGGCGGTCATCCCGGGCGCTTCTGGAGCGGCACGGACGACGCCCGAGGCGAGGAGGAGGACGCAGAGAGAGAGGAATGGGCGAAACAAGACCATCGATGGGCTCATCGTGGGGCGAGGTGACGCATTGGCAAGCATCGGAAGGCGGCGGAAGCCGCGGCTGAGCTTACTTTCCGCGGGCGGCGGCGAGCAATCCCGGCACATCGCAGCGGCCTTCGTAAAGCGCTTTGCCCACGATGGCTCCGACGAGGTTCGGGTAGGCTTGGGACAGCTGCGCGAGACGTGCGACATCTTCCGTGCCAGCGACACCACCCGAAGCAATGACGCCGCAAGGGCAGGCCTTGAGGACTTCCTCGAGTGATTTCCAATTAGGACCCGTGAGCATCCCGTCGGTCGCGATATCGGTGTAGATCACCGTCGACACGCCAAGGTCACCGGCGGCTTTGGCAAATTCCGTGGCCTTGAGGGCGGTGACGGCCGTCCAGCCTTTGACGGCGACGAGGCCGTCTTTGGCATCGATGCCGACGGCGAGGCGCGGACCGTGGGCCTTGGCCATCTCATGAAGGAAAGCGGGATCCGTCGCAGCACGCGTGCCGATGACGATGCGGCTCGCGCCGGCAGCGTAGGCGGCTTCGGCAATGGCGCGGTCGCGCATGCCGCCGCCGAACTGGATTTTCGGGCCGAGCGCAGCGATGCGCTGGAGCGTGGGAAGGTTGAGTGGGGCGCCGCCGAAGGCGCCGTCGAGGTCGACGACGTGAATCCATTCGGCGCCAGCTTGGGCGAACTGGATGGCCGGCTCGACTGGGTCCTTGTAATAATCGGTGCGCGCATCATCGCGACCTTGGCTGAGGCGGACGCAGGTGCCGCCGCGGATATCGATGGCCGGATAGACGATCATGGAAATCAGGCAGCCTTCTTTTTCGGGGCGGACACAGTCACCGGCTTATCGCCGCGAATGGCTTCGGCCGTGACCGTGAACTTCGAGCCCGGAACGGCTTCAGGGAGGGCGTACATCGTCTCGAGGAGGACGCCTTCGAGGACGGAGCGGAGGCCGCGGGCGCCGGTGCCGAGGGCGAGCGCCTTATCGGCGGCGGCCTCGAGGGATTCGCGGTTGAACTCCAGGGTCATGCCCGAGAGGGCGAAAAGTTTGCGGTACTGCTTCGTCGCGGCGTTGCGCGGCTCGGTCAGGATGCGGATGAGGGCTGCGCGGTCGAGAGGCTCCAGGACGGAGATGACGGGGAGGCGGCCGACGAACTCTGGAATCATCCCAAAGGAGAACAAATCTTCGGGCTGGAGGCCGGCGATGATCTGTTCGGCGGAGAGGGTCGGCTGGTCGTTCTGTGGGGCGACGAAGCCGAGGGACTTTGAGCCGGAGCGACGAGCGATGATGCGATCGAGGCCGGCGAAGGCGCCGCCGCAGATGAAAAGGATATCGGACGTATCGACGCGGATGCACTGCTGCTCCGGGTGTTTACGGCCACCGGCGGGGGGGACGTTGCAGATCGTCCCTTCGAGAAGTTTGAGGAGCGCCTGCTGGACGCCTTCACCCGAGACGTCGCGGGTGATTGAAGCCGAATCAGACTTCCGACCGATCTTATCGATTTCATCGATGAACACGATGCCGCGCTGGGCGCGATCGATGTCCATGTCGGCGGCCTGCAGGAGGCGGAGCACGACGGTCTCGACGTCATCACCGACGTAGCCGGCTTCGGTGAGGGTGGTGGCGTCGGAGATCGCAAAAGGCACGTCGAGCATGCGCGCGAGCGAGCGGGCGAGGAGTGTTTTGCCGGTGCCCGTGGGCCCGATGAGCAGCACATTGCTCTTATCGAGTTCGACGTCGGCGAGGTCGCCGGCTTGTTCGGCCGTGGCTTGGGTCAGGCGATCGTTGAGCCGCTTGTAGTGATTGAAGACGGCGACGGAGAGGACTTTCTTGGCGTGGTCTTGGCCGATGACGTGGGCGTCCAGTTCGCTGCGGAGCTTAGTTGGCGGGATGAGTTTGACCGGAGCGAGGGGGTTTTTCTTGGGGGCTTCCTGGAGGGCGGGGCCTCCAGCAGCGGCGGTCGCCGTGGGCTTGCCGTCGCGGGTTTTCTCCCGCTCGAGCAGGCGGCCGCAGGTGCTCACGCACGCATCGCAGATGCCCACGCCGCCCGGGCCAGCGATGAGTTTGCCCGCCTGTGCGGCGGGTTTGCCGCAGAAGGAGCAGCTCTCGGCGCGGTCGCCGGCCATACGCTTAGGCGCGGCCCGTCTTGGGCGCGACCACGTGGTCCACGAGGCCGTAGGCCTTGGCCTGTTCGGCCGTCATGTAGAAATCGCGGTCAGAATCGCGCTGCAGATCCTCAGGCGTCTTGCCGCTGTGCTTGGCGAGGACGTGATTGAGCGTATCGCGCCAGCGGAGGATTTCCTTGGCGGCGATGGAGATATCGGACGTCTGCCCCGTGGCGCCGCCGCTGGGCTGGTGAATCATCACGCGGCAGTTGGGGAGCGCGTGGCGCTTGCCCTTGGTGCCGGCGGCGAGGAGCACGGTGGCCATGCTGGCCGAAAGACCGATGCAGTAAGTGTTCACTTCGCAGGTCAGGAAATTGATCGTATCGTAAATCGCCATGCCCGCGGTGATGGAGCCGCCGGGGGAGTTGATGTAGATCGAGATATCCTTCTTCGGGTCTTCCATCTGCAAGAAGAGCAGCTGGGCGATGACCGCATTCGCGACGTCGTCGTAGATCGGCGCACCGAGGAAGATGATACGGTCCTTGAGCAGGCGGCTGTAGATATCCCAGGCTCTTTCGCCGCGGGCGTCGCGCTCGACTACGTTTGGAATGATGTACGACATGGAAGGAGGGTGGAGGTTACTATGCCCGCTCGGGCCGGATTCTCAACCCTTAGGCTGCGATTCCGCCGGCGAGGACGAGATCGAGGGCCTTATTGAGGAGGGCGTCGCGGCGGATCTCAGCGATGCGCTGGCGGTCCTTGACGAGTTTTTCGGGTGGGGTCTGGGTGGATTGGGCGGCCTGCATGATGGCGGCGCCCAATTCCTGCTGGGAGACCTGAAGTTTTTCTTCTTCGGCGATGCGGGCGAGGACGAATTGGGCGCGGACGCGGATGGCGGCGGCCTTCTTCGCTTCGGCGAGGATATCGTCGCGCTGGGTTTCGAGTTCCTCGGGCTTGGTGCCGCTACGCATGCGCATTTCAGCGTACTGGTAGAAGAGCCCTTGGGCGACGGAGTTGATGGCGGATTCAGGCAGCGGGAAATCTTGGCCAGCGAGGAGGGCGTCGACGGCCTTTTCGCGGCGGGCGGTTTCGGCGGCTTGGGCCTTGGAGCCTTCGATGCCCTTGCGGAGTTGGTCGCGGAGTTCGGCTTCGTCCTTCACGCCGACAGACTTCAGGAAAGTCTCGTCGATCTTCGGGAGTTCTTTGCGGCGGACTTCGCTGGCGGTGATGGCGTACTGCACGGTCTTGCCGCGGAGGGCTTCGCGTTCATGGGTGGCGGTGAAGGTGTGTTCGGCCTTGGCGGTGGCGCCGGCCTTGAGTCCGATGACGGCCTTGGCGATGGCGGGGACGGCGACGATTTCGCCTTCGGCACCGGCTTCTTCCCAGGTGGATTCGGCACTGCCGTAGGATTTGGCCTCGGCGTCAATTTCGCTGACCGGCTTACCATCGATGGTGCCGACGTAGCCGATGCGGACGTAGTCGCCCTTGGCGGCAGCGTCTTCGGTCTTTTCGTAGCGGGCGCGCTGCTCGAGGATTTTCTTCAGATGGGCTTCGATGTCGTCTTCAGTAACGGCGACGGTCTCGGCGGGAATCTTGACGGACTTCCAGTCGGGGGTCTTGAACTCAGGGACCACGTCGACTTCGTAGCGGAAGATTACGTCGGTGCCGGAAGCTTCGTCTTTCTGGACGTCGGCCACGGTGTAGATCGTGAAACCCTTTTCCTGTTGGATGCGTTCGTAGCCCTGGGAGAGGAGGCGCTGGCTGACCTCATCGGCGATCTGCTTGCTGTACTTCAGGCGCACGACGGACTCGGGCGCTTTGCCGGGGCGGAAACCCGGGAGGGCGGCCTCGCGGGTGAAGCCCTTGAGGACTTCCTTCTCGGCGGCGACGACGGTCGCGGCAGGGACCGTCACGGTGACGGAGCGGCGGGTCGGGTTAGTTTCTTGGATTTTGATGTCCATGGTAGGTAAAGGGAGGGAGACCCCCGGGGTCTTGGACCGAAAGGGGGGAACGGCCGAGCAAATAGAACTACCCCCCACGGTCAACAGCGGAGGCAGGCCCTTTTAGCCCTTTTCCGCTAGTCTTTTGCGTAGGTGGGGCAGGACGCACCGGGGGACGAAGGCCGCGGCTTGGGAAAGCTTATGCCGGGCGATGTCCTTCACGAAGCTGGAAGAGGTCACGAACTGGTCCTGGCTGGGCATGAGGATGACCGTCTCGATCTCCGGGGCCATCAGGCGATTGGCGTGGGCTAAGTCGAATTCGAACTCGAAATCACTGAATTTACGGAGGCCGCGGATGATGGCTGCCGCCTGGTGTTTCCGGGCGAATTCGACGGTCAGGCCGTCGAGTTTGAGGACCTTCACATTGCGGATGCCCTTACGGGCTTGGCGGGCCATCTTGAGGCGCTCTTCGAGGGTGAACCAAGGGTTCTTCGAGTCGCTCGCGGCGACGGCGACGATGACTTGGTCAAACAGGCGCGAGGCCCGGCGCAGGACGTCGAGGTGCCCCAAGGTAATCGGGTCGAAGGTGCCGGGGTAAACGGCGATGCGGATAAGTCGGGCCATCTTTTTCCTGTTGCGGCATACTCTCGGCCGGGAACATCCTTGCCGCAAGCCTGCATGCGTTTTCTTCGGCACCTTCCCAACCTCCTCACGGCCGCCCGGCTCCCGGCCATCTTCCTGATTACGCTCTGGACCTATTGGGCGGGTGCTTGGGCGAGTGCCGCCTTGGCGCTGTTCATCTTGGCGGCGTTGACGGATATCTTTGATGGTTGGATGGCCCGCAAGCTGAACGCCGTGACCGACTTCGGTCGCCTCATGGACGCGCTGGTTGATAAGATCTTCATCCTCGGCCTGCTCGTCGGCCTCGCCGCCATCGACTGCTTGCCGGTGAAGCGATGGGATGAAGCGGGGCAGGCGCTCTCTGCGGACGCTGCGACGGTGCTCTATACTTCTTTCGGGGTGATGCTGATTATTATCCGCGAGTTCCTGATCACTGGGCTACGCCTCGTCGCCGCGGCCTCCGGGCAGGTGCTTGAAGCGGAGGGTCTCGGTAAGATTAAGACCTTCCTGCAAATCATCGCCATCGGTCACCTCATCGGCCTGCGTGCCTACGAGACGCACTGGAAACTTTCCACTCTCTGGCATCAGCGCTGGGAGGTGATCATCATGTCGTTGTTTTGGCTGTCCGTCGCACTCACGGTTATTTCCGGTGCAAGTTATTTGATTCGTCATCGTCGTCACCTACCCGGTTTGGCGTCATGATTGTCCAAATCGCGACGCTCGGTCCGCTCGGACGATTGAAAGCACCGGGTACGTGGGGCTCCGCGGCTGGCGTGCTGTGGTGGGCGTTGGTCGTGCGCCTCGCTCATGCCAAGGGCTGGGAGCACGAGCTTGCGTTTGATGCGCTCGTCGTGATTGCGGCGATCCTGCTGTGCGGCGTGGCCGCGGCGTTCATCGGCAAGAAGGATCCGTCCGAAGTTATCCTCGATGAGTTCGCGGCGATGCCCTTGGTGTTTTTATTCAATCCTTACGTCCAGCACGGCAAGTCCTCGCTGCTTCTCATCCTGCTCGGCTTCCTGCTGTTTCGACTGTTCGATATCACCAAGCCTTTTGGCATTAAGGAACTCGAGAAGCTCCCCGGCGGCTTCGGTATCGTGTTGGATGACGTCATGGCGGCTATCTATGCGAACCTTGTGCTGCATGGCATCGCTTGGGTTTGGGCGGTACTCTGATGGCTTGGCGATTCGCTTTAGCGGACACCGTGGTCGTCCGGGTGACGGGCGAGGATGCGGCGGCTTTCCTGCAAGGTCAGTGCTCGGCGGACTTGCGCGCGGTGGCGCTGACCGACGCGCTTTGGCTGAATCGTAAGGGAAGGGTGTTGGCGCATACCGTCGTGAGTAAAGAAACCGACGGATCTTTTCTGCTGCTGTGCCCGCACCTTTCGGCCTCCGAGTTGATCGCGGTCGTGACGGCGAATGTCATCGCTGATGACGTCGTGGCGACGGACGAGTCGGCGCATTGGCAGAAGTGGATCGTCTGGGGGGCGGAGCCTTCCGTGGCTGGTGCGAAAGTCTGGGCAACGAAGCGTTATGGAGTCGCCGCTTGGGATGTGCTCGCGCCAGTCGGTGTAGCGCTCCCTGGGTTGCCAGCAGCCTTCGCCGAGCTGGATGCCGAGCGCGTCCGGGGCGGGGTGCCTTCGGTGCCCGGTGATTGTGGGGCCAATGAATTCCCGCAGGAGTGCGGGCTTGAAGCATGGGTGAGTTCCACGAAAGGATGTTATCTTGGGCAGGAAGTCATGGCGCGGATCCAATCGATGGGCACGTTGCGTCGCATCCTGCGTCGGGTGACTGGGCCGGTGTCGGTTGGCTCGGAATTGAAGACGCCCGATGGCAAGGTCGCCGGCATCGTGCGTTCCGCGGCGGGCAACGTCGGGTTGGCCCTGGTGTCGGTCGATCAAGCCGAAGGCGCGGTGCTTTCGTCGGTGGCTGGCGAAGTCCGCTTAGGCGCACCGGCCAGCATGCCCGCGCGCGGCTGACCTGTTTCCGTTTGCGGGCGGGGCGTCGTTCCGTATGGTGGAGTTCGATGGCCTCCTCTTTTCATTATCAGGACCCTTTCCCGCTGGGTGCGGATACGACTAAGTATCGCCTGCTCACCAAGGAGTACGTCTCCGTTGCCGAGTTCGACGGGAAGCCGGTGCTGAAGGTTGCGCCCGAAGCACTCACGTTGCTCGCCAACCAAGCGTTGCACGACATCAACTTCTACCTCCGCACCGAGCACCTCGAGCAAGTTGCGGCCATCCTTGCGGACAAGGAAGCCAGTGACAATGACCGCACCGTCGCGCTTGCCATGTTGCGCAATGCCGAGGTCGCCGCCAAGGGAGTGCTGCCTTTCTGTCAGGATACTGGTACCGCCGCCATCACCGCCAAGAAGGGTCAACAAGTCTGGACTGGCGGCGACGACGCCGAGGCGTTGTCGCTGGGCGTCTATCAGGCCTATGCGCAGAATAACCTGCGCTACTCGCAGCTCGCCCCGCTTGATTTGTATACCGAGAAGAACACCGGCACGAACCTGCCCGCGCAGATTGATATCGCGGCCACGAGTGGCGCGAAGTTCGAGTTCCTCTTCGTTGCCAAGGGCGGAGGCTCCGCCAACAAGTGCTACCTTTATCAGGAGACCAAGGCCGTCCTGAACCCCAAGTCCCTCGTCAAGTTTCTGACCGAGAAGATGCAGTCGCTCGGTACCGCGGCCTGCCCGCCTTACCACCTCGCATTCGTCATCGGCGGTACCTCGGCCGAGGCCACCATGAAGGCCGTGAAGCTGACCTCGACACACTACTACGACGCGCTCCCGACCTCCGGCAACGAGCATGGCCGCGCTTTCCGTGATAACGCCCTTGAGGCTGAGTTGCTTAAGGTCGCGCATCAGCTCGGTATCGGCGCGCAGTTCGGCGGCAAGTGGTTCGCCCTCGATGTGCGCGTTGTGCGTCTGCCTCGTCACGGCGCCTCGTGCCCGATTGGCTTGGCCGTCTCCTGTTCGGCGGATCGTAACGCCAAGGCCAAGATTGATAAGGACGGCATCTGGATCGAACAGCTCGAGACGAATCCCGGGCGCTTCATCCCGGCCGAGGCGCGCAAGCATGCCGACGCCACGAAGGTCGTGAAGATCGACCTCAACCGTCCCATGGCGGACATCCGCGCCGAGCTGTCGAAGCATCCCGTTACCACCCGCCTCGCGCTGACCGGTACGCTCGTCGTCGCCCGCGACATCGCGCACGCCAAGATTCGCGAGCGCCTTGAGAAAGGCGAAGGCCTACCGCAATACCTCAAGGACCATCCCGTGTATTACGCTGGACCCGCCAAGACTCCGGCCGGCATGGCTTCCGGTTCGTTTGGACCCACGACAGCGGGCCGGATGGATAGTTACGTCGAACTCTTCCAGAAGAACGGCGGCTCCCTCGTCATGATTGCCAAGGGTAATCGCGGGCAGGCCGTCACCGATGCGTGCAAAGCGCATGGCGGTTTTTATCTCGGCTCCATCGGTGGTCCGGCGGCGATTCTCGCGCAGGAGAATATCCGGAAGGTCGAAGTCATTGATTACCCTGAACTCGGTATGGAAGCCGTGTGGAAGATCGACGTTGTGGACTTCCCCGCGTTCATCCTCGTCGACGATAAGGGCCATGATTTCTTCCGCGAACTCCCCAGCGGCTGTGGCATCTGCGGCCCTTGAGTCGCCGGAATTGGATACGAAAAAGGGCGCCCGATGGGCGCCCTTTTCAGGTGATTAACAGATAGTTCAGGGCTGCGGGTTGTAGGTCGATTTATCGAAGGCTAGGGCCGTACGGAAATAGAAACCCGTTCCCGGGCAGGCTAGACCGAGACCGAAGCCGATGCCCTTGCCGAACCGCTTCGCGATGCGTTGGCAGAGCCAGACCCACCAGACGGCGAGTAAGGCGAGGCAGAGTAGTTTTCCGCCTTGGCTGTGGGCCTTGACGAAGGGAATCACCAGCAGCAGCGGGAGCGTCCACCAAGCCGAGAGGCCGGCGATGCGGGTGAGGATCACGTGGTGGTAGACCGGGATGATGGCCTTCCAGCCTTCGATGCCAGCTTTCTCGAAGATTAGCCAGAGACCGCGGAGGCTAAACGCCATCGCGGCCACGAGGGCGGCGGCCAGGAAGCTAACCACGAAGATTTGGCCGAAGACTTCCTGAGGGATGTCGGCGGCAAGGGCGGAGGCGAACGCAGGGGTGAGGTTCATGGCTTCTTTTCTAGACCGGGCTCGAGGGGAGTCCACTGGTAAGCGCCGCCCTATGGCCAACATGTCGCTTCTTGTGGCAATAGGTATCTCTGGAAACAAAAAGGGCGCCCGAGTGGGCGCCCTTTTTAGGTGCTAAAGGGAAGGCTTAGGCCTGGGCAGGCTGCTCGCCGAGGTACTTCGAGTCGCCGAAGCCGAGGATCAGCCAGAAGATCGGGCCGAGCAGGGTGAGGCCAATCGTGAAGCCAACTCCCTGACCGAAGCGGGTCGAGATGCGGTGGAGGAGCATGACTTGCAAAACTAATAATGCGAGGGCGCCGAGGAGCGGGATAAATGGCAGGAATAAAGCGAAGACCCAATGCCAAGGGAGGCCCCCGACCCGCAGCATGACGACAATGTTATAGATGGGAATCAGCGCAGCCCAGCCCGGCTGGCCGGCCTTGGCGAAAACCTTCCATAGGCCAATAACGCAGACGATGTAGATCGCGAAGAGAATCACGGCGAAGCCGGCGAGGACGGCGAGGATGCCTGTGGCTAAGGCGGCGTCGTTTTTAGATACTTGGGCGAGGGTGGTAGTGAGGAGCATCTGGCAACGCTCTAACGCATCTTGGCCTCCTTCAATCCTATTTTAATAGATGAGCCCCGCGATTGACTGAAAGCGGGCTAATCGCTGCTTACTTCTCCCATTCCAGCGCGCCGCGCTTGAACTCGTAGACCAGGCCGAGGACGAGGACGCCAAGGAAGACCGCGGTGGCGGCGGTGATGGCGATGCCGGCGGCGAGGAATTCGCGGTAGACCAGGGCCCAAGGCACGAGGAAGACGACTTCGATGTCGAAGAGGATGAACAGCATCGCCGTCACGTAGAACTTCACGGCGAAGCGTGGGTGCGGCTTTCCTTCCATCGGCAGGCCGCACTCGTAGGCCTTGTCCTTGATGTAGTTGCCCTTGGCGCGCTGGCCGAAGGCATGGCTGACGATCAGGATGACCGAGGGGACGGCGAGCCCGAGGGCAATCTGCACGAGGGCGGGCAGGTAGGTGCTGAGCGACTGAGATTCGGTGGCGGCCATCGGTTGCAGACACAAAAAAGCCCTCGCCTTCGGAGGCAAGGGCTTTTGCAGGATGACCCCGCTTTGCCTTATTTTGGCGCGGGTACGGAGATGAGCGGCCCTTGGGACGGAATGCGGAGAGAGGGCGCGGCGTTGGCCTCGGCGGGAGGCTGCTGCGACTTCTTGAAGTCGGCATCGGAGCTCGGCACCTGTTCCATGATCCAGGCGGGGGCGACAAACTCCACCTTAGCGGCGTAGCTATTCACCTTGTGCTTAGCATCGGAGTGGCTCACGCGCACAAACGCCTTACCGGGTTCGGTCGGCGTCTTGCCGGCGAGTTTAGCGAAGGTCAGCGTGGCGGTGGCCCCGTCGAAGAACCCGAGGCGGACTTGGAAGGATTTGGCAAAGGCCGTGTCAGCTTCCTTGTCGCCTTTGGCGACGGCGTCGGAGACGCGCAGGGTGGCAAGGGTATTGCAGAGCTCGCTCATGCTCTCGTCATTCTTCCCTGGGAACGGCTTACCTTTTTCGGGGCGGATAAACTCCCGCTTGCCGTCGGCCCACGTGAAGGCGACGGACTTCACCTCCTCGCCCTTGGCGGTGAGCAGCGTAAAGTCGACCCACGCGGAGGCATCGCCTTCGAGGTAGCCGGAGAAGTCGGTGCGGATGGCATGAGGCTGGCCCGCGAGTCGGGCGCTGTTGCCGAGGCCGTCTTCGGTTGGCTTGCCGAACTCGATTGTCACGGACTTCCCGGCGGCGTTGAGCGTGAGGGAGGAATCGGCTAGGCCGAGTTTCTCCAGCCGCTTTGGATTGGTCGTGAGGAGACCGTAGTTATTGGCTTTCTGGAGCGAGCGAAGAAGCGGGGTGAGGCGGTTTTCGATATCCGCCGGCAGGCCAAGCTTATCTTTGACCGTCCAGATACCCTCGGCGGATTTCTCCAGCGTAGCGGTCTTGCCGTTCGCCTTCACGACGAACGATTGCAGCCCGTTGAGCAGGCTGGCCTCGATGAGGGGCTGTTTGTCGTTCTCGGGCTTGGTCTCTTCACGGCTCGAAAAGACTAGGGCCAGGGCGACGAGCCCGAGGACGAGCGTGGCGATGAGCAGGGTTTTGTTGCGCATGGCGATTAGGAAGTCTTACGGCGACGAGCCAGGGTGTAGCCAAGGCCGAAGAGAAGGGCGAGGCCGGGGCCGATGAGGAGGTTGCGAATCTGCAAGGTCCGGCCGAGCGAGGTAACGTCTTCGCTGAGCCCGCGGCGGATCACGCGGCGTTCCTCGGAGAGCTTGTCGGCTTCGACCTGGAACTTATCGATTTCGCGCTGCATCTCGGGCGTGATGACGATGCCCTTGGCGGTAGTGCCGCCAGATTGGCGAGAGAGCTCCGCAATTTTGTTATTCGCGTCCTGGATGCGCTTCTCGATTTCATCGAGCTTCGCTTGGTAGCGGGTCTGCGCGTCGCGCTCTAGTTTCTGGACGCGCTTGAAGGGGCGAAGGGAGGTACCCTTGGCGCGGAGCGAGACGAGTTCATCGCTACCACCGAGGGTCTCGATGGCGCTGAGCACGAAGGTCAGGTTATCATTCACCGTCTCCATGGCCGTCTGGCCGCCGGATTGACGGGGCCGGACGGTGAAGGGGTCGAGCATGAAGTCAGAATCAGCCACCACGATGATACGGCCGGGCTTCTGACTGACGGCGATGTGTGGTGCCACGGGTACTTTCACTACTGGCTTGGGTGCCGTGGGGTCCGCAGGACCATCGGGTGGAGCGCCCTTCGGGAAGGCGCTGGTGAATACGCCTTTGACGGAAGCAATGATGACGCGCTCCTTGCCGTCGGGCTTAAAGGCGAGGGCGACCTTTTCAAACGGTCCGGTGTTGGCGATCATCGTGGGTACGATGCCAAGACCGGCGCCCCGGAGGGTCACGAGCGGTTCGAACACGAGATTCTTCTCGGCACCAGAAATGAGGCTGACTGCGCCAGCTTCCATGAAGGAAATTTCGCGAAGGTCGCTGGTGAGCGGTGACAGCTTGGAGAACGCATCAGGTCCGGCGGAGCAGGCCGCAGGGTATTGAATCGGTTCACCGCGCGAACCCCGGATGGCGATGGAGCTGCTGGAGTCGCTGGTGATGGCATCCATCTCGACATTAATGCCCCAGCCACGGAGTAGGGCGGGATCGCTGGCGGCGCCCATGGCCGCCATCGGCGCCATCATGAAGGGCATGTTACCCTGTTGGAATTTCTGGATGCGCGAGAGTGGGTCGACGGCGGCAAAGACGGGTCCGCCGTTCATCAGGAATTGGTCAATCGCGTAAGACAGCTTGTCGTTGAGGTGATGGGCGTGGACGAGGGCGACAATCGCGGTGTCCTTGGGAAGTTCAGCCGCCTGCGTATTGACCGTGATGACTTCGAAAGACTGGCCGAGTTCGGCTAAGAGGAAGTCGGCAGGGCCGGCCTGCGCCTCGCCATTTTGCGGCGATTGGTTGGTGATGGGGAGCGAACTCACCAGGGCGAGCTTCGGACGATCAAGGCGGGAGGCCGAAGCGATGAGCTTCGACAGATCAAACTCTAGGAACTTTTCGCGGCTGGGGTCCAGAAGCGGGATGACCTTGACGGTTTCCGCCTGCTGCGCGGTCAGCCCGAGGTAGGCACCGCCTTGGGCGGCGCGCATCGCGTTGAGGCCGTGGCGTTGCGCCCGTTGTTCTTCTTTGGTGTCGGGGCGTGGGTCCGTCACGGTGAGTTTCACTTTGCCGCCGGAGTGGGCGGCATATTCGCGCAGCAGCGTTTCGACGCGGCGGGAATAGCTTTCGAGGTACGGGCGAAGTTTGACATCGGACCGGCTGACGAACAGTTCGAGTTTCACCGGTTCGTCGAGGCGCGAAACAATGCGGTGCGAGCCAGCGGAGAGCGTGAACGTGTGATCTTGGGTCAGGTCGGCGCGCATGGGCACCGCACTGAAAATCAGATTAACGAAGAAAGCGGCCGCGAGGACGGCGAGGGCAGAGAGGAGGGCTTGAGAGCGATTCATGGCGTTGGTTTCCGATTAGCGGCGTTCGATGATGATAGTGCTCAAGCCGAGGCCAGCAAAGGCGACGGACAGGAAGTAGGCGATGGGGCGGGCATCGACGAGTCCGAGCGTGAAAGGTTCGAGATTACGCCAGAGACCCAGGCGGCGAATTTCATCTACCCCCCCGGAGCCGAGGACGCCGGCAAGCAGTTCGTCGAAGACGCCGTAGCCGACGAGCACGAGGATGAAGCAGGCGAGGAAGCCGGTGACGAAGGCGATGACCTGATTACGGGTAAGCGCCGAGGCGATGGCGGCGATGCCGAGGCAGGAGCCTGCACAGAGCAGCGAGCCCGCGTAGCCGCCGGCAATCACGCCCCAATCGGGACCCGTAATAATATTCCAGCGAGAACCATCATTACCAAGATAACCCACCGTGAAGGCGACGGGTAGCGTCATCAGCAGGGCGCACGCAAGGAAGAGCCAGGCTGCGAGGAATTTGCCGAGTGCGGCCTGCCACACCGTTACCGGCCAAGTGAGGAGGAGTTCGATGGTGCCTTGGCGGCGTTCTTCAGCCCAGAGGCGGGCGCCGGCGGCGGGGGCGAGGAAGGCCCAGAGCCACGGGTGGTAGAGGAAGAAACGATCCAGGCTGGCGACGCCGGACTCAAAGAGACCGCCGACGAAGAAAGCCAGCGACACCGCGAAGGCGTTGAACACAGCGAGGAAGACGTAGGCCAGCGGCGTGCGGAAGTAGCCGGCGAATTCGCGCCGCATAATCGCGGTGAAGGGCGCGAAGCGGGAGGGGGAGGAGGGGGCAGAGGACATGGGGGGTAAGATTACGCGGTGAGTTTACGGAAGACGGCATTGAGGTCGGGGCCGCGCGCGAGGAATTTATCCCGCGACTCGTCGCAACGGACTTCGCCCTTCGCGATCACAATAACGCGGGTGCAGAGTTCGCCGACTTCTTCGAGGATGTGGGTGGAGATGATGACGGCCTTGCGGGCGGCCATCTCCTTAAGGATGCGGCGCACTTCGAATTTCTGGTTGGGGTCGAGCCCGTCCGTGGGTTCGTCGAGGATGAGCACTTCTGGGTCATGGATGACTGCTTGGGCGAAGCCGACGCGCATACGGTAGCCTTTGGAAAGGGTGTCGATGGTTTGGGCGGCAACCTCTTCGAGGCGACAGAGAGCAAGCGTCTCGCGGACGCTGGCGGCGGGGTCGGCGAGGCCGCGCAGGTCGGCGGCGAAGCGGAGGAATTCACGCACAGTCATCTCACCGTAGGCGGGCGCGCCTTCGGGTGAGTAGCCGAGGTGTTGCTTGGCGGCGACGGATTCGGCGGCGACCTCAAAGCCGGCGATGGAGGCGGTGCCGGAGTCGGCGCGGATGTGGCCAGCGAGCATCTTCATCGTGGTCGATTTCCCCGCGCCATTGGGCCCGAGGAAGCCGATAACTTCACCGCGATCGACCGAGAAGGAGACGTCGCTGACGGCGCGAATTACACCGTAGGACTTGGACAGGTTCTTAGCTTCGATGAGGGGCATAATGGGAAAGGTTAGCGATTTTGAGGGGTGCCTTGGACGGCGAATCGAATGTCGGCCTGCTGGAGTCGGGCGACAATCTGCAAGATGAGCTTCTCATTGAAGTCGAGCTGGCGAACGGGGTTAGCGGGGTAGTGCCAGTACATTAGGCGGATGTTGACGGCCCAATCCGCGAATTCGACGACATGCACGAGTGGCGGGTGGCTGGGCTGAGCGCCCTCGTGATTGATAAGGATTTCGCGGATGATCTCGACCGCCTTGGCGACTTTTTCGGCCGAGGTATTCGTCTCGAGGTGCACCATGTCTTGGGCGCGGATAAAATCCCGACGGGTGATGTTCACGATGGCGCGCGTCGCGAGGTCACCATTAGGAATGGCGACCTTTTGCCCGTCGAGCAGGACGATAGTAGTGGACCGCAAGCCAAGCGATTCGACTTTACCCTCATGCGTGCCGGTATTGATGACATCTCCGAGGGTGAAAGGCTGGTCGATGATGAGCATGACCGCGCCGAAGACGTTCTTGATCGTATCCTGGGAGGCGAAGGCGAGGCCGACGACGGCGCCAGCGAGTAGGCCGAGGATCGCATCGGAGGCTTTCGGGTCGACAATCGAGATAGCCTTGAAGGCACCGACAAGCACGACGGCGATGCGGACGACCGTGGCAAACATCGGGACCAAGATATCGTCGAGTTTGTTTTCGGTCTGGTCGGCGACCTTCTGCGCCCAGGCGATGGGGATGGCGACGAGGTAGAACATCGCCGAGGTGTGGGCGAGGGAGCAGAGGAAGGTGCCGGCGAGGGCGGTGAACTCTAAGTTACCCGCGTAGGCGAGGTAAGGCTTGTTGTCCTTAATAAGGTAAAGAATCGTGTAGGCTGGCAGGATGGTCGGGAGGGCTTTGCCGACGGCGGCAACGGTGGCCTTGATGATCGGGCTGGCGTTGAATTTGTCGGCCGTCCAGCGCAGGATCTTCTTGGCGACCCAGCCCACTAAGAAGGCGATGGCGATGTAACCGACGGAGTGGATGACGATATTGACCCAGTCCTCTGGGGCCCGGCCCACGACGTTATGGATGTCCCCGATGATGAAGGGATTATTAGGGGGCGTCACGGCAGCGGTGGTCGTGCTGGCAGTCGCGGCTTGGGCGAGGAACATAGGGGGGCTTGGGGGCGAGGTTCTATGTAGGCGGTTCGTTTGTGTATTTCAAGCATCACCAACCGCCCAATCCGCTTGAAGCGGGGCTCAGCCCTTGCCACGCTGGGCCTCAGGAATGACCGACCCCAGCGAAAAAAAGGCCGCCACGCCCGTGGTGCTGACCTGTGCCCAGCCGACTGGGAGGCTTCATCTGGGCAATTACCTAGGTGCGGTCCTGAACTGGGGTCGGATGCAGGACGACTACGAATGCTATTTCGGCATCGTCGACCAGCATGCCATCACGGTCTCCCATGTGCCGGCTCAGCTCCGGGATAACACCTATTCCTGCTTAGCCCAGTATGTCGCCTGTGGTCTCGACCCGGCCCGCAGCCGACTATTTGTCCAATCCCACGTCATCGGGCACACCGAACTCGCGTGGATTCTCGGCTGCCTTTGTCCGCTCGGACAACTCGAGCGCATGACGCAGTTTAAGGACAAGTCCCGTAAGCATGAGTCGGTGGACGCTGGCCTCTTGTTTTACCCGGTGCTGATGGCGGCCGATATCTTACTTTATAACGCCACGTTGGTGCCGGTCGGGGATGACCAGAAGCAGCACCTAGAGTTGGCCCGCGATCTCGCAGAGAAATTCAATCACCGTTATTCCGAGACCTTTAAAGTGCCGGAACCGTTCATTTCCAAGGTCGGCTCGCGCATCATGTCGCTGCAGGATCCATCCGCCAAGATGTCGAAGTCCGACCCAAGCCACGCCGCAACGGTCTTCATCACTGATCGCCCTGAAGAGGTGCGAAAGAAGATTATGTCCGCCGTGACCGACTCCTCGGCGGACGTCCGTTCTGCTCCGGATAAGCCCGGGGTGGCGAACTTGCTTTCGATCATGTCGGCCTGCACGGGCCGGTCCGTCGAAACCCTCGAGTCTGAATTTACTGGCAAGGGATACGGCGATTTTAAGAAGGCCGTCGCCGATGCGGTGGTCGCGACGCTCGACCCTGTCCGGGTGCGCTATGACGAGCTGATTAAGGACCGGGCTGAGCTCGACCGTATTTTTAAGACGGGCGCCGAACAGGCCCAAGCCACGGCGTACCGCACGCTCTCGAAGGTTAACCGTAAGGTTGGCTTTGTGGAGCGTCCGCGCTAAACCCACCTTACCCCACCCCCATGAATCGCGAACTCGAAAAACTGCTCAAAGAAAAATGGTTCTTGGTCGCCGCCGACCTCATCGCGGTCATTGGCATCTTGTGCGTCGTGCCGGATGGCAAGCGCGATGGGTTCGACAACTTCCTGATTTTATCCGCGATTTTACTGTCTTCGCTCATCGTGGTGATTCCCGTGCTCAAGGATGGGGGCGGCAAGGCGGAGCGCCTCGCCGAGCAGGCTCGCCTGCGGGCCGCTTTGGCTGAGGAGATTGATCGTCAGCGCGATAGCAATCGGGCCGGTGCCGAAGCTTTGAACCGCCGCATCGTGGAGGTCGAACTTGCCGCCCAGAAGGCCGCCGAAGCGGCGACGGTCGCCGTAGCGCAGCGGGCGTCGGCCGAGATCAATGCCCTGAAATCTGCGATTACCGAATTGGAAAAGAAATTCCAGCAGGCGGCGCAGGCCGCCCCGTCGTCCGAGGCGATGGAGGAACTTGCGGAAAAATTCGACGCCCTCGCCACCACGGTTCGGGCGGTGGTGGCGGATGCGGATGAAGTCGCCAGCACTGTCGCCAAGGGCCAGGCCGACGCCAAGCAGGCCTTGGAGTCGGAGATGAAATCTGTCCGCGATGAAATTAAGAAATCCGCTAAGCAGGCAGAAAAGAATGCGGATAAGATGGGTGACGACATTGAATCCATCCGCACGGAGTTGCGTCATGTGCGCGCGAATCCTCTGGCGGCGGAAGCGCCAAGTGCGCCCGCCGTGGTGGCGAAAAAAGTCGAGGAGACTGTGCAGCCGAAGTTGACGGAAGGGGCGGAAGAAGCCGAGCCCATTGACGAAATTTTTGAAGAAATCGAAGCACCTGAGGAGGTGTCGATGCCTGCCGTGGCCGCTGGCACGGGCACGGCGCTCATCATCAATCTCATGATTGGCATCGGCAATAAGCCTTATGTCCGCGGTACCGGCCCGGGCCTCAGTCCTGATAAAGGTGTGTTGATGAATTTTCTCGGCATCGGCCGCTGGCAGTGGATTTCGCCGGACCCAGAGGCTCCCGCCACCGTTGAGGTTTGGAAGAATGACCAGTCCCCGATGGGTGAGCCCTTGCACCTTTCGGGTGGAGAGCCCGTGGAGGTCGACGAAGGACACTTCGGCACCTGATCGATGCTCGGGCTCTTGGCCACTTTCGCCGCGTTGGCCGCGACCGCTCCATTGGTCGAACCAACCTTGCCGGTGCCTGCGCATGTTTATGTCGCGGATACCCGCATTGCGACCGTGGCCAGCGAGAAGCTGGCTGAGGTGAGTTTTGTGGCCGCCCACAGTGATGCGCTGCAGCGCTATCTGGAGTTCGCCCTGAGTATGCCGGCGTTGCCGCCGCCCATGGCGCGGCTGGAGTCGATGGACGATAATAGCCCCATTCCCCTTGAGACGCGCGTGGCTGCGGGAAACGTCCTGGTTGCGGTACGTTTAGGTGATCGTGTGACCGCCCCGACTCGTGCGTCGCAGGCCGTGGCCACGGCTTGGCTCGCCCGCGTGGCGCTCGCAGGGGGGAAGTCCGCCGCGGTTTCGGAGCCATGGACCCGACAGGCGCTCGGCTGTGAGACACTCGCGAGCCTGCGTCCAGCGATGAATGATTTTTGGTATCGCGAAGGCCGGCAGGCGGCGCCGTCAACCTTGGAGGATATTATCGCCGGCCGGGCTCCTGAACGGGAAGCGTTCCTTTTTTGGCGCGCGCTGCGGCAGGTTTTAGTCGCCCCCGCGGAGCAATCTAAGACGCTCATTGCTTCGGCCCAGGGCGGCTCAGTCCTCAAACTGATTGGCGGCCTGACGAAGTCGCCGCAAGATTGGTGGCTCATCCACCGGGCGGAATTACTGTTGTCGCGAAGCCCGGTCAGCCTCGGCGTGCGCGAGTCCGCTGAATCATTGGATGATATCGCTCGTTTTGTTTTTGATCTCGGGCAGGGCGACGTGCTGATTGCGGGTGCCGACCTAGGAAAATATCGCGAGTTGGCGGCCGTGAAGGCCAGCATCGCCGCGCGCCTGCTCGCCTTGCGCCGGGAGATTCTCCGACAGAATCCCGTCTACCACAATTCGTGGCGGACTTTCGGGTCCTGGCTGGAGGCTTTTGGTACGGCCAAGCCGGAGGAGTTGGCCCGACTTTGGTCAGATTACCTTACGGAGCGGAGGCAGGCCGACGAACTTCGCCGGGAAGTCGAAGCGGCCTTGGCGGCTCCCTCGCCCGTCTCTAAGTGAGGTTCTGAAAATAAAGAAGCCGGCGGGAGCCGGCTTCAGGGAGAGGGCGGGGTGGGCTTAGCCCACTTCCTTGTTAGCCACTGCCTTCTGGAGCATCTGGTCAGCTAAGGTCACCCGGAAGAGGCTGAGGGCGAGCCAGAAGACGCCCGAAAGGCAGGCTCCGCAATAGGAAGCGCCGAGGAGGATGGCCGTATCGCTAGCTTCGGCCCAAGGGACGTGCTTCTTAAGAATCGAGGTGATCCAGACGAAGAAGACCACCGTCAGGATGAGGTCGAGGACGACTCCATGCTTGGTGATGAGCTTAGGCTTCATGTTTTCCATGGGGTTTCATTCGTGCGATTCCGGCTGGCGGTGTCAATCCTGCCCGGCATTCTTGCCACGGCCCCCTCATCTACGCCCTTGCCACGCTGGCCGGGCCGTTCACCCTGCCCGCCCCGAGGGGTCACATCGGTCTCTCCCACCCACTTCCACGACGTCATCATGGCCGAAGAGCTCAAGGACACCCTCAACCTGCCGGTCACCGACTTTCCGATGCGGGCGGGCTTGGCCGAACGCGAGCCCGTCCGGATCGCCCACTGGGAGCGCCACGGTCTCTATGCCCAGATTCAGGCACGTGCGGCGGGCAAGGTCGCCTTCGTCCTGCATGACGGCCCGCCTTTTACGAATGGGGATGTCCATATTGGCACGGCGCTGAACAAACTGCTGAAGGATTCCATCTTGCGTTATAAGTCTATGCGCGGTTTCCGGACGCCTTATGTGCCGGGTTGGGACTGCCATGGCTTGCCGATTGAGCACAAGGTGATGAAGGAACTGCAGGCCAAGAAGCAGTCGCTGGATGCTCTGGGTGTCCGCAAGGCCTGCGCCGAATTCTCCGCCGCCTATATTGAGAAGCAGCGGGGACAATTTAAGCGCCTCGGCATCCTGGCCGATTGGCAGTCCGAGTATCGCACGATGGATCCAGCCTACGAAGGTGAGATTCTCAGCGGCTTTGCTTGCTTTGTCGAACAGGGGCTCGTCTACCGTTCCAAGAAACCTGTCTATTGGTCGATCCCCTGCCAGACCGCGCTCGCGGAAGCCGAGATCGAATATAAGGACAAGCGTTCGCATTCCGTCTGGGTGGCTTTCCCGGTGCCTAATCCCGAAGCCAAACAGTTGGCGCCCGCGCATCCGCTTTCCGTCGTCATTTGGACGACCACGCCTTGGACGCTCCCAGCCAATCTCGCCATCGCCGTGCATCCTGAGCTGGATTACGTCGAAGTTAAGCACGGCGAAAAGTCCTTCCTCGTGGCCTCGGCGTTGCGTGATACTTTCGTTGCGGCCTGTGCGCTCGAGGGCGCCACGGATGGTTTTCACGTTAAAGGCCGGGCGCTGGAAGGCCAGCTAGCCCGCCATCCCTTTATCGATCGTGATTCTCCAGTCGTGCTCGCGGACTACGTCACCACCGAAGCGGGTACGGGCTGCGTGCATACGGCACCTGGCCACGGCCTGGAGGATTACCAGACGGGCCTTAAGTACGGCCTCGAGCCTTACTGTCCGGTGCGGGATGATGGTACCTATGCGGATGACGGTAAGGTGCCTGCGGGGCTCGTCGGCATCACGGTGCTTGAGACCGACGGTAAGAATCCGGCGAACATCGCCGTGCTTGAATTGCTCCGCAGTAAAGGTGCCCTCCTCAAGGCGCAGAGCTTCGAACATTCCTACCCGCATTGCTGGCGCTCGAAGACCCCTGTTGTCTTCCGCGCTCTCGACCAGTGGTTCGTCGGGCTTGATCGCGGTGATCTCCGCAAGCGCGCCCTGGCCGCCGTCAGCGAAGTGAAATGGATTCCAGCTTCTGGTGAAAACCGAATCCGGGCCGCGCTCGAGGGCCGGCCGGATTGGTGTATCTCTCGTCAGCGTGCTTGGGGTGTGCCGATTCCGGCCTTCTATTCGCCTTCTAAGGGTGAATCCTATCTCGATGCTGGCGTCGTCCGTCACGTGGCCAAGCAGATTGCCACCCGGGGTGGCGATTGGTGGTGGGCGACCTCCGTCGAAGAGATTCTGGTGGGTGCGCCCGTCCCCGCCGATTGGCCCAAGGACCTCCGCAAGGGCACGGACACTCTCGACGTGTGGATTGATTCCGGCTCCAGCCATCTCGCCGTCTGCGCCAAGCATAAGGACCTGCATTGGCCAGCAGACCTTTATCTCGAAGGTTCCGACCAGCATCGCGGCTGGTTCCAGTCGTCGCTCTGGACGGCCGTCGCCGTCAAGGGCTCTGCGCCTTATCGCGCCGTCCTCACCCACGGTTTTGTGGTGAATGAGAAGCGGCAGAAGATTTCGAAGTCCGACGGTAAACCGCAGACCGCGGATGATTACGTCAAAAAGTATGGGGCTGATATTGTGCGCCTCTGGGTAGCTTCAGAAAATTACCAGAGCGATATCCCGCTTTCGGATGCGATTTTCGAGACGGTTTCGAATCAGTACCGCGGCATGCGTAATTCGCTGCGCTACCAACTTGGCAACCTTTTTGATTTCGACGCCACCAAGGATGCCGTGCCTGTCACCAAGATGACCGCCGTCGATCGCTGGGCGCTCGTCGAGACAGCGAAGCTCATCCGTGAGGTCACCGACGCCTGCGAGCGGAACGAGTTCCACCGGGCCGCCGCCGCCTTGGCTGGATTCACGACGGCGATTCTTTCGGCGACATACCATAATGCGGTGAAAGATCGCCTTTACACGACGGCGCCGGCGGATCCGATCCGTCGCTCGACGCAGACCGCGATTGATATTATCCTGCGCAGTTACCTGAAGTTGATTGCGCCGTTCGTTCCGTTCACGGCGGATGAAGCTTGGTCGCACCTTGTCGCCAAGTCTGAGTACACGGACGCGGCCAATATTCACCTGCAGGATTGGCCGGCGATCCTACCCGAATGGGAAGACGCCGCTGGTCTCGCCGCCCATGCGGCCGTCAGCCGTATCCTTACCTTGGCAGCCCAAGTGAATATCCCGCTCGAACGCCTCCGTCAGGAGAAGAAGATCGGCCAATCGCTTGAAGCGTCCGTCATCGTCTCCGGCGACCCGTCATCGGCTGATTTCGCCCTGCTTTCGGCCCATCAGGACCTTTTAACCGAGCTTTGGATCGTCTCCGCTGTCGAGTTGGCGTCCCAGTCTGGCGCGGAGCTCGCCTTCTCCGTGGATAAAGCTGGCGGCGTCCGTTGCCCGCGTTCCTGGAGATGGGTCCCTGCACTTGTGGAAGCCGGCCGATTTGGTATGGTGTCTCCACGTTGTCGCGAAGCCCTGCTCGCTAAATATTCTCAACTCTAATTCCACTCCCGATGTCTAAGAAGCCTGACCCCAAGAAACCTGCCGCGAAAAAGCCCGCCCCTGACACTAAGGCCAAGGTTAAACCCGCAGCTAAACCCGCGGCCAAGCCGGCGGCGAAGACTGCCGCCAAGCCTTTAGCCAAAGTGGCCCCTAAGGTAGCGGCGTCCAAAGGCAAAGCCTCGTCGCCTCCGCTTAAGGGCGGCAAGGCCATGCCGGTCGCAAAGAACGCCAAGGCCCCCGTCGTGGCGCCCCTCAAGGGTGCCAAGACCCTGCCTGCGCCCAAGGCGGGCAAGGCCGTCAAGGAGCCGAAGGTGGATCATGCGACGCAGAAGAAAATTCTCGATAAGCATCGCGGTGCCCATGAGCAGTCGGGAGCCACGGAGCCTCCGCCTCCGCGCGTTAAGCTCCAGTACTATACCATCGCCGACCTTAAGCAGTATCTCGAAAAGCGAAATAAGTCGAAAGTGAAGCTGAACGTTTGGGTGCCCGAAGAGGAGCGCAAGGCGCGTGAGAAAGCCGCCGCCGCCGCCCGCTCGCAGAGCAATCGGTCGCACAATGTCGCCGCGGCCTCGATTTCCGACCTCCTGGGCGGAGCGAATCCTTTCCGCAAGGGCGCTGGCTTTGTCGACGAATCTAAGCAGGTCCCCGAAAAATTCCGCCGTTACTATCGCCTCCTCACGGACATGCGCGACGCGCTGCACAAAGGGTTGGCCTTCCATTCCGAAGAAGCCCTCAAGAAGTCTGGCAAGGATGATGCCGGCGATCTTTCGGGCTACTCTCAGCACTTGGCTGATGCGGGCACCGACACCGCCGACCGCGATTTCGCGCTTTCGCTCATTTCCAATGAGCAGGAAGGATTGAAGGAAATCGCGGATGCGATCGAGCGCATGAAGAACGGCTCGTACGGCACCTGCGAAATTAACGGCAAGCCCATTCCAGCCGCCCGTTTGATGGCTGTACCCTTCACCCGCTACTCACTGGAAGGCCAGAAGGAGTTGGAACGTAATCGTCGGGCTCATCGACGTCGTGGTGGCAATCCGCTGGGCGAAGTGGGCGATGAAGTCGGCTTCGGCACCGGCGGCGGTGGTGGCGAGGAAGACCCCAGCGATACCTGAGCGCGTCCACTTCCACGATGTCCCGGCTCCGGCCCTATCTGTCCTTCTGGACGGTCTGTCTGGTCGCGATCGTTGCGGACGTCGCGACCAAGCTGCTCGTCGTACGGAAGTTTCCTCTACGTTTTCCGAACGACTGGGTTTACAATCCTAGCAGCGAGCCTGACCGCTCGCCGATTATGTTGTTTGACCGCCTGTGGCTCGTGCATGTTGGGAACAAGGGTGCTGCCTGGGGGCTGGGTGCCGAGCACGACGTCCGTCCGTTCCTCATCTTCCTCGCACTTGCGGTGGTCGCGCTCATCTGGCGCTGGCGTCAGCCGCTCCTGCGCGAGCTGCAGGGTGGCCAGCTGGCTTTCGGATTGTTTGTCGGCGGCACCCTTGGGAATGTCCGCGACCGCCTGTTCGGCGACCACGTTATCGACTTCATCGACGTGCACCTGCCGTATTACCGTTTCCCGGCCTTCAATGTGGCAGACTCCTGTATCTGTGTGGGGGTCGGCCTCTACATTATCATGTCGTACCGGCATGACCGTCGGCGGCGCGAAGCGATCATCTCGCAGGGCGGTGAAGATTCGCCGCCCGCGGCATGAGCCTGCGGTTCGATGTCTCCGCCCACCCGGGCGACCGGGCCTATAAGTTGCTCGCGGGGCTTATTGTCCCTCGCCCCATCGCCTTGGTGACCACGGTGGATGCGGCCGGCAATATCAACGCCGCGCCATTCTCCTTTTTCAATGTCATGGGCGCCGAACCACCGATTGCGGTGCTTGCCCCGGCCGATCGAGACGATGGCACGCCCAAAGACACAGCGGCGAACCTCATCGCCAACGGCGAATGCGTGATTCATCTCTGCGACGAAGCGGTCGCAGCGATGATGGTTGAGTGCGCTCGTCCGTTACCTCCGGGCGTGAGCGAAGTGTCGCGGGCGGGTTTCACCACGCATCCCGCCGAGCGGGTGCGGCCCCCCGTCTTGGTCGAGTGTCCGGTGGCGTTGGAATGTCGGGTGCTGGATATTCGTCGTTACGGCGAGAACCGTCTGGTGGTCGTGGAAATCTTGCTCGCCCACGTGCGCGAGGGGATTGCCGATCCGCTCACATGGAAAGTGGATTACGCGCACTATGCGCCCATCGGACGACTGAACAGCCCGGACGGATACGCCCGCACGCTCGACCGTTTCTCGCTGCGCTTCCCGGTGGGCGGTTAATCAGATGCCTTTCGAAAGCCTTTTCACCACCGTCTCAAAATCATCCGGACGAGGGGCGAGGACTTCAAAGCGCTGGCCATTGAGCTTACCCGTGACGCGGGCGAGGCGCAGCAGCAACCCCTTGTGGAGCGGCTTATCTTCGCCTTTATTCAGCCGCCCTTTAATGGTGGTATCGGTCAAGGACACGCGTCCGGTACGGCCATACTTGAGTTCGCCAGCGATGCGGATGCCGCATTCCGAGGCATGGATGCGGACCTGATCGCGGCGGGGGAAGGGTGACTCTGCGGTCCAGATACGCCAGCGGCCGCAGGCCCGGCCAGGCAGGAAGCGCGTCTCCGCGTGCTTGCCGTTACGGTGAGAGACGAACGCCCGGCCTTGGGAATCGTCCATGCCGACGGGTAGATCGCAGAGGCCTGGGTCTTCGGGGGCATCTTCCGTGCGGGCGATGAATTCGTATTCGAAGCTGAAGGCGCCAGAGCCGAGGGCTTCGCGCCAGTCTGCCATCGTCGTAGCGCGGTCGGCGAGAATCGCGATCCCGGCGGATTCGGGTTCAGGGCCGAAGACCGCAGCGGGTTCGGCGAGTCCGAGTCGTACCATCTCAGGCTTCTTCGCTTCGAGTTGGGTGCGGAGTTGGCCGAGAATAGTTGGCGCCCCGTTTTGCCAGGGATGTTCTTCGAAAGCTACACCGGAGGGCTTAGCGATTGCGACCCAGCCCGGGCCTTGGGCAAGGACTGTCATGCGCACGGGCTCTTCGCCGAGAAGGCCGGCGGCGAAACCGATGGAGGAGGGGGGCTGATCGGGCATATCCGGGAACAAAAAAACCCCGGCGCCTAGGCGACGGGGTTGGTGGGCGGCCGCGCGGGCATTACTTCTTGGCGGCAGCGAGCTTCTTCGCGAGGCGAGCCTTGATGCGGTTCGCCTTGTTGCGATGAATCACGCCGGTCTTAGCGGCCTTGTCGGCGGCGGAGGCAACCTGGGAGGCGCTGGCGGCGACGTTGTCACCCGTGAGGCTCTTGACGAGGGACTTCAGGCGGGTGCGGACGACCTTATTGTGCTCAGCACGACGGGCGGTCTGGCGGATGCTCTTCTTGTTAGCTTTGATGTTGGCCATGTGTGCGAATAGGGAAGCCGGGGCGTGCCCTCGGAGTCAACGCGGATTTGAGGGATTCAGACAGGGAGAGGCCCCCTTTGGAGGGGCCTCAAACGTCCTGCTGGTGGAAGGGGTGGGATTCGAACCCACGAACAGCGAAGCTGAACGGATTTACAGTCCGCGACCTTTAGCCACTTGGATACCCTTCCGGCCAACAGGATGGGCAACTTGGCACTCAGTTGTGCCCATGACAAGCGCTTTCGCTGTACTTAAAGGCCCTTTCTGAAGTTGAGGGAGTGTAATATTGCCCCTTCACACCTGCGAGGCATCGCTTAGGCTCGGCCTATGCGGAAAACGCCACTGGTCGTGCTGATTGACGGCACTTGTGCGCTGTGTAACGGCACGGCGGCATGGCTAGCCCGCCGTAACGCTGTTGGAGGCATGGTCTTTGCCACGAACCAGGGCGAGGTCGCCCGTATCGCTGGCGAGCCGCCTGGCGGCGACCAGGGTACACTTGTCGTTTGGGATGGGTCACGTCGGCTTGTCCGGTCGGCTGCCGTCCTCGTCCTTTTGCGGGAGCTCGGCGGGGGGTGGAGTTTGCTGGCTTGGCTGGGGTGGTTCTGGCCCTCGTCGCTTTGCGACTTCATCTACAACCAGGTCGCCCGCCGCCGGCATCGTTTCGCGGGGCCGGCCACCTGTACGCGCTTGAGCCCGTACGACCTCGCGGAATAGAAACTTATCCATGAAGACGCCCTCACCCCTACTGATGCTGCTAACGTTGCTGCTCTGTGCGGGGTGCAGTTCGAATGACTCCAAGCAAAGTCAAGCGGCCTTAGAGCAAAGTATGCTCAATGACACCGACGAGCGCAAGGCACGCCTCAAGGCCGAAGGCACGCTCAATCCGGAGGAATATAAGGCGCTCGCGCTGAAGATGGGTTGGACGAATAAGGACGCGCGCGGCATCCCGCCGGCTCCCACGACGGCCGAGTTGGAAAAGCGCGTCAAGGAAGCGGCAGGAAATCGCTGATGGCTTACGTCCTGCGCAGGCTGCTGGAGATGATCCCGGTCCTGCTCGTGGTCATTACGGCGACTTTTTTTCTAGCACATGCCGTGCCCGGTGGCCCCTTTGATAAAGAGCGCCCGTTGCCGGCGGAAGTAAAAGCGCGGCTCGAGGCCTATTATGGTTTGAATAATTCGCTACCGACGCAGCTCGTCCACTATATGACTAACTTAGTGAAGGGTGATCTCGGCCCTTCCATTAAGTATCCTGGCTGGTCGGTGAGTGAAGTGATTGGCGCGCGGATTGGCGTCTCGTTTTCTCTCGGGCTGGTTTCGCTCTTAATGGCGGTGCTCATCGGCGTGCCCGTGGGGGTGCTGGCAGCTTCTCGGCCGAATAGCTGGCTCGATCGTGTCCCGATGGGCTTCACACTGATTGGGATTTGTGTGCCCTCTTTTGTGCTGGGCCCGATTCTTGCGCTCGTCTTCGCGCTGGGTTTGGGCTGGCTGCCCCCGTGCGGATGGGGCTCGGCCGTACACTACGTGCTGCCCGCTTGCACCCTCGGATTGATCACCGCGGCCCCGTTGGCCCGCCTGACGCGCGGTTCGCTGATGGAAGTGCGCTCGCTGGATTACGTCCGAACCGCGCGCGCCAAGGGCGTGCCGCCGCTGCGAGTCTGGTTTGTCCATGCGCTTCGTAATGCCCTTCTGCCTGTCGTCACTTATCTGGGGCCCGCGGCGGCTGGACTCGTCTCGGGCTCCTTTGTCATTGAGTCGCTCTTTGATGTGCCCGGTATGGGTCGCCTTTTCGTCACCGCCATCATCAACCGTGATGTCATGTTGATCCTTGGTACCACCATTATCTACGCCGTCGCGCTGCTCTTTCTTAATCTCGCCGCTGACCTCGCGAATGCAGCGCTCAATCCTAAGGTGGCGCGCGGACGATGAACGAAATCTCTTCCACGCCTATCGTCGCCTCCGAGAGCGGATGGCAACGTTTCCTAAAGGACCGGGCGGCGGTCTGGTCGGCGTGCTTCCTCCTGTCGATCTCCGCGGTCTGCTTCCTGTCGCCTTTGATCGCGCCGTATCCGTACATGGAGCAGAATCTCGCCAGCAGCGCGATGGTGCCGTCCGCCGCCCATTGGCTGGGTACTGATTTGCTTGGTCGCGATGTCTTGTCGCGCCTCATGCAGGGTGGGATGATTTCGCTCTTCGTGGGCCTGATTGCGACGACCGTCGCCTTACTCCTCGGCATTTGCTATGGCGTGCTGGCTGTCGAGATGGGTGGGCGGGCGGAGGATATGATGATGCGCGGGGTTGATATCGTGAGTACACTGCCGCTCACGCTCATCGTGATTCTCTGTACCGTTGTCTTTAAGCAGAGTATGACGATGATCTTCCTCGCTGTGGGCGGCGTCTCTTGGCTCACCATGGCACGGATTATTCGCAATCAGACCCGCGAGTTACGCAACTCGCAGTTCGTACAGGCCGCCGAGGCGCTCGGGCAATCGCGCTTCGGTATCTTCCGGAATCATTACCTCCCCAACCTCGCCGGCACTATCGCCATCTGCGCAACCCTGACCGTGCCTGGCGTGATGCTGTTAGAGGCCTTTGTGAGCTTCTTGGGGCTTGGGGTGAAGGCACCGATGACCTCCTGGGGTCTGATGATCAAGGAAGGGGCCGATATCATGGAGGAGTGCCCTTGGCTCCTTATCTCGCCTTCGGTGGTCTTCGCCCTCACATTGCTCTCGCTCAACTTCCTCGGCGATGGGCTGCGCGACGCCTTTGATCCGCGTTCCTCCCGCAAGTAACCCATGCCGCTTCGCCGATATATCGTGATCAAGGCCGACGGGGCGGAGGGCTTGGAGTTCGAAGTGGAGCTGCCGGCCGATGCTCCTGACTTCACACACCACCCAGTCACGAAGGAGGCCTGCCGCCGTGTCTTGGAATCGCCGACCCTTACGACCAAGTATGGGGATGGGGCGATGAAGCAGGCCGTGAGCGACAAGCGGCTCGCTCAGGCTGGCTTTCAGAAGCTGGAGAAGGATGGCAAGGGCGGCTGGAATAAGATTAACTGAACGCTGGGGACGGTCGCTGACCTCCGTAAATGAATCACCCCGCCGGGTGGCGGGGTGAAGCATCGTCAGGGTGGGCGTTTCCGCCGTGTAAATTAACTTAGGCCTTGGCCGGAGCAGCCGCTTCTTCGCGGGCACGCTTCACGAGCGACTTGGCCGTATCGGACGGCTGGGCACCCAGCTTGACCCAATGGTCTACGCGTTCGACGTTGATCACGAGGCCAGGGGTCTTACCGCGGGCGCGAGGATTGTAGTTGCCGAGGACTTCGACGAAGCGACCGTCGCGGCGGATGCTCTGCTCGGCGACGACGAGGCGATAGGACGGCTCGTTTTTCGTACCGAAGCGTTGGAGGCGGATGCGTAGCATGGTGAGGAGAAGTTGGTGTAGATGCCTGCTTAGGAGGTTTTCCAAAACAGGGACGTGGAAAGACGCAGGGAGGGGAGGGGGAGTCAAGCATTCCCCGGTAGTTTGCAGGAAAATTTCTTCACAGGCACCAGAGACGTACTGAAAACACGCAAATCAAGACATTGAATTGCAATTACTTACGATGCGTCAGGCGAATACGTGATTTCAACCCCGTCGCCTAGGGTGTTATCCGGGCACAAAAAACCCCGCCATGGGCGGGGTTTTGGGCGGGCGGTTAGGCCTCTTATTTGGCGGCAGCGGCAGCAGCGGCGACAGCGGCCTGCTGAGCAGCGTGCTCAGTCGGGTCGAAGCGCTTTTCCTTAACCTTGGTGGCCGACTTACCCTGGCGGTCGCGGAGGTAGAAGAGGCGGGCGCGCATGACCTGCGAGACGCGCTCGACTTCGATCTTCTCGATGTTGGGGGAGTGGACCGGGAAAGTGCGCTCAACGCCTTCGCCGAAGGAAACGCGGCGGACGGTGAAGGTCTCGTGGATGCCTCCGCCTTTACGCTGGATGACGATGCCAGAGAAGGTCTGCGTGCGCTCTTTGTCGCCTTCGCGGACCTTGGTGGCTACCTTGACGCCGTCGCCGACCTTGAATTCATGGTCGCCGCGGGCGGTCTTCAGCTGGGGCTGGGTGGCAAATTGGATGAGGGGATGGTTGCTCATGGCTGGTGTTCTTGGTCTTTCATCAGGTCCGGTCTGCGTTGCTTTGTCTTCTCGATTTGCCTTTCCCGGCGCCATTTTTCGATTTCGGCGTGATTTCCTCCTAGGAGGACCGGGGGCACCTCGAGACCATCGTAAACAGCGGGTCGGGTGAACTGCGGAAAGGCGAGCAACTTGCCGTTGTAACTATCTCCCGTCAAGGAGTTTTCCTCCCCGAGCACGCCGGGAATCTGCCGGCCAAGGCAATCGACGAGGACGCAGGCGGGCAAAGTGCCATTTGTGAGCACATAATCGCCAATTGAGACCTCGCGGGTGACTTTCTGGTCCCGGAAGCGTTGGTCGATCCCCTCATAGTGGCCAGAAATGAGGATAATGTGGCTTTTTTGGGCCAGTTCACGCGCTAGCCCATTGGTCAGCTGTTCTCCATCCGGGCAAAGGTAGATGACCTCGCAACCAGGTGTGGCCAAGGCATCTACGGCGTCAAAGAGGGGCTGGCAGGTCATCAGCATGCCTGGGCCGCCCCCGTAGGGCATGTCGTCCACCTTACGGTGCTTATCCTTGGAGTAGGTGCGCAGGTCGTGGGCTTTAAACTGGATCAGCCCCTTATCCATGGCACGCCCAATGACCGATTCCTGGAGGAAGCCATCGGCCATGCCGGGGAAGAGGGTGACTAGGTCGATGCGGATGGCCACGGGAAGATAGCCATCCAACAGCCGAAAGCTTGCCGAGGGCAAGCCGTCCGTGCGGCGTCTTACTTCTTCTTTTTGGTCTGCTGATCCATCCGGACGCCCGGCTCGGCAGCGACGGGCTTGCCGATCTCATCTACCGAGGAGGTGAAAAGATAGCGCCAGACATCTTCCTGCAGGTTGTTACCCTTGGCGTCTTTGGGAGAGCCTTTGCTCGGTGTCACGTAGCCGTGTCCGCGCGCGGCTTGTTCTTTCTCGGTACCTTTGAGGGGCGCATCGGAAATCAGTCGGCGCGAGTGGTCGTAAGGGGCTTTCTCTTTTTCGGTATTCACGATGGGGCCGAATTTATTGAGCCCCATGAGCAGCCAGGAGCGCGGGTAATGGTCTTCCGTCCAGCCGCCATCGAGGACGTGGCTATAACCGAAGAAGCGATTGGAGGGCGTAGCGGAGGGCAGCCCTTGCCAGTTATCGAGGTTGTCGCGCGGCCCGCAGAACATGACGATGCGGGCGCATTTCTGATAGATGCCGAAGCGGGCCGCTGAGGTCGCGCCGTGCGAAGCCCCGGAGACAATCACTTTTTCCCAGTCGAGCGACTTGCCGTCCTTCGTCAGAAAGAAATCCCAGCGGGCTTGCGGATTGGTCTTGGCGAGGTGCTTTACGAATTGGAAGGCGCGCTCCTTCATGCTGTCTGGCACGGGGATATCGATGTCCTTGCTCGCGTCGACGCCGGCCGTGGCTTCGAGGCGGATATTGCCAAGGTGCTGTGGGTCGTCCGTGGGCTCCGTGTTGAGTTTGCCGAACCAGCCGTTGGCGTAACTGACTTGGATGAAATGGAGGCCGTAGCCGTTGACTTTGTCGGCGAGCACTTGGTTGTGGCCCATGAGCCAGACGACGAGCTGTCCGCGCGGGGCCACGCGGGTGTCGACGCTGGCGTTCTCGAGGTCAGCAGGTTTGCCGGCCTTCTCGAAGACGAAGTCGATCTCGGGGTGCGACTTGCATCGGGGATCAAGCTCGCTAGCGCGGGCTTTGAGCTGATACACCTGCGGCTTCGGGTCGGCAAACTTCAGAGCTGGGTCGGCGGCAAAGGCGGCAACGGTGGCCAGGAAGAGCAAGACGAAGGCGTGTCGCATGGGATGCGCTTTCAATGCCCTGCTTCCGGGCAATGGCAAGAGTACTCCCTTATTGGGGGAGGTGGCCGTCGACGTAATCAAGTGCTTTCTCGATGACGTCTTTGGGAGCCCACTGATGGCCGCCCTCAAATTCAAAGACTTGCAGCCGCTCGCCCTGCGATTCGCGCAACCCCGCGATCTCTCCGCGATTAGGGTCTTTTTTCCCGATGGTGAGTGCGACGGCCGGTATGCGGATACCGTTGAGTCCGCGGAGGCCGTTATCGAGCGTGCCGACGCCCGCCCCCTGGAGGATGACGCCGCCGAAGTTATCGCCAATGCTCACGAAGATGGAACTCGCGCGCGCTCCGCCCGAGAAGCCGGTGCAGACTTTTTTACCATCGGCGATCCGGAAGCGTTTCGCTGCATCCTGATGCGCAGCGAGAAAATTTCCGACACTCGGATCCCAGGGCCCATTTTTGGACTCCTCCAGCATGATGGCGATGTAGCCGTGGCGTTTGATCCAGTCTGCCATGTTGCCCATGTTGGCATTGCCACCCGGAGAGGCGATGAAGAGGACGGGCCAGGTTTTCTTGAGGTCGGCGTTATAACCCTTCGGCAACCACACTTTGTAGTGGTAGACGTCGGCGTATTTGGAGAAGCCACCGTTGTGGTCGCAGGCGATGCGCGTCTCGATGCCTTCTTTGATGGGGGTCTCCGGCGGCGTCGTGCGACTTGCCTTAGGTTCGGCGGCATGGACGAGGACGCAGAGAAGCAGGAGGGCGGGGGTCCAGCGCATGCGGAAGTGGTAGGGTGATTGAGTGGCGAGTGCAAGTGTGCACGGCAGGCTTTGCGACTTGGAAGCCGTGCCATCTTGCTTCATAGCATTTGTCCGTGGCGAAGCCTCGTATCCTATCTCCCGTGCTTGAAGTCTCGCGTCTGCGCATCGCCCGCGACGGCAAGGTCATCCTGCGCGGTTTGGATTGGAAGGTCAGTGCCGGTGAGCACTGGGTGGTCCTCGGCCCGAATGGCGCGGGCAAATCCTCGCTCCTGGCGGCGCTCACGGGTTACTTTGCTCCGACTTCTGGCCGGGTGACGGTGCTCGGCGAGACTTTCGGTCGTAGTGACTGGCGCGAGTTGCGCCGCCGCATCGGACTCGTCGGGCCGTCTGTCGCCGCCATGATTCAGCCCTCAGAGCCTGCCTTGTTCGTCGTGGCGGGCGGGGTTGAAGGGCTGATCAATCTTTGGAAGCGCCCCCGCCCCGCCGTGCTTGCCCGCGCCCGTCGCTTGCTTCGTCAACTGCGCATCGGCGATCTGGCCAATCGTGATTGGGGTCACTTGTCGCAGGGTGAACGTCAGCGGGTGCTGATTGCCCGCGCCCTTGCGGCGGAGCCAGCCTTGTTAATTCTGGATGAGCCATGTGCTGGGCTTGATCCCGTGGCGCGCGCGGAGTTTTTGGCCTTCATTCGCCGCCTGCCTAAACTTTCACCGGGCATCGCCTTGGTGCTCGTCACCCATCATGTCGAAGAGATCGTCCCGGTCTTTACGCACGTGCTCATGGTGCGCCGCGGCGGTGTGCTCATCGCTGGTCCGCTGGCTGCCGTGATGCGACCTAAGCACTTGAGTGCTCTCTTCGGCCGGAAGGTAGGCCTGCGGCATTCCTCGTCCGGTTGGGCCCTTTCGGTATCGGCCCGCTAGGTCGGCTCTATCCGCTTTCGACTTCCCCTCCGCCCTGTCCTCGGTCTACTCATAGCCCTTCGTATGCCGTCACCGTTCGACAATCTCCTCCCCCGCTATGATGCTGTCGTCATTGGGGCTGGCCTAGGCGGGATGACCGCGGCGAATAACTTAGCGAAGTTCGGCCGCAAGGTGCTACTCCTCGAGCACCACTATCAGCTCGGTGGCCTCGCCACCTACTTCAAGCGCGTCGGGGGGCACGTCTTCGATATCTCCCTGCACGGCTTCCCGTACGGCATGATCAAGTCGACCCGCCGCTATTGGACCAAGGAAATCTCCGATCGCATCCAGCAGCTGAAGGATGTCCGCTTCATTAATCCTGACTTCGACGTCAGTACGACCTTCGACCGTGCGGACTTCACGCGCATCCTCATCGAGCAGTTCAAGTTATCGGCGGAGACCGTTGAGGCCTTCTTCGCCCACTTACGGGAGATGAATTATTACGATAACGACGCGCGCACCACGCGCCAGTTATTCGAGCAATTCTTCCCGGGCCGGCCAGATGTGCAGCGCCTGCTCCTCGAGCCGATTGCTTACGCCAACGGATCTACGCTTGATGACCCGGCGATCACCTTTGGCATCGTCTTCTCGAACTTCATGTCGAAGGGCGTATTCATCTTCCAAGGCGGCACGGATACGATGATCAACCTGATGACCGCGGAGATGAAGGCCAACGGGGTCGATATCCGCCGTAATGTCCTGGTCGAAAAAGTCCTAGTCGAAAAAGACGCCGCCGGTCGCCGTCGCGTTGTGGGCGTGAAACTGCGCGGCACTCGGATGGGCGAAGAAGTCGAGGTGGCCTGCGCCACCGTCGTCTCTAACGCCAACATCAAGGACACGGTCCTGAAGATGGGCGGGGAGGATGCCTTTGAGGCTCCGTTCATCGACGAGGCCCGTAAGGTTCGCGTGAATACATCTTCTTGCCAGGTCTACATGGGCGTGCGCGAAGGTGAACGCATCCCGCATATCGGCGACCTTGTCTTCACTTCCGAGGCGAAGCCTTTCTCGAGTCACGAGCTCATTGATTTCCATACGACTTCGCGCACCTACTCGGTGTATTACCCTGATACCCGTCCGCACACTAAGACGCCCCGCTACGCCATTGTCACCTCGGTGAATCAGCAGTGGGAGGATTGGGCAAACCTCTCGGCCGAAGATTACGCCGCGAACAAGGCACGCGTCATCGAAGAATCTTTCCGCGGCTTGGAGAAATTCATCCCCGATATTCGCAGCAAGGTCGATCACGCCGAAGCGGCGACCCCGCGCACGGTGAATCGTTATGTCCGCCACGTCGGCGGGACCTCTTTCGGCACTAAGTTCGAAGGCCTCAAGGTCTCGATGGCCCTCCCCGAGCAGGTCGGCGGGTTCTATCATGCCGGCAGCGTCGGCATCATTATGTCTGGCTGGCTCGGCACGATTAATTACGGCGTTATTGTTTCAGCCAAGGCCGACGCCTATCTGCGTGATCCCGCCGCGAATCCTCTGGGTGACGCCGCCGCGAGCGCGGGAGTCTGAGCTGCTTACGCCTTGGGTGCGAGGTCGCTGACCCAGCCTACGAGGTAGCGTTTCAGTACGGGCGACCAGCCGTAGTGAATCCGTAGGCGGCGGCCACTCGGGTCGGGCTTGGTATCGATGGTCGCGTTGAGGCTGATTTTATTACCCTGGTGCGCCACGCGGATGGCTGACTTGCCGGTGAGCCCCTGACGAGTCGGGTGGCGGAGGTGCGACGGGATCTCGTCCCCTTCGCAGGCGCTGCCAAAGCCACCTTCCATCCGCACCATCCGCATGAAGTCGAGGGCGTGCATCGCAGCGTGAATATGTTCGAAGCTGCTGAACTCGCAGGCCAGGCCAGCATCAATAGCCGACTCAAGGATGACATGGTCTGCCATGCTGGGCATGCAGGCCGCCCAGGCGAGGAAGTGGCCCACGTTGGGTTGGAAGCCGGTGACAATGTGGCCCATAAGATCGTGGCGCGGGCGGGGCACCTTGGCTTCATGGAGTTCTGGACCGAAGCAGGCGACGAGTGCTTGCACGGTCGATTTGTCTGCGGCGCGGCAGTCGACGGTGACTTCGGTGGTATTGCCGGTGAAGGCAGCCAACGCCCCTTTATTGGTCGCGATCCGCACATGGATATCGCCGTGCAGTTCCGGTCCGCTCACGCGGAGGGATTCGCCAGCGGAAGGGAGGATGAAGACGGTGGGCAGGCTGGCTACCGTCCGCGTGCGTTCCTCCAGGCGGAGACGGATGTCAGCTGGGGCGAGGCTCGCATCGAAGCGGCGGCGTAGGAGAGGGCGAGGGCGGGCGGGCGGAGAAGGACGACGTTTCATGGTTTGGTTTTAAAAAGAAGAGAGGGAGGCCCTGTCGTGCGGTCCGTGGGAAACGGCGCGCGGCTGGTGCGTGAAGTGAATAGACTACCGGGTGCTGGCTAGGGACGCCGGGGAAGGGCGGAGAACTGGCCGAGGCACCTGTTATGCCCGGCCGAGGCCGCCTTGTCCAGCGGGTGCCCGCCGATTCTTGATAATAACATAAAGCACGGTTTTACGGGCAAAAAGAAGGGCTTCCCGGATGGGAAGCCCTGCAGGGAGGCCAAGGTGGTCGGCTTAGCCGCGCTTAGAATCGTCCGGGATCCGCATGCCGTAGAAGCTGCGATGGACGAAGACAAGGGCGACGAGGAAGATGACCACGCCAAGGAAGAGGCGCGGGCCCGGTGCCATCTGGACGGCAATCTCGACGGCCAGGAGGCCGAAGAGCGTGGTGAACTTGATGACCGGGTTGAGGGAGACGGAGGACGTATCCTTGAACGGGTCGCCCACGGTGTCGCCGACGACGGCCGCCGCGTGGAGGTCAGTGCCCTTGGCCTTCAGGTCGACTTCGACAATCTTCTTCGCGTTATCCCAGGCTCCGCCCGCATTCGCCATGAAGATGGCCTGGAAGAGGCCGAAGAACGCCATGCCCACGAGGTAGCCGATGAAGAAGAATGCGTCGAAGAGCGCCAGGGACAGCGAGAGGCAGAAGATCACGATGAAGATATTGATCATGCCCTTCTGCGCGTATTGCGTGCAGATCCGCACGACTTCCTTGGAGGACTCCGTGGTCGCCGTGGTGACGTCGAGCTTCATGTTCTCCTTGATGTAGACCACCGCGCGGTAAGCGCCGGTGACGACCGCCTGCATCGAGGCGCCCGTGAACCAGTAGATGACCGCGCCGCCCATGAGGATGCCCATCAGCGCCTCGGGGTGCACTAAGGAGAGTTTCTCCAGCACGTTGAATTTAGCATCAATGGCGTGATAATGCTCCTGGAGCATCATGATGATACCGAAGACCATCGTGGTCGCGCCCACGACGGCAGTACCGATGAGTACTGGTTTGGCCGTGGCCTTGAAGGTATTGCCCGCGCCGTCACCTTTCTCGAGCTGGTGCTTGGCACCGACGAAGTCAGGCTTGAAGCCGAAATCACGTTCAAGTTCAGCGGCGATGTCCGGGAGTCTCTCGATCTGGGAGAGTTCGTAGACGGACTGGGCGTTGTCGGTGACCGGGCCGAAGGAATCGACGGCGATGGTGACTGGACCCATGCCGAGGAAGCCGAAGGCTACGAGGCCGAAGGCGAAGATCGGTGCGGCGAACGCAAACTGCGGAGGCATGATGGCCGCGACGGCCGCATGGCCAGACAAGAGGTAGGCGCCCAGCATCAAACCAAGGATGCACAGGCCGGTCCAGAAGGCGGAGAAGTTGCCAGCCACGAGGCCAGAAAGAATATTCAGTGAAGCCCCGCCCTGCTTGGAGGAGGTGACGACTTCTTTCACGTGTTCGCTTTCGGTCGAGGTGAACACCTTGGTGAATTCAGGAATCAGCGCGCCGGCGAGCGTGCCGAGTGAGATGATGGTCGAGAGCACCCACCAGAGGCCGGCGTGACCAGGAAGCGGCGCGAGGAGGAGGTAGCTGGCGGCGTACGTAATGGCGATGGAGATGCCAGAAGTGATCCAGACGAGATTCGTCAGGGGCTGTTCCAAGTTGAAATCCTTGGCGTCTCCCCAGAGGGATTGGCTGACGATGTTGTTTACCCAGTAGCTGACCACGGAAGTGATCACCATCAGGATACGCATCGCGAAAAGCCAGACGATGAGGGTGGCGCAGAGCGCGGGGTTGGCGGCGAGCGCCAACGCGAGGAAGGCGATCAGGGCCACGCCGGTCACGCCATAGGTCTCAAAGCCGTCAGCGGTCGGGCCGACCGAGTCGCCAGCATTGTCGCCCGTGCAATCGGCGATGACGCCCGGGTTGCGCGGGTCGTCTTCAGGTAGCTGGAAATTGATTTTCATCAAGTCGGCGCCGATATCGGCAATCTTGGTGAAGATGCCGCCGCAGATGCGCAGGGCCGAGGCGCCGAGCGATTCACCGATGGCGAAGCCGATGAAGCAGGGTCCGGCGAGTTCCTTAGGGAGGAACGCCAGGATGCAAATCATGAAGAAGAGTTCGATGGCGACGAGGACTAGCCCGACGCTCATGCCCGACTTAAGCGGGATGAGGAGTGAGGCGAGCGGGTTACCCTGGAGGGAGGCGAAGGCAGCGCGGGAATTGGCGACCGTGTTGATGCGAATGCCGAACCAAGCGACGCCGTAGCTACCGAGGATGCCGAGGACGGAGGTGGCGAGAATCATGCCGATGTTGCCGACCGACTTATGTTCGAGTGCCCCGAAATAATAAATCATACAGGCGGCGATCAGGACCCAAAGGGCGGCGAGGAACTTGCCTTGCTGCCAGAGGTAGGTCTTGCAGGTTTCCCAGATTAATTGGGAGACGTCGGCCATCGCTCGATGCACCGGCAGGGCGCGTGTCTGGACATACTGCCACCAGCCGTAAGCCACGCCGAGCGCACACACGACGAGGCCAATCCAGAGGACCTGGGTGCCGCTGAGGGCGCCATTCAGGAAGGAGACCGTGCCAAGGTCAGGAATCTTGATATCCGATTCGCCGGCATGGGCGAGGAGGGGGGAGGACAGCAGGAGCGCCGCCGTGAGTTTCTTCACGCAGTTCATAGGATTGTTATAGGGGTGCGGCCGCGGGTGACGACCTAGGTGCAGATTTGTCGGGGCGGCGGGCGGCTTGCGAGTGGAAACTACTTACGGCCCCCTTCATTTTTCGTCCTATAAGAAGCGGATGCGGTCTCGCCTTCCGCCGCGCCGGGGGCTACCAAGTGCCATGCCCCGCTCCCTCCTAATCGCCTGTCTGATGGCCCCGCTGGCTATCCTGGCCGCCAAAAACGATTTCCCGGTCAGCCCCGTAGTCCCAGCGGTTGCCCACCCCGCGGCTGACGCCCCCGGTTTTGTGACGCTCTTTAATGGCAAGGACCTGACTGGCTGGAAGACGAAGGGTAACTGGGTTTACGACCCAGATGGCACCGTGACCCTCAAACCCCGCCCAGGCGAAACCGGCTGGCAGCGCTACGACGCTTATATTTTCACAGAGCGAAAGTACCGGGATTACGTCCTCGATTTGGAATTTAAGATCGAGCCGACCGGTAACTCGGGCGTCTTCTTTTGTGTGGCCGACCCGCTGGATCCGGTGGCTAAGGGCATTGAGCTCCAAATCCTCGATACCTTCGGACTCGCTAAGCCGGGTAATCACGATTGCGGCGGCATCATCCGCGCCATGGCACCCTCGAAGAATATGGTGAAGGCTCCTGGTGAATGGAATCACTACACCCTTACGCTTAAGCAACGTCACCTCACGGTAGATTTCAATGGCGAGCGCACCATCGTGCTCGATCTCGACTCATCGCCGATGAAGGATCGCCCGGTAGAGGGGCACATCGGATTTCAAGATGAGGCCAAGCGCGTCTGGTACCGCCATGTGCGCATCCAGGAAGTGAAATAAGCCGCGCTTTAGCGGCCGCGGATTTTGTCCCAGGGCGACTCGCCGCTGACGTCTACCATGAAAGGCCCTTTGCTCGCACCGGGTGAGAGGATGGCCAGGATGGTCGCATCGGCGGCGGAAGAATTGAAGGTGGCGTGTACGATGCCCGCGGGGATGTGCGCCGCATCGCCGGGCTTGAGGATCCGCTTTTCTTGCTCGACCCATTGCTCCACTTCGCCGGCTAGCACGTAAATCATCTCTTCGAGTTCCGGATGGGTGTGGAAGGCGTGACCTTCGCCCGGGGGCAGGGTGGCTTCGCAGACCTGCAAATCCTTGGCTCCCGTGAGCTCCGGCTTGGTCAGCCAGTAATTGGTCCGCCCTTTATATTCTTCTTTGAGGGCGTCGGCCTTGGTCACGAAACGAAGCGGTTTGCTCATGGCTCTTCTTATCCTCCCGGGCCCCTTCGGGGCAAGCATCGTGCGGTCGGCATTGACAGAGGCTGGTCCGAGGACGAAATGAACGCCCCCGCATATACCCTCATGAAACGCACCCTATCCCTCCTCCTTGGGCTTTCCTTGCTCGGCGCCGCCAATGTCGTCGCTCAGGAAACCAAGAAAGACGCCCCTAAGAAAGACGCCGCCCCGGCCGTAAAGTTGGCGCCCCAGCAGCCTGACGTCGCCGCTCCCAAGTTCGACGGCAAGACCGGCGAAATCCAAGTCGGCTTCGCCAAGCAGCATGACGCTTTCGTGGCCATTGCCAAGAAGGGCGAAGCACAGGTCGTCTTCCTCGGTGACTCGATTACCGCAGGTTGGGGTGGCCAGAAGGCACTCTTTGAAAAGGAATACGGCCAGTACAAGGCCGCTAACTTCGGCATCGGTGGTGACCAGGTCCAGCACGTCCTCTGGCGCGTCGAGAACGGCGAATTCGAAGGCATCAAGCCGAAGGTGGTCGTGCTCATGATCGGCACCAACAACGTCGGCAACCCCGCACACACCCCCGAACTGATTGCTAATGGCATCAAGAACATCATCGACGCCATCCAGAAACGCTCGCCTGACACCAAGGTGCTGCTCCTCGCGGTCTTCCCTCGCGCCGCCAAGTTGACGGATGCTCCTCGCGTGAAGAACCAGAAGGTTAACGACATCATCGCCAAGTTCGATGACGGCAAGAAGGTACACTTCTTCGATATCGGCGCCAAGTTCCTCACGGCGGATGGCACCCTCGAGAAGTCCGTCATGCCTGACCTGTTGCACCTCAACGCTGCCAGCTACAAGGTCGAAGCTGACGCCATCCGCGACAAGCTGGCTTCTCTCGCCAAGTAAAAGGCGGGATAGCTGATACAAAGGTCGGCCCTCTCGGGGGTCGGCCTTTTTTGTGCCCGCAGCCTATTTGCCCCAGCTCGCCGGCAGGTCGGGCATCGTCGCGGTCAGGATCTCGTGGATGGTGGCACGTTCGGCTTCCGCGAGGTGCGCGAAATTCTGTGAAGGCGGGAAGGCCCGCAGGCCGGCGGAGAGTTTGAGCAGGATGATCTCGCGGAGTGGCTTGGGGAGCGTCGCGAAGCTCTGCGAATAAATCAACGGGCTACAGCGATAGCGAAAAATCCTCGTCGC
>Ga0136642_1000080_pt1 | contig 59316 bp, 35 predicted proteins | sample LowCatLa1302831Y_FD_115313 | JGI IMG/M metagenome (GOLD analysis project Ga0136642, IMG submission 115313) | Freshwater microbial communities from Lower Cathedral Lake, Yosemite National Park, California, USA - 13028-31Y | ecosystem: Environmental > Aquatic > Freshwater > Lake ... | reverse complement strand
TTGGAGGTCGCGCTTCTGCGAAGCTTCGCGCCGTTCGCCGGGGGCGTAGTGGCTCATGTCATGCGAGGCCACTTTGATGTTGAGACTGGTGAGCAGGGTGCTGACGGGTTGGCGATAGGTGAGCACGCGTGTGCTGTCGGTCTGCAGGGCAGCGACAATCAGGTCATACATGACTTTGATTTCATCTTTGCCGGCGAGGCCGGGCTTGGGCTCAGGGAAGGGCGCCTTGGATTTGGGGCGCTCGAGCCACTGTTCGTCCTTGGACAAGCGGAGCTCGATATCCCGGACGCTCTGGAAGTATTCGTCGAGCTTGTCGGTGTCGCTACGCGAGAGGCCGCGGCGGACGCGGGCGGCATCTTCAAGGACGGCATCGAGCACGCTGCGCTGCTGGGCGAGTAAGGCTTGGCGCTGGGCGAGCGGCATGGTCTCGTCGGAGAACAGCCGGTGGTAGGCGGCGACGGGGTTCTCGTGGCCGATCAATGGCTTGCCGCGCTCATCCCAGGCCATCGAGCCGGGGCCGTGGCCGGAGTCGCCTGCATTGGCGCAATCGAGGCGGATAGATCCGTAGCGCGTGTTCATGCCGAGGCGCATCGCGGCGACTTGGTCCGCCGAAATGCCATTATGGAAACTCTGGCCTGGCTCGGCGTAGCGATTGGCACCCGTCAGCCAGAAGGTACTGCCCCAGTGGGCTTCATCGCTGAACTTATTGGAAAGCCCTTGGACGAGCGTGAAATCCTTCTTGTGCTCGGCCAGCGGCGCGAGGCCTTCCGGCAGCGCGTAATCCGCACCAGTATCCTTGAGTGCGGGGAACCAGGTTTCATTCGTTACGCCATAGCCGAAGCCGAGGAAGACCATGCGCTTCGGCTGCGTCGAGGGTTTCTCGGCGGCGAAGGCCTTGAAGCCGAGTGAGCTTAGCGCCGGGAGCGCGACGAGGGTGCCGGCGGCGCGGAGGAAGTGACGGCGGCTAAGGTCGGGTTGGCTCATTTAGTTTGGAAAGTTTCGGAGAGGACGAGGGTGCGAAGGAAAGCGGCCATCTGGTAGTCTTGGGTCTGGGCTTGCTTGAGGATGTCCGCGGCGAGGGGGTCGTCGAGGAAGCCAAAGGGGCGACCCATGCCATATTCAATAAGGGCTTCGGTGAAGCCTCGAGCGAATTTCTCCGGTCGAGCAGCAATCAGGTCACGAAGTTCGAAATAATCCTTAAAACTGGCGCCTTTGTAGAAGGCGCCGGCCGGGCTGATGGGCCAGGTTTTGCTGCCGACCCCCTTCTTTTCATAAGTCTCCGTGGTCCGCCATTTCCCGGCGGCATTAAAATTCTCCAGTCCGAAGCCGATGGGGTCGATCTTCCGGTGGCACTGGGCGCACTGGGGTTGCTCTTGGTGCGCGGCGAGGCGTTCGCGCGTGGAGAGGATCTTGTCTTCGAGGCGATTGAGCTGCGGTACGTTGGGTGGCGCGGGGGGCGGGGGTTCGTGCAGGATCTTACGGAGGATCCAGGCGCCGCGTTCAACGGGGCTGGAGTCGCGTCCGTTGCTACCCATGGCGAGCGTCGCGGCCATACCGAGTAGTCCGCCTCGAGGGGAATCCTTGGGGAGGGGCACCTTGCGGAAGGCATCACCACGCACCTCGCTCAAGCCGTAGTAGTCGGCGAGCAGTCCGTTGATTACGACGTAATCGCTCTTGAGTAAGCGGCGGAGGCTGTCGCCTTGGCGCAGGATGTGGTCGATGGTCTCGTAGACTTCATGACGAGCGGCAGCCTTGGTACTGTCGTCGAAATCTTTGTGCAGCTTGGTGTCAAACTGGAAGAAATCGAGTCGATGCAGGCCGAGCCACTGGTGCGTGAATCCGGTCACGAAGGCGGACGACTTCGGGTTGGCGATGAGCCGATCGACCTGCGCGCCCAGGATGGCGGGCTCGTGCAGGGTATTTTGTTCCGCGAGGCGGAGGAGTTCGGCGTCGGGTGGGGCGCTCCAGATGAAATAGGAAAGTCGGGCCGCGAGTTCGATGTCGCTCAGGCGTCGGCGCTGTTTTTCATCGCTGGGTTCCTGTAGGTAGAGGAAGCCCGGGGAGGCCATGACGACACTCAATGGTTGCTTCAAGGCGACCTCAAGTGAGTCACCCGCTTTACGGCGGACGGCAAAGAGGGCGACGAGTTTGTTGACGTAGCCCGCATCGGGTGTCTTGCCTCGGAAAGCCCGGGTGGCGAAGCGGGTGATGACGGTCTGGGCGTAATCTTTTTCGCTGACGCCCTCTGGAGGCGCTGGGATTGCTGATTCCACCTTGACCATCCCATTGCGGCGGGCATCGACGGCTTCCCACTCGATCCAGTCGACCCAGAGAGCTGCCGTCGGGCCGACGCCGGTGGCTTTGCGGGCGGCCTGATAGTCCTCAAAATCGTTTTTGATGTCTCGTTTCTCGCGGAAAACAAAAGAGCGCGGTCCGTTCGCCGTGATTGATACCGGAACCTCGATGGTCTGGGGTGCTTCCGTGGTGCCGGTGATTTGGAAGGTCTGGATGAAGACGAAAGGGACGTCTTTCGTCCGGCTGCCCATTTCGAGGAAGTGCCTTGTGGAGGCACTTCCGGCGATGGCGCCGACGCGGAGTCGCAACTTGTATTCGCCCGGAGGGACGGGGTCGCGCTTGGTTTTATCGCGATCGGACGAGGTGTCAGGTGGCAGTGCGATGACTTCCTCTTTATGGGTGTCGTAGATGTTCAGCGTGGCTCCCGTCTTGTTGAGGGGGTCCTCGAGGTAGCGCCGGAAACTTGGGCCGTGCTCGTTGTAGACTTGGACGCGGAACTTGGCTTCCTGTTCGTCAGGGATGCCTTTGCCGAAAGCGGTGGGCGGCTTCGAGCGGTCGGAGTCTAGGTAGGCTTTGGCGACGGTATAACCTCCGAGGTAATAGTCCTTGTAGGTTCCACCGACGACTCGATTGGCCATGACTTCGACTTCGCGGTGGTCGAAGGTCATGGGGGGCGGGCCGAGGTTCGAGATCTCGATCCAGTCGATCCAGAGGGCGAACTCCGGCCCGATGCCGTTGCGTTTGAGGGCTTCGCCGAAGATCTGCAGCGCCCGCTCGTTGGAATCGAAAGACCCGCGCTCGCGGAGGAAGAAGCCACGGCTTCCAGCGGTGGTAATCTCGACAGGGATGTCGAGGAGTTGGGGGGCCTCCATCGTGCCCGTCACTTCGTGGGTGCTGGCCACCGCACCTTGGAGCGGGCCGAACTCGACGAAGTGACGCGACTTGGGCGTGTCGGCCGTCGCGGCAATCCGCACCCGAATCGTATATTTACCGGCCGGCCAACCGCCGGGTATGCTGAACGGCTGGTACGGGTTGGCGAAGACATCCGCATAAGTGAGGAAGGAGCCGGTCTTCGTCGCCGGGTTCGCCAGGTAGGAGCGTTGCTGGGGTGCGGAGTGCACCCAGTTGCGTCGGCCTTGCTCGTCGGCGTGGATGGCATCGAGGTAGCCGAATTTCTCCGGGCTGGGTGCTCCCGGGATGCGCTGCCACTGATAATAACGGTGGGTCACGTTGCCTTTCTTTTCCGCTTGGATGGCCGCGACAATCGCCGCGTTCGCGGGTAGGGCGGCGACGGCATCAACCGCTTTGGTCCAAGCGTCATAACGTTCATGGCAATCGACGCGCTCCGCGTAAGATTTGGTGATGCGTGCATTGGCTCGCTCTTCCGCTTCAATATGGATTTTTAAAGGCGCGGACTTCTGACCGAAGCGAATCACGTGCTCATCGATGGCTTGGCGACCCAGTGCGAGGTATTGCTCGAACTGGTCCGACGACATGAAGAGCGAGGCTCCTACTGTATCGAAAGCCCCGGCGCCCCCATCGGCGGGGAGCTCGTTAACCCCCATGTCCACCCCGAGGAGGTCGCGCAGGGTATTTTTATATTCTCGGCGATTCAGTCGACGCATGGTCACCTGACCGTGGGCGTCGCCGATGGTCTTACGGGCGGTGACGAGCGTGCCCGAAAGCATCTCGAGGAAATCGGCTTTCGCGGCCGGGGCTGGCTGTTTGGAGTCATCGGGCGGCATCTCGCCGGAGTTGACCTGATTGAGAATCTTCTGCCAGCGGTCTGCGAGCTGGACGGTGCTCAGGTTTAGGGCGATATCGTCCAGCCGGAGTTTCCCTTTTTGCTTATCCGCATTATGGCACTCGACGCAGTATTCTTTGAAGAATGCACGGTGCTTCTCGTCGATGCGCGCTTCGGGCGCAGCGCCAAAAGCCAGCGTGGCGAGAAAGGGTAGGAGGGTGAGGCGACGCAGGGGCATGTCGGACCTCCGCAGGTTGAGACCTGAACGGGCGGAAGCCAGCCCGTCCTTGCGGCTGGGGGCTTTAATTCCGCTCGTTTATTTCCAAGTCGCCCGGACCACGCGCTCCCACTCATCGGCCATGAGTTGATGGCCGCGGTAGGTGGGGTGGACGCTATCCCAGACCCAGTAGTCGTCGGCGGTCTTGGCGGCGGCGTCATCGAAGAGTTTCTGGAGCTGAACGAGGGCAGCGCCATGCTTCTGGGCGAGTTTCGCCACGATGGCCTGACGGGCGACGATGCCTTCCGGCACGGGCTTACCTGGGTGGCGCACGAAGGGTTCCATCAGCACAAGTTTGAGCTTCGGGTTCTGGGCCCGGGCGTCGGTGAGGATCTTATCGTAGGTCGATTCGTAGGTTTCGAGCGGGACGCCTTTGCCGTTATCATTCACCCCGATCATCACGGAAAGCAGGTCAGGCTTCAGGGCGAGCGTGTCCTTGGCCCAGCGCTTATCGAGGTCGAGCACGGTATTGCCGCTCACGCCGCGGTTGAAGAAGTCGAGCTTCCGTTCCGGAAAGGCGGCGCCATGGCGGGCAGCGGTAATGAACGCGTAGCCGTGGCCGAGGATGTGGTTCGGGTCGAGCGAGCGGCCGCGATTACCATCCGTGATGGAATCACCTTGGAAGAGAATCCGAGAATCCTGACTAAAAGCCGGGATGGCGTCGACCGCCCGCGCGTCGACGGCGAGGGCTGCGAGGAAGAGGTAAAGGTGTTTACGCATGGTAAAGATGTGGGCGGGGTAGGCTTATGCGAGTTAGGCAGTGGAAAAGGAAAATATCAGGATGAGATTCCTACCCCTATCCCGCCCCCAGCCTCGAATCCTAAGGCCATTACAGTCCGACGAAGACAAGCTGGCCGGCCTTGCTGTCAGGGATGATCAGTTGGCCATGGGCTTCGTCGACATAGATATCGGCCGCGGACTGCAGGCCCAGGCCTTCGGAGAGAAGCGCCGGATGGGAGCCGTCGGCGTCGTAGCGGGTGACGCGACCAAACATGACTTCCGAAATGTAGAAGCGTCCTTGGGAGTCGTGGACGATGCCATCACCCGAGCGGTGACCCTTGGCGATGGTCTTCCACTTGCTGTTATTGTACTCGAGGACGTCGCCCGTGAAGAACTCGGCGATGCGGATGCGGCCGTCCTTCAGGACGTCGACACCGTTGGGGTTGAGCATGCGGGCGGTGGGGGCGATGACTTCGGTGACCTTGCCGTCGAGCGTGACGCGGTAGACGCGGGCGATGACGGGGATGGCCTTGTGCTCGGCACTGTTGATTGGCCAGAGCTTGCCGTTGGCGTCGCGCATCTTGGTCACGGCACCCATATCGGTCACGAGGATGCTTTGGCCGGAGGGTTCCACTTCGACATCATTGAGGAAGGCGGGAACCAGCGGGAAATCCTTCGGGCCGGCGAGGACGCTCTTGTGCCCCTGGGCGTCGATTTTCCAGACCGTGTCGAAATCGGCCGTGATGATGAAGCCGCCCGCGAAGACGGTGCCCTTGGGGTCATTGAGGCCCGTGGTGAAATCGGTAACGGTTTCGCCGTGCACGCGGACGATCTTGCCGTCGCCATCGCCGGCTTTGCGGCTGGCGCCCATGATGCTTACGAAAAGGTCGCCATCGAAGCCACGGGTCACGCTCTCGGGGTTGGCACCGACGGCCAGCTTGCGCGGCGCGGGGGTGGTCTGGCAGCCGGTCAGGGCGAGGGCGGCGGCGAGGAGGAGAAGAGGGGTCTTCATAAGACCCTTATTTCCACTTCGGCGTGGGGCGGTGTCAAGCGGTCAGCCTTTAATGAGCCAGACCGCCGCGAAGGCCGTTAGCCAGGCCAGCACGTTCTCAAAGGCGTTCTGCTGAATGCGCTTCAAAATCTGCCAGCCGAGGAGGATGCCGGCAATGACCCCAGGTAGTAGCACCACGTTGGTCATCAGTGACGGTCCGGTGACAAGTCCGAGGCTGCCGCTGAAGGGTAGCTTGAAGAGATTGATGAAAAGGAAGAAGCGGCAAAACACACCGAGGTGCTCTTTCTTTTCGAGTCGTTGGGCGAGGAGGTAGACCGTCATCACTGGGCCAGCGGCATTGGCCAACATCGTGGAGACCCCGGAGACGAAGCCCATGCCCCAGGTGAAGGTGCGATGACGGGTCAGTTCGAGCAGCTGCTCTCGGCGGCGATTCAGGACCACGTTGAAAGCGAGTAGACTTAAGATGAGCCAGCCAATGACGATGCGGGCGGTGGAGTTGTCGACGTGGTCGAGCATGAACCAGCCGATGATGACGCCGACGACTGCGGCGGGCACCATGGGCAGGATTTGTTTCCAACTGCCGCCCTTGCGGTTGATCAGGAAGCCCATGAAGTCGGCCACGATTAACATAGGCAGGACGATCCCCACGGAGGGCTTGGCACCAAAAATCTTGGCCATGATCACGACGTTGAGCGTCGCCGTGCCCGCGAGGCCGGATTTTGAAAGGCCGATGCAGAGCGCTCCGAAGAGCGCCAAGAGCAACATCCAGCCGTCGTCCGGGAGCAGGGTATGGCTGTGAATCCAATCAATCATCCGCCGCAGTGAGTCGGATTCCGACTTAGCGGGCGAGCGTGTATCCGTAGAACCACTCAGCCAAAGGGGTCAGGCCGTACCTTGGTGCACCTGAACCTAAAATCGCTTTAAATCGGCGGGTTTAGGTTCACTCAATGCATGGGTACGGCCTGACCCCTTTGGCTGAGGGCTTTTACTTGGCGAGCGTCTTAATCTGCAGGCGGCGGTATTCCATCTGGCCGCGGTCGCCTTCGAGGCCGATCGGGCCAGTCGCGGGCACTTTCAAAGCATCCTCGAGGACCTCGCCATTGCATTCGGCGTGGGCGAGGCCGTCTTTCACGATGACGATGAGTTCGTTCCAATCCTGGGCCTTGTATTTCTTAAGGTCTTTATACGGGCCCGCGACGAGGTAGTCGCGGCACTGCAGCTGGGGCTTGCGCAGGTAGACGCCGCTGTCGGCGTTGGGCGTGGCGCGAAATTCAAGTTTGAGCACGAAGTCCTCCGGAAAGTCGCGCAAGGTATCTAATTCCTGGATGCGGCGTCCTTCGGCAGGTGTGGTGACCACGAGTCGGCCATTAATCGCCCGATACCGTCCGTCGGAGCTAGCGGTCTTCCCGTCGAAGCTTTCCGCTGCTTTGACTTCCACGAAAAGCGGAGCGTTCGGCTTCGGGTTCTTGGCGGGTTTGCGGGGAGGGGTGGGGCGGAAGCCCCAGCCGGTGAGGTCCTTGCCGTTAAAGAGGCTCACGAAGTCCGCGTCGGGCTTGAATTCTTCGGCTTGGGTATCGAGGTAGCCGAGCGTCGCGAAGAGGGGGCGGAGCGCGGAAGCCCACTTGGCATAGCCGGCGCCGTTGAGGTGAAGTAAGTCGGGGAAGAGGGCGGGGAGGGCGTCGCCTTCGAGGTTCGCGAATAGGGCGTACGTATCGACTACCGTGAACTGGGGGTCGTTCTTCACCGCGGCGTCGAAGAGGGTATTCACGGCTGCGATGGTTTCTTTTGGACGCTTCTTCGTGGCCGAGCTTGGGAAGATGCGGCAGACGATGACGGGCATCTTCGGATCATGGGCCTTGAGGGCAGCGACAATCTTCTGGAAGTTGCGGCCGATAGCTTCGACGGGGACTTCCACTTCGATGTCGTTGGTGCCCATCAGGAGGACGACGGCCTTCGGGTTCAATGAGAGCACGTCTTCCTGTAGGCGGAGAAGCATGCCGCGGGTGGTGTCGCCCCCGATACCACGATTCGCCAGTTTAAGGTCGTCGAAGGATTTTTTAAAATCCACGCCCCAGCCCTGAGTGATGGAGTCGCCAAAGAAGACAATGGCCCCCTGATCTTTGGCCACATCTTTCGCCCACTGCGGGCGGATTGTGTTCCACCGCTTCACGTAACCATCGTAACGACGGAGCGCTCCTTCGCCGGGGAGCGAGCTTTCTGCCGATACCGCCGGGAGGGCGAAGTGTTCAGCGACGGCGGTTTCCGCGGCGAGTACGGCGAGCGGTAGGCACAGCAGTAACGCGAAGAGACGTGGTTTCATGAGACGACGGAGGTCAGACTATTTAACGGCTTTCTGCGTCGAGAGGTATTCGACCAAGTCCACCAAGTCCTGCTGCGTCAGCGCCTGGTTAAGGCCGCTAGGCATCATCGAGGTCGTTTGCTTGCTGCGTCGCTGGATATCGGCGGTGCTGAATTTCTGCAGGGCGCCGCCGGGCAGGGCGAGGACGACTTCCTGGGCGGTTTCGCTACGTAGGATGCCCATGGCGGTGCTGTTGCCGCGGAGACTGAGCTCTGTGGTCTCGAAGCCCATCGAAATGCCCGCATTGGGGTTAATGATGGAATCGAAGATGGCTTCCTTGGGGAGCTTGGCACCGATGCCACTTAACGCCGGGCCGAAATCCACCCCGAGGTTGCCGATGCGGTGGCAAAGCGTGCAGGAACTTGCGGGCCGTTCAAAGACGACTTTCCCTTGGGCGGCGTCGCCCCGCAGCTTGCTCAACTCGGGGATCGAGGGCAGGCGATTGCCGCCCAGGCTTCCTGGGGTTGGGAATTCGCGGGCGATATCATTTTTCAGCGCGGCGTATTGGACCTGGGTCAGAGCGGAGGCGGCGACCCCGCGTAGTTCGGCCGGGAAGTGGCCTTCCTTGGCGAGCGTCAGGAGTTGGCTGGCACCGGCTTGGGTCTTGGCGAGCGCACGGATGGCTTCGCTCTTCCGTTCGGGCGTCTTGGCGTGGAGGATTTCATCGCGGAGAATCTCCTTGGCTGAGGTTTGGCCAAGGTTACCCAGCATCGCAATGAGCATACTGGCTTCGCTGGGCTTACCCTTGCGGAGCACGTCGCGTACTTTATCGGTGGTACCCTTGTCGCGGAGCAAGAGGTTGATCGCATCCAGTGCTTCGGGGGCGGAGCCCAGCGCAAAAGCCGTCTGGAGGAGTTCGTCGGCATGCTTACCGACGCCCATGGCGCCGATCAGGTCGACGAAGGCGGGCTTACCCTGCGAGCGGGCGAGGGTCTCCTCGACGATGGCTTTGAACTCCGGAGTGTTCTTGGCCGCCGTGCGGGTGAGGCGTTGGAGTGACTCCGTGAGGACGGTGAGCGACGGATTGGCTTTGGCCAGTTGGAGCAGGGCGGCGTCGCGCTCAGGTGAATCAGGAATGAAATCGAACGAACGCAGATAACGAAGCTGGCTCGGGTCGGCGATGAGCAGTTGGGCGAGGAGCGGGGCGACCTTCGGGGTGCGGAGGCGCCAGACGATGTCGCGTCCGCCAGCGGTGTTCCAATTACCCTTCACTTCGCTCATCCAGGCATCAAAGCACTTTTCATCATTGCCGATGGCGCCGATGCCGAGGGCTTCGAGATTCCAGCGATCGACGCCGTCATGCTGAGCGGCGAGCTTGGCCCAGATTTCGGTGCCTTGGGAGGAGTGGTAGAGCGAGATGGCCAGCTGACGTCGAACCTGCGGGTCGGCGTGGTTGATGAGGCTATTGACCAAGCCGGCCTCATTCGCGAGCGGTGAGGTTTCCAGTTGGTGGGCGGCGCCACGCATCGCGGCGAGGCGGAGGGCGGCGATGATGAGTTCGGGGTCCTTGTCGGTCAGCGCGGCACGGAGGGCGGGGACGGCGGCGGCAGGGTTGCGGACCAAGATGGCCAGCGCGCGGGCTCGCATGCGGTTATCGCCTTTGGCAGCGAGGGCCTGTAGGGCAGGGACGGCGCTACCGCCCAGTTTCACGAGATGGGTGTAGGCATTATACTGTGTGGCCTTGTTGGGGGACTGGAGGGCCTCTAGGGCAGTCTCCAGCGTGAGCTCGCTGACCTTCGGGGTGACTAGGGCGGCGCCCTTGCTGGCGACGCGGTAAATGCGGCCGCGGAGATAGTTCACGTCATGATCGGCCATCGCGTGGCCGCCGACGCCGGCGTCATACCAATCGGCGACAAAGAGCGAGCCATCTGGGTGGACCGCCACATCGGCAGGGCGGAACCAGGGATCTTTGGAGGTTAGGATATTGGTGATGCTTGCGCGGAAGCCCGCGCCGTCCTTGGTCAGCGGGTAGGCACGCACGACGCCGGGGCCGGCATCGCAATGGATGATTTGATTCTGGAACTGAGCACCGAGGCCCGTGCCTTCGTTAACGAGGATGCCCGTGGGGGAGCCGGCGCCGGTGACAATGAGGTTGGGGACGACGCCGGGGTCGTTCTGGTGCCAATGGCGGCGAGGGATTTCGGACTCGATATTGACGCGCTTAGTCTGCCAGCCCGAGCCGGTCATTTCATCGGCGTAACCGTAGTTGCCGTGCTCCATCATGAAGTTGATGCGTACGCCGCGGTTGCCGTCGTCGTCGTTGTCGCTCTGGAAGATGTTACCTAGCGAATCGGAGACCACTTCGTAGTTGTTACGGAAATTATTCCCGAGCACTTCGAAGTTACTCAGCTTGCCGTCGGCGTAATCAGCCCGGAAGGCCATCCCCTGTTGGTAGGGCTTGCGCTGGGCGTTGATAGTGTTGCCGGCGAGGTCTTTGACGTGCGTCGTACGATCGCGGACGTAGGCGTCGAGGTTATCGCCGTGCAGCGGCACTTCCACCATGCCGCCCATGGGTTGGTTCAGTTCTGTACTGGCGTTGCCGAAGTTGAAGTAAAGTTTACCGTCAGTGCCGTGGACGAAGGCGTGCGTCGAGTGGTCATGCTGTTTACCGCCGGTGCCACTGAGGAGAATGTAGCGCTTGTGGGCCACGCCGTCGCCGACCGTGTCGCGGAGGAGGAAGACGTACGGGGAGACGGATACGATGACGTCATTACCGAGTACGGCGATGCCTAGGGCGGAATTGATGCTCGGATCCTGGTAGTAGACGGTGGCCTTATCGGCGACGCCTTTACCGAGGGTGTCTTCGAGCACCATAATGCGGTCGCCTTCAGGGCGGATGGGCGGATTGGCCCAGCGGCGATAATTGGCGGCCTCGGTGATCCAGACGCGCCCGCGAGCGTCGATGTCCATGTTCGTGGGGTTCTGGACCATCGGTTCAGCCGCGAAGAGCGAAACCGTGAGGCCTTCGGCCACGGTCAGCTTGGCGACGCCGGCCTGGGCTTTATCAAGCCCGTAGGTGTCCGGAACTTGAGCTCGGCCTTCGGATTGGAGGAGGAGGGCAGCAGTAAGCAGGGCAAGCAAGGGGCGGTGCATTCCCCTAGAACAAGGCCTGGAGCCTTTGGTTGCAAAACCTAAAGTTGGGGTAGGGCTCCCGGCTTTAGGCCAACATCTGGGTGAGCTCACCTGAGCTATCGCCATGGCGTTCGGCCTTCACGCCGATGCCGCGGAGCATGGCGAGCCAAGCGTTGCAAAGCGGGGTATCTTTCGGGGCGATGATATTGTGCCCGAGTTTGAGGCCAGCGGCTCGACCTGTCACGAGGGTGGGGCAGTTGTCGAGGTTATGCTCGGTGCGGAGGTTACTGCCGTAAGCCAGGGCGATATGGTCGAAGAGGCAGCTACCGTCGGACTCCTTGGTGGACTTTAGCTTATCAATGAAGCCAGCGAGGAGTTCGCTCTGCGCGAGGTCGCGTCGCTGGGAGGCATCGAGTTTGTCGCCCAGCGTGGAGTGGTAGTGGCTCATATCGTGCGGCGCGACTTTCACGCCGATACTGGTGAGGAGGGTGCTGACCGGCTGGCGGTAGGTCATGACGCGGGTGCTGTCCGTGCGCATTGCGGCGATCATGATGTCGTACATAATCTTGATCTCCTCACGCCCAGCGAGGCCGGTCTGGGGTTCCGGGAGGTCGGTCTTCGGCTGCGGTACGCCGAGCCACTGCTCGTCTTTACTCAGGCGTACTTCAATCTCACGGACACCCTGGAAATATTCATCGAGTTTGGCGGCATCATTCTTGGAGAGGTCACGACGTAGGTCGCGGGCGTTCTCGACGACGGTGTCCAGTACGCTGCGGCGTTGGGCGAGCATGGACTTCTGTTGAGCGATGGGCGTATTGTCCTTCGCAAAGAGACGGTGATAGGCCGCGACCGGTCCGTTCTCGCCGCCAATCGGCTTGCCGGACGCGTTCCACGCCATCGAGAGGCCCGGGCCGTGGCCGGAAGCTTCGGCGTTCTCACCGCCGTTCAGCTGTAGGGAGGAAAAGCGGGTTGCGAGTCCGAGTTGGGCTGCGGCTACCTGGTCGGCCGAGATGCTATTGTGTGTGGTCTGGCCGGGCTCGGCGTAGCGGTTAGCGCCCGTGAGCCAGTACGTGCTGCCGGCGTGGCCTTCGTTGGAATATTTATTCCAAAGGCCCTGGATGACGGAAAAGTCGGCCTTGTGGCGGGCGAGCGGTCCGAGTCCCGCCGGGAGGGTGTAATCCTTGCCCGGCTGCTTCACGTCGGGGAACCAGCTCTCGGTGGTGATGCCCCAGCCGAAGCTGAGGAAGATGAGGCGCTTGGGCGGAGTGGGTGCTGGGGCGGCGGAGGCAAAGCGCTGGAAGCCCAAGGAGGCGAGTACGGGCAGGGCAATAAGGGCGCTGCTCGAACGCAGGAAGTGTCTGCGGGTCTGGGGGAGGCTCATGGGGGTAAGGGTTATTTAGTATGAAATTCAGGGCTCGCAACGAGGGAGTGGATGAATTCGCGGACTGCGAGGTCCTTGCGCTCAGCCTGCCCTACCATTGAGTCGATGAGGGGTTGGTCACGAAAGCCGACAGGTCGTCCAAGGGCGTATTCGATGAGGGCTTCACTGAAGCCTCGGGCAAAGGCGTCGGACTTCGAGGCCACGATGTCCCGTAAACCATAGTAATCTTTGAAGGCAGGGCCTTTGTAGAGTGCGGCCGCGGAATCGATGGTCCAGGTCTTGAGGCTTTTCTTGTCGGGTTTGCCGGCGGCATCGAGCGCCATGATGCTATCCGTGGTGCGCCATTGGCCGGCGGCATCGAAGTTCTCGAGCCCGAAGCCGATAGGATCGATCTTGCGGTGGCAATTGGCACACTGCGGGTCCTCTTGGTGGGCGCGCAGGCGTTCCTTGGTCTGGAGGGGCTTGCCGGCAAGGCGGGTGAGTGCAGGGATGTTGGCGGGGGCGGGCGGGGGCGCGTCGTGCAGGAGTTTGCGGAGGACCCAAGCGCCGCGTTCGACGGGGCTGGTGCGTTCGCCATTGCCGCCCATGAGATGGATGGAGGCCATGCCGAGAAGTCCGCCGCGGGGCGAATCTTTCGGGAGGGAGACTTTGCGGTACAAGTCGCCGGTGACGTCCTTGATGCCATAATATTCGGCGAGGACATTGTTCACGATAACGTAATCCGATTTCAGGAGATTGCGCAGGCTCCCGTTGGTCCGTAGGAGATGACCGGTGGTTTCGTAGACTTCGTTCTTGGCTGCGAGTTTGGTGCTGTTGTCGAAGCGTGGGTAGAGCTCCAGATTGACTTGAAAGAAGTCGAGGCGCCCGAGGCCGAGCCACTGGTAGTGGAAGGCCCGATTAAATGTCTCGGCGTTCGGATGATTGAGCAGTCTCTCGGCTTGGGCCGCCAGCACGTCGGGCTTCGCGAGTTCGCCTTTCTGGGCGAGTTCGCGGAGGGTGGCATCGGGCGGTGCCGACCAGAGGAAGCAGGAGAGGCGGGTCGCGAGCTCGAGATCATTGAGCGGCCGGCGTTTTCCTTCCGGCGCGGGCTCGGAGAGGTAAAGGAACATCGGCGATGCGAGGACGACGGAGAGCGTCTCCTTGAGGGCGGCGCTCGGCTTATCGCCGGCGGCTATGCGGCCGTCGTAGAGTTTGAGCAAGCGATCGATGAAGGCGGTCGGGGCTAATTTTCCGCGGAAGGCTTCACGGGAGAAACTTTCCAAGCCTTTCCGTAAGGCCGCCTTGGTCGGGGCTGGAGAGTTGTCCTCAAGGGGAAGGCCGAGGTGGGCCAAGCCTGCGGCGAGGGGTTGCCGGGCAGTCGGGACTTTGTCGATGTCGATATAGTCCACCCAAAGCGCGAGTTCAGGGCCGATGCCGTTGAGTTTTTTGGCCGCGCTGAACTTGCTCTGGTACTGCTCATTGGTGTCGCAGCTGCCCTTCTCGCGGAAAAAGATCATGCGATCACGACGATCGGTGGATTTACGCGTGAGGGAGAAGTGCGCTTCGATGATCTGGGGTGCTTCCATGGTGCCCGTGACTTGATGCGTACTCGAAACCTGGCCGTTGTTCAGTGGATTGATGCCGAACTCAATGTAGCGACGGTCAGCGGGCGCTTGTTTCGTGGCGGCGACACGAATACGTGCGACATATTCACCGGCGGGCCAATGGAAGGGAACGAGCACATCCATCCAGCCTAGTTTCAGGACCGCGGGGTGGACCGTGTTGCCGATGGCGAGATAGGCGCCCTTGTCCAGCGCTGGTTGGGCCAGGTAGAACTGGTGGTAGGGCAGGAAGTAAGGGTTGAGTGAGTCATTCGCCAGATCGGCATCGTTCTCACCCTTCTTGTCGAAACCGAAGGTGCGCGGATTGGGCGCACCGGGGATTTTCTCCCATTCCCGGCGGAGTCGGCTCTCTTTATTATTTGTCTGCTTCTTGAGCTCGGCGACAATCACGGCGTTTTCCGGCTTGGCGGCGGCCGCGTCGAAGGCGGCCTTCCACTTGATCGCACGTTCGCGCGCATCGATCTCATATTTCACATATTTATCGACTAGCCCCGTCCACTCTTTGGCCTCCCAGCGCAGGTGCTGCTTCGTCGCGGCAGTGCTGAGGCGGACGGTAGCTTCCTCGAGGGCCTCGCGTCCGAGTGCTTGGTATTGCTCGAATTGATTCCCGGACATGAAGAGGTTGGAGCCGACGGTGTCGAAGACCCCTGAGCCGATGTCGGGCGGGAGTTCGCTGACATTGATCTCGACGCCGAGGAGTTCGCGGAGGCTATTGCGGTATTCGCGGCGATTGAGGCGGCGCATCGTGATGACGCCGTTCTGGTCGCCCAGTTTCTTGCGGGCGGCCACCATCATGTGGGAAAGGTCGTCGAGGAGCTCCGTCTTGGCGGCGGCGGAGGGTTGCTTCTTATCCTCGGGTGGCATCTCGCCCGAGTTGATCTGATTGAGCACCTTCTGCCAGCGCTCGGCGGTCTCGACGGTGTCGACCTTGAGGGAGAGTTGGTCGATGCGGAATTTACCCTTCTGCTTGTCCGGGCCATGGCAGGAGACGCAGGTCTCCTTGAAGAGCTGCTGGTGCTTGGCATCCAGACGTACCTCCGGGGCTTCCTCGGCGGCGAAGGCTAGGGTGGTGAAGAGAAGGGCGACCGAAAGTTTCATGGGGTATGATGAGGAGGATGTGCGTCCGAGGGGTTTTGTTCCTTAAAAGGGGTGAACTGTCTATCAGCGCAACACGCCCGACTGCGGCTTGCCCTCGGCGTCCAGTAGCTGAAATTCGTGCACGCCTTGATTGGAGGCATCCGTGTAGGTCCAGACGACTTTCTTCTCGCGGGTGATCTCGACGACCTTGGCCTGGGGGGCGCGGGCGGCGTAGTTACTGAAAACGATGTTACCGTTGGGTAGCCAAGAGACGGCCGTGGTGCGGTTAACCTGCACGCCCGCGAGGTCGCCATCCCGGAGTTCCCAGAGGATCTTACCGGCCGCATCGACCTCGATGAGATTACTGCCAACGGTGACGCTGATGAGTGTGTGGCCGGCGGCGTTGCGCAAGCAGCAGAAGGAGCGGTTGTCCAAGGTCGACTCCGGGCTCGTGCGTTCCCAGACGACCTTGCCGGAGGCATCGTATTCGCGGACGGTCTTGTCCTGCGGTACGAGGTAATGGCCATTGGGAAGCTTGCGGGCCATGCGGCTCTGCATGTGGTGATTCGTGATCTGGCAGCCGAGCGGAATCTCGACCTTGATCGAGCCATCGCGGGCGACCTCGAGGAGGCGCGGGTTATTCCCGGCTTCGGTCAGCATCACGTTTCCATTATCCAGTAGGATGGCCGTATTCACTTCCGACTGCGTGCCCTTGTATTCCCAGACGACCTTCTGGTCGCGGGTCACTTCGACGACGGCGCCGCCGGGATAGGCCTTCGTCTTCGAGAGCGTGAGCAGCAGGTTGCCGTTCGGCAGGATGTATCCATCTCGCGTGACCGCGGGATACTTCCAGGTGGCCTTGCCTGAGGCGTCGATGATTTGGGTGAGGCCGCCGAGCATCAGGAAGGAACGACCGGCCGGCTGGTCCGCGGCGGTGAGCGTGAGGTTCGCGAGGAGCAAGCAGAGGAGGGCGCGGATCATTTGATTTCTTGGTAGTCAGAGGTAAGCGTGAGGTTGTCGGCGTAGGCGTTGATGTACCAAGCCGTCGTGCCGGGTGGCAGGGGGGCGGAAGCCGTCGTGCCGCCGCCGCCGCTGGCAGCCATGGCCGGCGTCTCGTCCCACTTGCGTGAACCGGTGAAACCCTTGTCGGTCGTCGAGACGAGCACGGCGCGGGTGAGCGGCTTCTTGGAGGCGAAGATCGCGATCGCATTGCCATCCTTCGCAGCGGCCGCGGTCGACTTGCCCCATGGCATGCCGGTCTCGACGACGCTCTTGGCGAAGGCGTAGCTATCGGGCGGGTTCCATCCGGCCGGGTGGCTATGGCCCATCTTCGAGACAAGCGAGACCATGCGAGGGCCGGGTGCTTTGCGGTAGTTCTCAGCCTGGCAGCCGAGCGGGAAATGCGCGTCCTGCGGCCAGGAGAGCCAGAGCACGGGCATCTTCACGCGCTCGGCGTAGTTCATGCCATCCCAGATCTGCTTATACCCTTCGTTATCATGCAGGGCTTTGCCCCAGCCGTTCTCCGCGTCGAAAAGATGGCCGCAGCCATAAGTCGGGATGCCGAAGGCGAAACGTTCGTCGAGCCCGATGACCGTGCTCGTGATCACGCCGCCCCAGGAGATGCCCATCACACCAATCTTGGCGGCGTCGACTTCGGGGAGTGAGCGTAGAAGAGAATTCGCCAGCATCGTATCGGCGAGGGCATGATACATCCACTGTTCCTTCAGCGGTAGCTTCGTATCAGCGAAGGTGCCGTCACGGGCCGGGCCGCCGAAGGCATGGCGCACCCAGGTCGGCCTGGCCTTCGCGTCTTTCTTTTCGGTGGCGTCGGTCTGGCCCTCGACCGCGATGCTGATGGCTGCGAAGCCTTGGGCGTTCCATTTCTGGACCCATTCCTTATAAGCCGTGCCGCCGCCGCCGTGGACGAGCACTATGCCGGGAACTTTGCCTTCACGTTTGGCGGGCAGGCCAACCCAGGCGAACGCGCGCGTGGGTTGGCCGTTCCAAGGTAAGGCGTCGTAGAAAATCGCATGGACCTCGCCGTCGGTCTTGAAGCCTTCGGCAGACTGTATGGCTGGGGCGGGGTTGCAGAGCTCAGCGAGCTTTAAGACTTCGGCGCGATCAATCGCGTAGTCGGCCGTGAAGCCAACGAGGGGTGTACAGGCGACTGCGATGATGAGCGAAAGTCTCATGATTGGCTCAGTGGCTTTTGCCGTATTGCGCGACCGCGGTTTTGAAGAAGGCCGCGTAGACGTTCTCGTGATCCTTGCCTTTAAGGTCCCAACTTTCGATGAGTATGACCATCGTGAGGCCGTTCTTGGGGTCGACCCAGAAGGCCGGGGCGCGGGCGCCGCGGTGCCCGTAACTGCCGGTGGCCGGGCCATCGGTATCGCGCATCTTGACGAACCAGCCTAGCCCGCGGGACTCATTCGGGCTGACTTTAATTTCCTTCGTCTGATCGCTCGTCATGGTGCGAATGGCCTGGGCGGAGAGGTAGTGATGCCCGTCAAGGTCACCTTCGTTGAGGAACATTTGACCGTAGCGTGCCATGTCTTTGGCTGTGGAGAAGAGGCCGCCCGCGGGCATGGCGTAATGATGCGCGTAGTAGCCGATGAAGGCGCTGCCTTGTTCCGTCAGTAGTCGCAGGGGTACCTTGGGTCCGGCGGGAGCTTTCTTAAGTTGATTGGCGTCGGGCTTGAAGGGCAAATCGGTGAATTCTGTGTGGGCCTCGTTCCACTTCGACGTGCGCGCGTGGCGGGAGACTTGTTCCTCGTTGGGCCAGAAGCTGGTGTCGGTCATCTTCAGTGGCGTCAGTAGGCGTTGCTGAAGAAAGTCCGCGTAGGCTAGGCCACTGACGACCTCGACGATGCGACCGGCGGTGTTGATGCCGCAGTTATTGTATTCGAACTTCGTGCCAGGTTCGCGGATGAGCGGCAGGGTGCCGTATTGCGCGACCTCGTCTTTGAGTAAGTCGTCGGTCCGCTTTAGGCGCTTATCCTGCGGGGTCACGATGCCGCTGGTGTGGTTGAGCAGTTCCTTGATCGTCAGGAGATGGCCCGGGGCGTGGAGTTTCGTCGGATCCTTTTCATCGGCGACTTGCTGGCCTTTGAATTCTGGAACGTATTTCTCGACCGGGTCGTCGAGGCATAGCTTGCCTTCATCGGCCAGCATCATGATGGCTGTACCGGCGAACGTCTTACTGATGGAAGCCAGCCAGAAGAGGTTGTTCGGCACCATCGGTTTTTTATCATCGAGGCTGGCGAAGCCGACCGTCTCGACATCTAGCACCTTATCCTTATCGGCTACGATCATCACTGCTCCGGCAATGATTTGTTTGTCGACGAACGGTTGCATCGCCGGGGCCAGCGGGCCTCGGTCGGCTGCTGCGAGCGGTAACGAGGCGTGGAGGACGAGAAGGAGAAGCGCGGAACGCATGGTAAAATAAAAGACCCGTTGCCGTCAGTGAAGCAAGCAACGGGCCGTAGAGGGATAAAGGCAGATTATTTCTGGGTGAAGACGAAGACGCCGTGCTTATTGGCCACGACTACGTCGGTCTTGCCGTCCTTGTTGATGTCGCCAGCCCAGAACTGGGTGCCGACGCCGCTGTCGTTGTCGATCAAGTGAGGGATGTAGGTCGCTCCGCCCTTGCCGTCGCGCTTAAGTTCGAACCAGTAGAGCACCGGGTCGTCGCTGGGGTCAGCATCGCCCTTGGGGCCGTGGGCCCAGCGGCGCTTACCGCAGACGATGTCTTTGAGGCCGTCGCCATTGACGTCGATGAGTTCGATAGCATGGATTTGGCTGAAGTTCACTCCGAGTGGGGCGTCGGCCTTGGTGGTGCCCATGAGCTTATGCTCGGTGAAGGTGCCGTCTTTGTTCTGTTCGAACCAAGAGAGGCCGTAGCCGTGGGCATGGTCGCTCGTGATGACGTCGGGGCGTCCGTCGCCGTTGACGTCGTAGACATACATCTGGGCACCGCCATGACCGGCGAACTTCACCGGGTGGAACTTCCAAGGCTCGCCCTTGGAGAGGTCCTTGGGCTGTTCGTACCAGCCATCTTTTTCAAGGATGTCGATGAGGCCGTCGCCATTGACGTCGCCAGCGCCGTAACCGTGGGTGTATTTGAAGATCTTCTGATCGTTGGCCGGAGACTTTTCAGTGATGGGGTGGAACTTGGCTTTACCCGTCGGATTGGCCCAATCGATTTCCGCGTAGCCGAACTGGCCGCCGCTCTTGCCGCCCTTGGCTTTCGGATCCTTCTTGAGATCGCTGGAGTGAATGAGGAGCTCGGGCTTGCCGTCGCCATTGATGTCGGCGAGCGAAGGCGATTCGCCGTCCGCCACGTCAAAGATGTTATGCTTCTCCCAATCGCCGCCTTTGCCCTTGGGGTTGATGTAGAGCCAGGCAGGGGCACCCGGGAAGCCGTAGACGAGGATATCGGCCCAGCCGTCGCCATTGAAGTCATGGGCGTAGGAGACGAAGTAGTCGGAGTAGCCCTTGGCGCCGTCATAGGGCTTAGCGGGGGGCGGGGTGAAGGTCTCCTTCCGCTTGAAGTCAGGACCGAACCATATGTAGCCGCCGGCCGCGACATCCATGAGGCCGTCATGATCGAAGTCGGCGACCGCGACGCCTTCGGCGACGAAGTCCTTAGTCAGGGTCTGCTTCGAGAAGCTGACCTCGGCAGCGGTGGCACCCGCGAAGAGCGAGGCCAGGGTGAGGGTGAGGAGGGGGCGCATGGGATGAAAGCGGGGGAAGGGGGCCAAGGGCGGCGAGGGGGCCTCGCGCCAGTGTCTGGGGACAGGATTGAGACAACCCCCGCCCCCTTTGGTTGCGAGGAGAAATTGCCCGGGTGCAGGCCTTTTATGGGCTTAACGAGCAGGAGCCGGGCCGAAACCGCTGAGCCGGTTGCCCGTGAGCTCGAATTACCCGCGCAACCCTTACTCCAGCTTGCCGAACATGATGCGCTCTTTGCGACTGGGGTCGCTGTCCCCTTGCGTCGCACAGAGCCAGATGGAGCCTTGGTCTTGGACGAAGGTCGGGTATTGAAAGGACTTAGTGCTCTCGAAGCGGTATTTCCGCTCCCAGTGCTTACCGTCAGCGGAGACATCAATATTAAAGATACTGCGCCCGACTTTGTCGATGGTGGCGCGTTCCTGCCAGCCAAGGTAATAGAGCCCTTTGAATTTATCAAAGGTCGGCTTGGAGGCGCTGCCGTTCTTCACGAATTCCTTTTCGCCGCCGGTGGTCCAGGTCTTGCCGTCCCTGCTTTCGGAGAACCAATAGTTGTGGTCGCCGTTTTCCTTGCGCGAGATTGCGAGCCAGGAGCCATCGGGGAGCCGATTGACCGCAGGCTCAGTCAAGGCGGGCTCACCAGGGCCGTTGAAATGGCCAACGATTGTCAGGGTGTCCGCGGCGGCGTTGATGGTGCAGAGGGCCTGCTGCGCCCCGAGGTAGTTGTTGATGGCGATGTAAGTCTGCCCATCGAACTCCTTGAAATTATCGAAAAGGTAGAGGCCGGCGTCGACGGGCTTGCGCTTAAAGCCTTGTTTGGCGGCCTCGGCATAGAGGTGTTGTGGTTGGAGGTCGAAGACCCCTTCGGCGGTCTGGAGCTTCAGGCGATGAATTTCATTTTCAAAGACAAGTGTGCGCAGATCGAGGTCGCGGTAATAAGTCTGCGACTGCCGTCGGCCGGGTTGCTCGCTGGCGAAGTAGCAGCGCAACGTCTGGGGGTCGACCTGCTTGACGCGTGGGACGAAGCAGGCGCCGACGGGCAGGGTCTCGTTGGTGAAACCCTGTTCCGAGCGTGCGACGGTCATCGTGTCGAGGACTAGGAGCGTGCGGAGGTCGACGATGGAAAGGGAGACATAGATGAAGGCCCAACCTGCGGCTTCGCCGGCTTGGCGGTCGTTGACTTCAGAAATGACGAAGGCACGGTTGCCGACGATGGCCAGATGTGAGTCGTGTGCGCCTTTGACCTGCGGGGTGGTGACCTTGATGAGGTCAGCCATGACGCGGTCGGCTTCGGCCTTGGCGTCCCAGCCGGCGGGCAGAACCTTAGCCACTGTTACTTGGGTGGGCGATTCTTTGGATGTGGAGCAGCCCACGAGTAAAAAGGCGAGGCAGAGAAGGATGCGGTAATTCATGGGGAGACCGGAGGTTGGTCGCGTGTCCATAGGCTTAATATTCATGCCGGGTTCGCAAATGCATTCGGATTGTCCCCGTACAAGTTCGGGGCTCAATGGGCGGACTACCCCATGGCTCTCTTCCTTCGCCTAATCCTTCCAAGTGTTCTCATGCTGGTTAGCCTGATGGCGGCTGATGCCCCCTCGGCGCCGAAGATTCCGGACGGCGTCGTGGTGCTGAGTTTTGATGACTCGGTTGCCAGTCACGCCACCTTGGTGGCTCCCCTGCTAAAGAAGTATGGTTTTGGGGCGACTTTTTATATCACCGAGGGTTTCGAGTTTATGCAGGACAAAGAGCACTATTTAACCTGGGAGCAGATCAAGAAGCTGAATGCAGATGGGTTTGAAGTTGGTAATCACACGCGCGCGCATAAGAGCGTGAGTACGCAGAAGTCCGCGGAGATTGCCGCTGACTTGGAACACATCGAGAAGCGCTGTACCGAAAATGGTATCCCTGTGCCCACGACGTTTTCCTATCCGGGTTACGCAACAAGTCCCGTGGCGGCTGAGGTGTTGCGCGTGCGCGGCTATCGTTTTGCCCGGGCCGGCGGGGCGCGGGTCTATGACCCCGCCAAGGATGATCCGCTGACTTTGCCGCAAGCCTTCGACAGTAAGCCCGCCAGCACCCTTGAACAATTCAAGGCAGCGATGGCCGGCGCCCGTAACGGCAAGATCGCCATCATGACTTTCCATGGTGTGCCCGACATCCGTCACCCGTGGGTCAACACGGAGCCAGCGAAGTTCGAGGCCTATATGGCGGAGCTCAAGGCCGCGGGCTGCACGGTGATTGCGATGCGCGATCTCGCCCGCTATCTCCCGTCGCCGACGAAGTAGCCGTTGGCGCTTTCGGCGCACTATTTCGCAGGAAGCGGCGGCAGTTTCGCACTGTAATGAACGGCCCGGTGGCGGGCATCATCGAAGGCGAAGTGCAACCACTGCTGGTCCGCGCTGACGAAGCCGTCCGGATAATTCAGCGAACCCTTCATGAGCTTGCCTGGGTATTGCGGGTCGGGGTCAGCTTCCTCGACGAGCACGCGCTGGTAGGGCCAGGTCTTCATGCCGTCGAAGCTGATCCAAAGGGCGAGCGGGGCGCGACGCTTCGGGTTCGGATTGTGGAGTAGGGCGACGGCATCGCCGCCGAGCGGGAAGAGCGTGGCCTTACTGCCGGGGTTAGGGATGTCCGTCTTGACGGCGAACTCGGGCCAGGTGCGGCCTCCGTCGGGCGAGGTCGCCTGATAGAGTACGCCGCCGAGTTTGTCGGCGCGGATGAACATCACGATGCTGCCGTCGGTGCGTTCGGCGATGGTGGGTTCGGCCCAGCCGAAATAACGATCGTCGGTCGTGAGGCGGATATTGCCGTATTCCGACCAAGTCTTACCGCCGTCGCGGCTCATCAGGATGCCGTTGCGCGGATTGGTGAAGGCACGATCCAGCGGAGTTTTGTTCTTCTCGGAGTCGGGGCCGATGTAATGCTGGAAGGGCAACAGGATGCGTCCGTCACGCGTGGTCATCGAGGGCCGAATGAAGGTGCGCTCCTTAAGGCGTCCGGGCAGTTCGACCGGCTTACTCCAAGTCTTGAACGAGTCATCGCTGGTCAGGGTCCAAGAGCGCCAGTCGTTGGCCCAGTGCTTGGAGTGCGTGGAGAAGAAGAGGGTGGCACGCCCCTCGCGGATGAGGACTTCGGTTGGACCTTGCCCGATGGTCTGGCCTTCGCGCGGGAAACCGACATCGAAGGGGGCCAGCGGTGACCAGGTCTTACCCTCGTCGGTACTGCGGGTGACACCCGTGTAGTTGAGCGGCGAAGGCTCGGTGTCGCCCCCAGCGAGCATGAAGAGAATCCAGGACTTATCGGGTAGCAGGCGTAAGGTCGTGTCGCAGACCATGCGGTTCGGCGTGAAGCCGTCGTAGGGCATGCTCTTGCGGTCTTGCTTGGCGTCTAAGGCGGCTTGGGCAGTCCAGTCCGGGGTGGCGGCATGGGCGGTGCCTATCAGGACGAGTAGGACGATGAGGAGACGGAGTTTAGCCATCGGGGATGATCAGGGGTAGGGTTGGGGTAGGGGGTGGCAAGAGGCGACCAAGGCGTAGGCATGAAAAGGGGCAGGTATTCCCTGCCCCTATCCCAACCCCTGCCCGTGCCCCTGATTTAGGCAATCAACGCTTTGATCACCTTAGCGGGTAAGACTCCGGTGAGCTTCTGGTCGAGGCCCTGGAACTTGTAAGTCATGCGTTCATGGTTGTAGCCCATGAGGTGCATGATGGTCGCGTGGAAGTCCGAGATATGGAGCGGGTCCTTGACGATATTGTAGCTGAAGTCGTCGGTCTCGCCGTAGATTTGGCCGCCCTTGGAGCCGCCCCCAGCCATCCACATGGTGAAGCAGCGAGGGTGGTGGTCGCGACCATAGTTATCCTTGGTCAGGCCGCCTTGGCTGTAAATCGTGCGACCGAATTCTCCGCCCCAGATGATGAGTGTGTCATCGAACATGCCACGCTGTTTGAGGTCCTCGATGAGGGCGTGGCAAGGTTGGTCGATGTCCTTACACTGGCTGCCCATGCGGCCCGTAAGGTTGCCGTGATGGTCCCAGTTGTTGAGGTAAATCTGGGTGAAGCGGACGCCGCGTTCGGCCAGGCGGCGGGCCATGAGCACGCTGTTGGCGAAACTTCCTGATTTCTTGGCTTCTTCGCCGTACAGTTTAAAAGTGCTTTCGGGTTCCTTGGAGAGATCGGTCAATTCTGGCACCGAGGCCTGCATGCGGAAGGCCATTTCATATTGGCGAATACGCGTGTGGGTCTCGGGGTCGCCGACGGACTCATAGTTGAGGCGGTTGAGCTGATTGATGCCGTCGATGGTCTGCTTGCGCAGGTCGTTCGGGACGCCGGGAGGGTTGTTGATGAAGAGAATCGGGTCGCCTTTGCTCCGGAAGGAGACGCCCGCGTGTTCGCTCGGCAGGTAGCCGCTGGACCAGAGGCGCGACGAGATGGCCTGCTCCTGATCGCGATTGGTCGGGGTGGCGATGAGGACCACGAAGTTCGGCAAGTTATCGTTTTCAGAGCCGAGGCCGTAAGAGGCCCAGGAGCCGATGCACGGGCGGCCGGCCACTTGGTTGCCCGTCTGCATGGCACAGATGGCGGGCTCATGGTTAATGGCTTCCGTGTTCATCGAGCGCATCCAGCAGATTTCGTCGGCATGCTTCGAGAGGTAAGGGAGCAACTCTGAGTTCATCCACATGCCGCATTGGCCGTACTGGGCGAAGTTGAACTTCGACGGTGCGATGGGGAAGCGGGCTTGGCCACTGGTCATCGTGGTCAGGCGCTGGCCATTGCGGATGCTCGGCGGCAGGTCCTTGTCGAACATCTCTTTCATCTTTGGTTTGTGGTCGAAGAGATCGAGCTGTGAAGGCCCACCGACCATGTGAAGGTAGATGACGCGCTTGGCCTTGGGGGCGAAGTGCGTGGGGATTGCCCCGGGCGCAGCTTGGGCGGTCGACTTCCCGATGAGGGAGGCGAGGGCGGCGGCGCCGAGGACGTTGGCCCCGTTACCGAAGAAGCGGCGGCGGGTTTGGAGGGTGTTCCACTCGTGGAGGATGGACATGGTATTTTATTTGTTAAGGACTTCGTCGAGATTCATGAGCTGGCTGCAGACCATCGTCCAGGCGGCCAGTTCAGTCTTGGGGAGTTTTAGGTCCGACTTCGAATCGCCCACTTTGAGTAAGGCGTCGGCGTCCGCGGCATTGGCGCCGTAGTGCTTACGCAGTTGGGCGAGGCTGGCGGTCAGGATGGGGAGTTCGTTGGCCTTGAGCGGGCGGCAGAGCAGGCGGGTTGCGGCGGCGTTGAGGCGGGAGTTGTCATCGCCTTCAACCTGTAGGGTGTGCTGGGCGAGCAGGCGAGAGGCCTCGACGTACTGCGGGTCGTTCATCGTCACGAGCGCTTGGAGCGGGGTGTTGGTGCGATCACGGCGGACGCAGCTGGCCTCGCGTGAGGGGGCGTTGAAGATGTCGAGGCTGGCTGGAGCGGCCATGCGCTTCCAGAAGTTGTAAATCGTCCGGCGGTACAGGTTCTCGCCGGTGTCCTGCTTGTAGGACATGTTGTGCATGCCCACCACTTCCCAGATGTTCTCTGGCTGGTAAGGGTAGGTGCCCGGTCCGCCCATGCGGGGCGAGAGTGTGCCGCTCGCGGCGAGGGCGTAATCGCGGATCATTTCGGCATCCATGCGGAAGCGAGGTCCACGGCTAAGGAGCGCATTGTCTCGATCCTTCTCGAGCTTTTCGGGCGTGATGACGGCGGCCTGACGGTAGGCGGCGGAGGTCAGGAGCTGCTTGTAAAAGCGCTTCATGTCCCAGCCATGGGCGCGGAAGTCGAGCGCGAGCCAGTCGAGCAACTCGGGGTGCGTGGGCGGGCTACCCATAATGCCGAAGTCTTCCGACGTTTTTACGAGGCCCGTGCCGAAGATTTCCTGCCACATGCGATTCACGGTCACGCGGGCGGTGAGGGTATTGGTGTCGCTCATGAGCCAGCGGGCGAGGCCGAGGCGATTGTGCGGGGCATCGGCGGGGAGCTTGCCGAGGACAGCGGGGATTTCGGCTTCGACTTGAGCGCCGGGCTTATCGTAGGCCCCGCGCATCAGGATGTTGGCCATGGCCTTCGAATCCATTTTCTCTTTCTGGATGTGCGTGACTGGGCTGCGGGTCTTGATGGCGGTCAGTTCACCCTCGAGTTTGGCCAGGGAGACCGTGGAGAGCTTGAAGCCCTCGTGGCGAGAATTGAGGTAGTATTCAAACGCCAGATCTTTCTGCTTCTGATCGAGTTTGGCGGAGGCCAAGAGGAGTTGCATCGGGCCGACCTTCGAGATGGTCATGACATCAGTGATGCTCAGCATGCGGCCGTAGAGCAGGACGTCTTGGATATCGCCTTCAAAGAATTCACTCTGGCTGCGCTGGCCGATACGCGTCGGGGTCGTGGACTGAGAGGCCGTCTTTAGCTTATCGATGGTGCCTTTGGATTCGGCGAGGACGCCATCAATGTAGAATTTCACGCCGGCGGCCTTACCGCTGCCATCGTAAGTCACGAAGACGTTTTGCCAGGTGCCCGCTTTGAGCGGGTTGCGGGTGGTGGTGACCTGGAGGGCGTCATCCGGCCACTTACTGATGATGTAGACGGAGAGATTCTTGCCAGCCTGGAAGAAATCCCAGCCTTGCGCAGATTTCGGGTCGTCCATGCGGGCCACGATGGCGCCGTTGCCTTCAACCTTCGTGGGTCGAATCCATGCACCGACGCTGAAAGGCTTCTTGGTGTCGAAATTGCCAGCGTCGCCGATGACAAGGTTAGAACCTTTCTTGAAGGAGGGAGCCGGGCCAAGTTTGCCGTCGGCCTTCCAGGTGACTGGTTCGCCATTAACGGTGGTGCCCGCCGGCACGCCTTTACCTTCGTTGAGTGCGAGGCGTGAGATGAGATCTTTGGCGGGGAAGTCAGCATTGATGTCCTGCGGCTTAACCTTGGCGATCCACGTCGTGAATTCCGGACGAGCTGCGGTGCGGCTTGCTTGGACTTTGGTTTTTGCTCCGGCGATTTCATCCGGCAGGCCGACCCAGCGAGCACGATCAGCGTCTGCGGGCATGACGAGCACTGGACCGTTGCCATCCTTCACGTTGCCATCGAGGGCCCCTTGGGTGGTGTTCCGGAAGAACGCTGCCATCGAGTAATAATCCTTCTGCGTGATAGGGTCGAATTTATGGTCGTGGCACTGGCAGCAATTGGTGGTCAAGCCGAGGAAAACCCAGCCCATGGTCTGCACGCGGTCGGCGGCGTAGTTCGCGAGATTTTCCTCGGCGATGGTGCCCCCTTCGTTGGTGGTAATGTTGCAACGCTGGAGGCCGGTGGCGATGAGTTGCTCGTCGGTCGGTTTGGGGAGGAGGTCGCCCGCGAGTTGCTCGACGGTGAACTGGTCGAAGGGCTGATTGCGGTTATAGGCTTTCACGACCCAGTCGCGGTAGGCCCACATTTCACGGTAGGCATCGAAGTGCAGTCCGTGGGTGTCGGAGTAGCGGGCGGCATCGAGCCAGTAGCGGGCGCGGTGTTCGCCGTAAACAGGTTGGGCCATCAATTCATCAATGAGCTGGCCAATTTGGGGGTCGGTGAGGTGATCGCCATTCTTCGGCAGGTACTTGGCGAGAATCGCCGGCGAGGGAGGGAGGCCGGTGACATCGAGCGAGATGCGGCGGATGAGGGCGTGCGCATCAGCTTCAGGGGCGGGCTTCAGGCCGGCGGCGGCGAGTTTGCTTCCGATGAAACGGTCGATAGGATTTTTAGACCAGGTAGCATCGGCGACTTGCGGAAGGGCAGGTTGGGTCGGGGCGATGAGTGACCAGTGCGGCTGCCACGGGGCGCCTTGTTCGATCCAGTGTTTGATTAAGGCGATCTGGTCTGACTTGAGGGTCTTATGCTCCTTGGGCGGAGGCATGATCTCATCTTGTTCGGTCGAAGAGATGCGGGCAAAGAGGCTGCTCTTGGCTGGGTTTCCCTTGATGACGGTCGCGGGTTCTTCTTTGCCGTCCTTGTTCATGCGCGCGGCGAAAAAGCCGGCTTCGGTGTCGAGGCGGAGGCCGGCTTTACGTGAGCCAGGGTCTGGGCCGTGGCAGTGGAAACAGTTGTCGGCGATGATCGGGCGGATATCGCGGTTGAATTGAACTTGATCGGATGCCGCGAAGGAGGCGGATACGAGGAAGGGCAGGAGCGCCAAGAGGGGCTTTCGCATGGGGAAGGGGTGGGCTGTAATTAAATGGTGACTTCAGGGATGGGAAGCCGGATTTAGGCCTAAGATTATTTAGATAGGCTGAACCCGTGGCTTGTTCCCGTCTGGGTATTAATACCGAGACGCGTGCGTTAGAATTAGCATAGAATTGGCAAGGCTGGTCGTATAAATACCACGTACGGCCGTATTTACCCCGCCCTTTACTTAGACTTCTTCTTTACGGCGGGTTTTGGTCCCGGAGCCGTGGGGTCCTCGGTGATGCTGCCGTGCCACTTGGGGGCGATGTTATGGCTGTCCCATTCCTCCCAAAGTTTGATGAGCTCGGCCTTCTTGTCGGGAAACTGGGCGGAGAGGTCATGGGCTTCGCCGATATCTTTCGAGAGGTCGTAAAGCCGCCAGCCGCTCTGCGTCTTGGTGGCGAAGTCGCGCTCGTCGGTGAGTTTCCAGTCGCCTTGGCGAATCGCCTTCTGCGGACCGAAGCGCCAAGCGAGCGTCGCATGCGGGGCGGTCTTGTTTTCGCCCGACAGGTAAGGCAGCAGATTCACGCCTTCCACGACGTCTGCGGGCTTGGTGGCGGCCAAGGCGCAGGCGGTGGGGAGGATATCCATGCCAGACACGGGGTGATTAAAGGTCGCGCCTGCGGGCAGGTGGCCCGCCCAAGAGACGAAGTAGGGAACACGGATGCCGCCTTCAAGGGTCTGGCCTTTGTCGCCGCGGAGTGGGGTGTTTACGCCGGCGTTATAGGCTAGGTAGGGTTTCCGTCCCGAGCCCCCGTTGTCGCTCAGGAAAAAGATGAGGGTGTTTTTATCGGCGCCAGATTTACGGAGGTGTTCCGTGATACGCCCAATGGCGTCATCGAGGCCGAGGAGGAGCGCGAGGTAGCCCTTGCGATCGGGGTCTTTGACGTCGGCGGGAATACGCGCGGCGACTTGGGGGGAAATTTCTAGCGGCGTGTGGACGGCGTTATAAGCCAGGTAGAGCATCCAGGGCTTCTGCTTGTTGCGATCCATGAAGCTGATGGCTTCGTCGGTGAAGATGTCGGTGAGGAAGCCGTCCAGCTTTTGCAACTTGTCGCCGCGGTAGATCATGTTGTGCGAGTGCGCTGAACCGAATTCGGGGTCAGCGTCCGGGTGCTGGGCGTAGTTGTGTCCGCCGACGAGGAAGCCGAAGAACTCGTCGAAGCCGCGGGAGTTGGGGTGGTGCGGCTGATCGAAGCCTTGGTGCCACTTGCCAATCAAGGAAGTCGCGTAGCCAACGTCATGCAGCTCATTCGCGATCGTCCGTTGATCAAGGGGTAGGCCGAGTTCGGCTTCCTTGCCGACGTGTGGGTTGAACTCATGGCCAAAGCGCGTTTGAGCTCGGCCGGTGAGCATGCCTGCACGTGATGGGCTGCAATACGGACAGGTGACGTAGCCCGACGTGCAGCGCACCCCGCTAGCCGCGAGCGCATCGATGTTGGGGGTGGGGATGATTTTGCCGCCATGCACGCCGATGTCGCCGTAACCAAGGTCATCGGCGAAGATGATCAGGATGTTGGGCTTGTCGGCCGCCAAGGCCGAAAGGCAGGTCAGCAGAAGGGCGAGCAGTCGCAGGGGCATGCCTCACCCTAAGCAGGTTCCAGACAGATAACAGAATAAAGAACCTCTGACGATTAGAGCCGCGTGCCGTTGACCTTGATCCACGGCGAGAAGGCCCCGGAGGTGTGTACTTTGACCTTTCGGCACCAGATACGATCGCCGCAGAAGGCAAAGAGTTGATCCTGATCTTTCCCGCCGAGGGCGACGCCGAAGGCACGTGTATGGTCAGGGAAGGGCAGGATGACTTGGGTGGGGCCGTCGTCGGCGCAAATCTGGAGACCGGAGCGCGTGGCGATGATGAGCTGGCCTTCTTTGGCGTAGCACGCGCCTTCGGCCCCGGTGTCGTCATCCCAATCATTCACGTGCAGCCAGAAGAACTTCTCTTTATGGGTGAGCGTACCGTCGGTATTGGCTTGGTAGCTGTAGGCCCATTTAGAGTTACCGTCTGCCACGGCGAGAAGCCATTGATCAGGACGGAGGGCCAGCCCGGTGGCGCGTTTGAGTCCGGTGTCTACGCGCGCTTTCTTGCCATCCTTCACGAACCAGACGCCTTCGTCGCCGGCCTCACCCGTGGCGTAGAGGCCGCCTTGGGGTGTCGCCAGAATATGCCGGGCCTTGAGGCCGCTCATGACCTCCGTGGGGTGGCCGGTATTATCGTAAGCGAGAATCTTGCCCGTGCGTGCCGAGGCGGCGTAGAGTTCACCCTTGGCGCCGACACTCAAGGCGTTCGCCTGGGCGGCTTCGGCGAAATCGGTAATCTTGCCGTCGAGCCCAATGCGCTGAATGCGGTCAGTGCGCGTATCGATGAAGAAGATTTCGCCAGCCGCGTTAGGGCTGGGGCTTGAAATTCCCGGACGCTGATCGGCGAAGAGCTGCCAGCCCTCGCCAGGTAGGAGCACGTCCTGTGCGCGCGGGGCACTGGAGCCGGCGAGCGCAGGCTTAGGCCAATCCTTCCAGATGAAGGCCATGGCTTCGCGATGGTAGTCGTAGTAGCCGGCAACGTGGCCGCCATTGATGATGCGGAAGCGGTAATCGTAGCCAGAGAACTTCATCGCCTTATCCATCTCTTGGTCGAGGAGGAACCAGTCGCCCGCACAGTTTTCCATGTCACGCATGCCTGTCGTGAGATAAGCCCGAATGGGCTTGGCTTCATATTTGCGGACGAGGGTGGGGTATTCGTGCCCGCCGCGGAAGGCGACGAAGCTGCCGCTGTTGACATACACGCGACTGAACCATTCCGGGCGTTCCCAGGCGGCGGTGAAAGCGGCGATGGCCCCGCTGCTGCCGCCCGAGATGCAACGGTCATTGCCCGACGTGGAGAGGTTGAGCTTCTGCTCCTTGGCGATGAGTGGGAGGAGTTCTTCGATGAGGAAGCGAGCATTGGCATCGCCGACGCCGTCATACTCGAGGCAGCGATTACGTCGACCCATGGTGCCTTTGATGGGGGCTGGGGTGTCGCCAGGGCGGACGAAGACGCCGATGCAGACGGGAATTTCACCGGTGGCGATGAGGGCCTCGAGCAATTCCTTTTCCTTAGGATTATAACCATCGGTCTTGACGTAGACGCAGGCGGGCTTGGCTGGGTCGTACTGGGCGGGGATAAAGACCACGACGTCACGGACGGTGCCGGGGAAGATTTTGCTGTCGTTGAAGATGAATTTGCGAATCTCGCCTTTGAGAATCTTCTCGGGGGCGATTTCGGGGGCAGTGTAAACCACTGCTTCGGCGGTAAGCGGTGCAGCGATGGCACTGCCGGCGAGCGGCTTGATCAGCCATTGGAGGTGAGTGTCGCCTGCTTTGTTCTCCCAGAGGTCAATCTTGGCCCCGGGTGCCTTAATCCCGCCTAAATGATCAAGGCCTTTGCCGTTGGTGTGCTTGGGGAGGAGGTTGAAGGAGCCGTCGGCTTGTTTGACGATGCGCCATAACTGCTCCGGACGCCCCGTGTCCGCTTCCATGAAGAGTGGGGTGCCGTTATTCTGGCCGGCTTTCTCCACGGTGAGCACGAGATCGGGCGCCCCGGCCGTGCGGAGGGAATAGAAGTCAGCCCCCTTGGGGAGGAAAATCCACTTCTGGTTGGGTTGAGCGGTGGCCTTGGCAATCGTCACGCGTTCGCCTGGTTGAGCGGCTTCGAGGACAAGGTCCGGAGCGCTGGCGGAGTGAATCGCGTAGGCGCCCCAGTCTTCGGCTTGAGCGACGAGCCCCAAGGTGAGCAGGGAACAGAGCAGGAGTTTTTTCATAAAGATGTTATTTCTTGGGGACGAATTTCTGGGTGAAGTCGCGCACGGAGCGGGTAAAGGTCCAGTCTGCGCTTTCGGGCAGCGTTCGCGCGGGGGCATTAAGCCAGCTCTCGATGACGTATTCATCGGGTTTTCCGTCCACGAAGGCGTAATCGTAACCCTGGCGCATCACGCCGACGTACCAAGTGGAGTCATCGGCGAGGTGGAGTTTGTCCATGCGCCCGTGGTCGGCGGCCCAGTAGACGAGGCTGAACGGGATTTTCCGTTGGCGGCAGGCGACCTCGAGTTTCTTTACGTCGGGCCAGTTACCTGGGTAGATGCGGTTGCCGATCGTAAAATGATTCCAATCCACATCGAGGCGGAAGAAGTCGAGTCCGCGTACGTTCCGGGCCTTCAATTCGGCCTGCAAGGCATCGAGGAAGCTCAAGAGTTCTTCGCGCTGGAGAAAAGGATAGGGCTCGATGTCCCCGACGCGCACTTCGGGGAAGTGCTGGCGAACGAGGGCGATGAAGTTGGCCGTTTCCTGCACGGCATAGATATCGGGTTTCTTCATGTGCTGGCGGACGCAGCACAAGGGCTCATCCATGGCCACGGCGTCGATCTTGCCGCCAAGGGCTTTCACGCGATCTAACTGTTTGCGTTCCGCCTCGAAGGTTTTCTGGCCGGTAATACCCCACTCCTTCACCGCGCCAACTTCTAGCCCTAAGCGTAGGCCCCATTGCTCAATCATCGGCAGCCAGACACGCAGTTCGTCATCGGTAAAATTTTTAAGATGCGTGGCCGTGCAACCGAGTACGGTGATGTTCTTTCGAGTCTCGGCCCATTCTGCTGGGTGGGTGAACAACTCGCGCAGTGCAGTCGCCTTATTCGCGCCCGGTGGCATCATCCAGACCTCGGTCCGTGGTGCCGGGGTGTCCGCTGCGATCAGTGTGAAGGGCAGAAGGGCGAGCAAAAGGGACTTAAGCATTGTTTTTCGAACGTGGTTCAAGCGCGGGACTGAGATAAAGAATAACGGCGGCGAACAAGAGAAGCCCGCCGGTCAGGTATAGTCCGCTCGCTGGTGATTGCGTCGCCTCATTAAGTTTGCCGATGAGGGAGGGGCTGACGAAGCCGCCGAGATTGCCGCACGAATTGACCAGCGCGATGCCCGCGGCGGCTGCCGTGCCGCGCAGGAGCGCACCTGGCATTGACCACTGAACGGCCATCATGCCCATGACGCCCGCGGCGGCGAGGGAGATGCCCACGATCCCCAGTAGGCCGTTATGGGCGAAGCCACAGCAGACGAAGCCGATGGCAGACAGGACCGCCGCGGCGCTGGCATGCAGGCGCCGTTCGCCTTGCCGATCTGATCGGCCGCCTAGCCAAAGCATGAAGATGACGGCGATAGCCCAAGGGATGGCGCTGATAAGGCCGACCTGCAGGTCGCCACTCCAGCCGAGTCCTTTGATGATTGCGGGAATCCAGAATGATAACGCGTAGAGTCCCATCATCGTGCAAAAATAGAGCAGACAGAGTTTCCAGACGAGCGGCTGAAGAAAGGCTTCAAGGGTTGAGTTGGCTGTTTCGGCTCCGACTGCCGGAATGGGGTTCTCACTTTGGAGATCCGTGGTCAGCGTCTGCTGCTCATCGTCGCTCAGCCAAGGCGCATCCGACGGGCGATCTGGCAGGCTACGGAAGACCCAGAGGGCCAGTAAGAGGCAGGGGATGCCTTCGAGGATGAAGAGCCACTGCCAGTTCTGGAGGCCCTCGCTGGGCGGATGCTGGAGGATGAAGCCAGAAAGCGGTCCACCGATGAGTCCCGCGACGGGAATGGCCGTGAGGAAGAGCGCAAAGACGCGGGCACGAATCGCGGAGGGGTACCACGTGGTGAGGTAGAGAATCACCCCGGGGAAGAAGCCGGCTTCGGAGGCGCCAAGTAGAAGGCGTTGCAGGTAGAATTGATTCTCGGTGTGCACGCACGCCCCTAGGGCTGAAATCATGCCCCAGAGTAGGATGATGAGGGCGATGGCTCGCCGTGCTCCGATGCGATTGAGCATTAAGTTGCTCGGCACCTGGAAGGCGAAATAACCGATGAAGAAAAGGCCGGCGCCCAGCCCGTAGGCCGCCTCGGTCAACTTGAGCGCGGCACTGAGGTCATGCTTGGCGAAGCTGACGTTTACTCGGTCGATGTAGTTGACCAAGTAGCACGAGAACAGAATCGGGAGGATGCGCAGGCTGACCCGGCGGTAGAGAGGGCTCATCGGCGGGGAGACGGGAGATTACTTTTTGGCTTCGGCGACGCTCACCGTGCCGTTGATCGTGAGGTTCTTTACGTCGGCTATCTTGGAGCCGGCAATCCAGCTACGCTTCTTGGCGGTGGCAAAGTAAGGATGCCGGGCGGTAATGGGTGCCTGATCGTCGATTTTGAAAGCGAAGCTGTCGTCTTTCCATTCGACGCGCAGGTGATGCCATTCGCCTGCCTTGGCGGCGTATTTCTGCGTGGCGATGGTGTGGGAGGCCTTGGCGGTATCTTCCTGAATGACGACGGTGCCGCCGAGGACGACGACCCGGCCCACGTGTTTATCGGCATCGCAGCCAACATAGAAAACGCCGGCGGCGTCTTGCTTGAAATCAAGTTCGATGACGGCGGCGGACAGGCCGACTTTATGCCAGAGCACAGGGACGTGTTTTTCTTCGGTGATTTCGATCATGTGGAGCACGCCATTGTCGGGCGTCCATTTGCCCTTGGCCTGCGACCAGGTGGCATCGAGCGGTTCTTTGAAAGAGGGGGCCGCAAGCGAAGGCAGGGGCTTGTCGTTTAGGAGCGGCTTACTGTCGGCCCCATAAGCGACGGAGGTCAGGGCGATGGCGAGGAGGGAGAGGCGCATGGGGTGAGTGTGGAGTATCGAGTGTGGAGTATGGAAATGAAAAGCGACGTGCTAAGAGCTGGGACGTGGGAGATTACAAAGAAGCGTCGCTTTAAGCCTACGCTTAATGGGTGGGCTCGACGACGACGTCGTCAATCTCGATGCCTTTCTCGCCACCGTTCTGCATCCAGAGCAGTTTGCGCTTGGTCGCATCGAAGTTTGGACGCTTCAACTGTCGCCTCCATTTGCCATCGACGGACATGTCCACCGTATCGCCCTTGAAGACGAGTTTAACGGTGCGCCAATCGTTAGCGGACAGGTCGATCTTCTCGCTCGGGAAATATTCGTTGGTGCGCAACGAGCCGCTGACGGCCAGGGGCGGGAAATTCTTCTGCAGGAGCGGGTGGTTCTTGTCGTAGGTGTGTCCGTCGACTTCCAGGACGATGGATTCGCGATTAAGGCGAACGCGAAGCATGTGGTCGGTGCCGCCGTAGCCGTCGTCGCCGTCGACGAACAACCAAAGCATGCCGCCGTTCTCAAGGTGACGATAGCGGAACGACATTGTCAGGTCCTTGCCGGCGAGCGACAGGTAGACCATCGGCGGATACTTGCCGCCACTAGATCCGTGCGTCCACATCACGCCATCGCGGATAGTGGTATTCTTATTCGGAATCACCGTGATGAACTTCTTCGGGTCGAAGAATGCGCCGAAGTCCTCGCGGACGGTGAACGTTTCAGGGGTCGCGCAGCCCGCTAATAGGATGACAAGGCAGCCCATAGTTGGCGTGATGAGATTCATGGTGGCCAGTCTGGTTACTCGAAGCTGATCTGTCCGATGACGCCAGGGTCGGTGACGGCGTTGCTGCTGAAGGACGACGACCATGTTGAGCGGTCAATGCGGTTCCGGGCTCCGGGATGATTGCGCCCGAAATTTGCACCCCAGGGAGTTCCAACGGTGGGCGGTTCGGCGCCCAGGGTTTTGAACGGGATGATGAAGAGGGTGTGTAGGAGCTTGGTTTTTTCGTCGACGCGAGTTTCGGCCCGCCAGTCGCCATTCCAAGTCGGGTCACCTTTGCCGTGCCGTGGGTCCATCAAGTCAGTGATGAAGCCTGTGGCGGCGTCATATTTCGAATCGGCGTTCGCACCGACCGCCAAGTGATAGAAGACATCTTTCGACTTCACTGGCTGTAAGTAGACTTCGATGGATTCCCGTTTGGTCACGGCGGAGTCGCGGGGCAATTTCGTTAGGTCGACGGGCGAGTCGGCTTCGAGGCCGCTCTCGGTGCGCACGTAGAGCGCGGTGCCGTCGTAACTGAGTTGGAGGCGGGTGCTGCGGGGTAAGCCCCCCAGGGGGAGGCAATGGGTGAGTTCCGTCGCGGCAATATTCTGCCAGCGGGTGTCGTCCAATTTCATGGGCTCGGCTACCCGGGCGACCTTTAACTGTTTTGGGCCCGCCATCGGGGCTTGGCGTATCGCCTTGGTGTCCCAGTTGAAGCAGGTGTTCGCGTAGGGTTCTTGGTAGCCGTCTTGGCTCAGTCGAAGGTGATTCTGATTGTGACCGCCGATGGGGAAGAGGGTGCGCTCCCATCCGGGGATGGTTAGGTTGCGGCCTTTGGTATCGTAAAGTGAAGCGATGAATGCGTTACGGGCATCGATGGCATCCAGCAGTCGATCGCGCGCGCCTACGTCGGGCTGGATCTGAAACGCTTGGTAGAGATGCACGACCCGGGCGAGGTGGCGGATATAATCGAACTCGCGGCGGACTAGGGCGAGGCGGAGTTTGGTCTTAACTGAGAGGGCGGTCTTCTCGGCTTGCGCAAGGTCGCTTTCCAGTGCTGCGAGGAGATTAGGGTGATAGATGAAAGCGATGAATTGAAAGGGGTCGGTGACGGTCTTGAAGGCTCGGCCATCGTAGCCCTGGCTGCGCCACAGGTCATCGCGGGTGCCGATGTGATCGGAATACAGCGAAATTCCTTGATAGAGTTGGTCGTAGAATGAGCGCATGGCCGCACCGGTCGCGTTCGGGCCGAAGGCGGCTTCCATGAATTCCGGCACGAGGGTCTTGGCGGCATTGTGCTCGGGGTCATCGAACATCCGGCCCATGGTGTAGAAGACCGGTCCTTCGAGTCCGTACAACTGGCCAGGCCCGTCGCGATAAATCGATTGGATGCGATTGACGGCGAGTCGTCGGACTTGTGCCTCCACGTAGCCTGGCGTCCGCATGGGGGTGTAGCGCGTGCCGAGATTCGGACACCAATTATAAATATAGCCGGTGAAGCCGTGGGGCACTTCGATGCCGCGCCATACGGCGATGTCTTCTTCGTTGGTCCCCGTTAGCATGATGGTCGTGTTAGCGGGGAAGGCTTTAAAAGCCTTCGGAGGGGGTGCCGTTTGGATATACGACATGATCGTCACTTTTCGGTCGGGGTGCGCGTGCTGGAGCCGCTCGGCGACATTGCGATGGAAGATCCAGATTTTTTCGGACCAATCCTTGCCGGTGCCTAGAAATTTCTCGCACTCCTCACATTGGCATGCGCGGAAGCCGTCCGGTTGCCCGAGGCCAACGGTAGCGTAGCCTCGTTTAATCTCGGCCACGGCATCCTGGTAAATGAGCTCCTGAACATCGGGATTTGAGAGGCAGTATTGGGCTCTACCTGGTTCATTCGTAAGGCGCACTTTGTTGACGAGTGCAAAGTATTCGGGGTGGGTGGTCGCATATTTCTCCACGGGCACCGCGCGTTCCCAGGTGTGCCCGCCAAAGGTTTCGTCGACGGGCGGGAAGCGATTATTCGCAAGATCATAGAAGCCGCCGCACTCGGGGAAGCCCGTGTTGGAGCGGATGACTGGCACCTTGGTCCGGTTTAGGTCGGCGGGGATGACGAAAATCTTGCGTGGTAAATATTCAATGCCCGGGCAGGTGCGAAGGTCGATCTTGGCGGCCGCTTGGACACCGTTGAACGGGTCGAGGTCGGGGTAAAGAAAGCGTACGCCCATGAATTCACGGACGAAATCCACGGTGGCCTTGGCGGTGCCCATGCGATCCCATCCCGGGCGGCCCTTGCTGGCGGCGACGGCAGCCGGGGCATCATTCCCGGCGATAATAATATTCTCACCGACCGCACGTTGCACGTAGCTCCAGTCGCGGAGAGAGGCGGCGACGAAGTCGTGTTGCCGGGCAAACTGGGTGTTGCCGAGAAAGAGGGCCGGCTTGGCGGCTTCCCTTTTGCTTTCTTCGACGACCTTGATTTCGCATCCATTGGCGGCGAAGGCGGTCTGCATGAGGCGGGCCGTTTGCTGAAGGGCTTCCTTGATGCGGGGCGAGGGTGCCTCGTCGGGTAAGACGATTTGATATGGGCTCTGGCCCTTTTGCATCAAAGTCAGGTCGGCCGCGGAGAGGGCTGTTAGGGTGGCTAGGAGCAGGCAGGCCAAGTCGATGGGGGTACGACGGTACATGGGGGTAGCCCAATAGGTAACCCGCTCAGACAGTCAGTTCCACCCCTTTCGGGTGTTTACCCTTCCCAGTAGGGTGTTGGCGGCCCCGACGAGTCAGTATTTCGGGAAAACGGCCGGAGTGGGGAAGCGCTCATCCATGCGGGCGGACCCGCCGTTGATGTATTCTTCGCGCGGCACGTGGACGTCGGGCCAGTCCGCGGGACGCAGTCGCACGACGCGCGTGGGCCGGAGGCCTTCGGTGATGAGGTCCGTCTCAAAGCGAATCTGGATGCCGCTGCTGCCCATCGGTGCATCTCCTTGCACTTTCGTGACCTCAAGGATGACGCCGCGTGCGGACATTTGGGAGGGGCCGGCGGTACCGCCCTCGGTATGCTTTAAGGTTTGCTCGACGCCATTCATCATCGCCGGGATGCCCTTTTTAAAATCGGCGTAGAGAGCGGGAGGCATGCCCCCGAATAAGGTCGCGGTCACGGTGGCCCGGCCAAACTTGCCATACTCCACGGCGTCAATCCAGGCGGGCATCCAGCGACTACGGATGAAAGCCTCGTACGCCTTGGTCTGATGCTGGGTGGCGCGTTGCATGGCGGCATCATCAATCCAGATGTCAGCGACGTGGAAGCGGTTGAAGACGCTGCCGGCGGTGGGTTTCCAAGTGAGGCCTAATTGGACGACCTGGGGGCTAAGGCTTTTTTTACCTTCGGCGGGCCACGTGCCCTCGGCGATTAGGTCCTCGATCCCGAGGCATTCGCGCCCCCGCCAGACGCGGGTGGAGGCATCGATGGTCATGGTTTCGTCGGTGGCCTGACCCGGGCTACCTTGGGTTGGTTCGCGTGTGGCGACCATGAGGCCAGCATGGTTCTGGAGCACCACTTCCCCGAGTTTCCAGGCCTTGCCCATGCGGCGTTCGTAGCTGGGCTCGTCTTCGAGCAGGAGAATATGGTTTTCGGCCGGCGCGGTACCGCGATCGCGAAAGCCTGCCGTATTCTCCTTATTATTGATCGGCAGCACGGGGACTGCGGAGTTTTTAGGATCGGGCGGAAGATAAGCGAGCACGTGCATCATGGTCCCGAGCGGAATATCCCGGAGATCTGCCGGGGCGCCGTGATAACGGACCATGCCATAGGGCAACAGCGCGAAGGGGTGCGGTTCGTTGCGGCGGAAGCTGCCCACTCCTTGGATGCGGAGGCTGCCGCGACGGTTGGCATGGTCTACGAAAACGAGTTCTCCCCGATAGGAGTGAGCATTTTCAAGTGCCGGGAACTTCCCCGCTTCTGGGCGGAAGGGAACGGCACCTTGTGCTTGGTTCTTAGTTTTTGGTTCTTCGTTGGCCGCAATACCCCGAAGGCCCGATGAACAAAGAAAGAGGAACGAAGAACAAAGAACTACGAACCAAGAACGCGGCGACATTAGTATTTAGGGAAGATGGCAGGGCTGGGAAAGCGGTCTTCCAACTTGCTCCCGTCGCCTAGGTATTCTTCCCGCGGTACAGCGACATTCGTCCAGCTTGACGGGCGGACGTGGACCACCCGGCCAGGTCGAATACCTTCAATGATAAGGTCCGTCTCAAAGCGAACCTGGACGCCGCTACTGCCAATGGGTGCCACTCCTGGTACTCGCGTGACTTCAAGAATAGAGCCTTTCGCGGCCATGTGGGCAGGGCCATAGGCGCCGCCGGCATGCTTCAGTGTATTCTCCGCCCCATTCATCATCATCTTGCTGCCCGCGGCGAGGTCGGCGAAGAGCGTAGCGTCGTAATCTCCGAACAAGGTCGCGGTCACCGTAGCGCGGCCGAACTTGCCATACTCGACGGCATCCACCCATGCGGCCATCCAGCGGGTGCGGATGAGGGCTTGGTGAACGCCCGTCTGTTGTTGGGCGGAGCGCTGCAGCGCGGTGTCCTCTAGCCAGATATCCGTGATGTGGAATTGATTCTCCACGCGGTTTTCCCAGGTGCCTGCGGGTAACCAAGTCAGTCCCAGCCGGACGGCTTGGCCGCCGAGGGTTTTTTTACCATCGGTAGTCCAGGTGCCCTCGGCGATGAGGTCGGCGATTCCGAGGCATTCGCGACCGCGCCAGATGCGGGTGGCGGTGTCGATCGTCATCTTTTGTTCGGCCGCCTTGCCGTCGCCGCCATCCTTGGATTCGAGGGTGGCAATGACCATTCCATGGTTCTTCTGCAGATCCACTTCTTTAAGTTTCCAGACTTTACTTTCGCGCAGGCAGTAGCTGGCTTCGTCCTCAAGCAGGAGGACGTGGTTCTCCGCGGGATGCTCGACCGAGGGATTCTGGACCATCGGCACCGCCGAGATCTTGGGGTCCGGCGGGTGGAAGGCACTGACGTGGAGCATGGTGCCGAGGGGGATATCCCGGAGGTCGGCCGTGGCGCCGTGATAACGCACCACGCCGTAGGGGAGCATGGCAAAGGGGTGCGGAGCGTTCCGGTAAAGTACATCGCTGCCAGCCCGCACCCGAATGCTGCCGCGGCGGTTGGCATGATCCACGAACACGAGTTCGCCCTGGTAGGTGTGCGCCTTCTCGAGGTCCGGGAACTTCCCCGCCTCTGGGCGGTAGGGAGCGGCACCTTGTGCTTGGTTCTTCGTTTTTTGTTCTTCGTTCGCGGCAATACCCCGAACGCCCGATGAACCAAGAACAAGTAACGAAGAACAAAGAATGAAGAGCGTCTTCATAGATTATATTTTGGGAAGATGGCTGGGCTCGGGAAGCGGTCTTCTTGCCGGGGGCCGTCGCCCAAATATTCTTCGCGAGGGAGCACGACATCCGGCCATCCCTTGGGATGGATGCGAACGACTCGTCCGGGACGAATGCCTTCGATGATCAGATCGGTCTCAAAGCGCACTTGGATGCCACTGCTGCCCATCGGCACGGCCCCAGGAGACTTGACGACACCTAGGATGGTGCCGCGAGAGGCTAGATGGCCAGGGCCATAATGCCCCCCGTCGTGCTTCAGCGTATTCTCGGCCCCGTTGATCATGACGGGGCTGTCCTTATTAAAATCAGCGTAAAGAGAAGGGTCCATCCCGCCGAACAAGGTCACGGTCACGGTCGCGCGACCGAATTTTCCGTATTCCACGGTGTCTACGAAGGCGGGCATCCAGCGGCCGCGAATTAAAGCCGTGTGGGTCTCGGTCTGGTTTTTGGCGGCACGTTGGATGGAGGCATCGTCTAGCCAGATGTCCGAAATGTGGAAGCGCTGGAAGATGCCATCCGGGGTTGGCTTCCACGTCAGCCCGAGGAGGACGGATTGGGCGTTCAGGGATTTCTTGCCGTTGGCCGGCCAAGCGCCTTCGGCGATCAACTCGGCGATGGTCAGGCATTCGCGGCCGCGCCAGATGCGGAGTGCGCCGTCGAAGGTCAGCTTTTGTTCGGTCGCTTTGCCGTCGCCGCTTGGCTTTGCTTCAAGGGTGGCTAGGATTATGCCTTGGTTGCTCGACTGCAGCTCCACTTCTTTGAGTTTCCATGCTTTGCCCTCGCGCAGGCAGTAACTGGCTTCGTCTTCGATGAGGAGGACATGGTTCTCGGCGGGAAACACGCCCGCACCACGATAGTGGCCAGCGTCCTTCTCCTTGTTATTTTCAGGCAAGACCGGTACGGCGGAAATCCTCGGGTCGGGTGGGAGGTAGGCGAGCACGTGCATCATGGTCCCGAGCGGGATGTCCCGGAGGTCAGCCGGCGCGCCGTGATAGCGAACCATGCCGTAGGGCAGCATCGCGAAGGGGTGCGGATCATTGCGACGGAACATGCCTTCGCCTGCTACGCGGATGCTTCCTCGACGGTTGGCGTGGTCTACGAAGATGAGTTCGCCCCGGTAGGCGTGGGCTTTTGCGATGTCCGGAAACTTCCCCGCCTGCGGGCGGTAAATTTCCGCTACCTGTTCTTGGTTCTTGGTTCCTGGTGCTTCGTTGGCCGCAAAGAGCTTAATCGATGAAGAACAAAGAACGAGGAACGAAGAACCAAGAACCAGGAATATTTTCATCGGTATATAGGAAAGATGTCAGGTCTCGGGAAGCGGTCTTCAATCTTCGAGCCTTCGCCTAAAAACTCTTCGCGCGGAATGTAGACGTTCGGCCAGCCCGAGGGGCGGATACGGACGACTCGCCCGGGGCGAATGCCTTCGATGATCAGATCGGTCTCAAAGCGAACTTGGATGCCGCTGCTGCCCATCGGGGCTACTCCAGCGGTCTTGATGACTTCCAGGATGGCGCCCTTCGATGCCATGTGCGCAGGGCCATAGGAGCCGCCGGCATGCTTCAGGGTGTTTTCCGCCCCGTTGATGGCCCCCGTGCCATCTTTCTTGAAGTCGGCGTAGAGGGATGGATCCATGCCTCCGAACAGTGTAACGGCCACCGTGGCCCGACCGAATTTTCCGTATTCCACTTTGTCCACAAAGGCGGGCATCCAGCGGCTACGGATTAAGCTCTTATGCACTTCGGTTTGGCTCTGGATGGCGCGTTGCGTCGCCTTGTCGTCCAGCCAGACGTCCGAAATGTGGTAGCGGACGAAGATGCCGTCCGGGCACGGCTTCCAGATGAGGCCGAGGAGGACGGACTGGCCGCCGAGGGATTTTTTACCGCTGGCGGGCCAAGTGCCTTCGGCGACTAGGTCCGCGAGGCTGAGGCTTTCGCGGCCGCGCCAGAAGCGGGTAGTCGAATCGATGGTCAGCTTTTCTTCGGGGTCCTTGGCGGCCGCAGCGTCCTGGGAGTCGCGGGTGGCGAGGACTATCCCTTGGTTATTCTGAAGATCAATCTCTTTGAGCTTCCAGGTTTTTCCTTCGCGTAGGCAGAGGCTAGGTTCGTCCTCGATGAGGATGGCGTGATTCTCGAGGGGCAGGGGGTACCAATGGTTTGGCGTGGTCACCACTGAGGAGTTCTTCGGGTCGGGCGGAAGGAAGGCCCGAATGTTCATAATCGTCCCGAGCGGGATATCTCGAAGGTCCGCGGGGGCGCCGTGATAGCGAACCATGCCGTAGGGGAGCATGGCGAACGGGGTCGGTGGGCTCCGGAAGAACTCACTCTTAAATTCTACGCGGAGGCTACCGCGCCGGGTGGCGTGATCCACGAACACTAACTCACCCCGGTAAGCTACCGATTTGTCTAGCGGGGGGAACTTGCCGCTCTCGGGCCGAAAAGGAACCGCCACTTGTTCTTGGTTCTTCGTTCTTGGTTCTTCGTTGGCGGCGTTGGCTTGAACGCCCAACAAACCAAGAACCAAGAACGAAAAACAACGAACCAAGAGCATCATTAGAGCGATACGACTTTATTGCTGTCGCCGAAACGGTCGATTTCCACGCCCATGCGCTGGGCCATCAGGAGCAACAAGTTGCTCATGTGGGCGTCGGTGTTCGCGGGGCGGCTGCAGAGGCCGTAATGCTGGGAGGGCTTATCGAGCTGGTAGCCCGAGAAGTGGCCTTGATTATAGTCGAGGTGGGTGCCGTGTTTGAGACCGAGATCGGAGCCGCCGGCGAGCACCAGCGGGAGGTTGGCGTTACCGTGGCTGTGGCCGTAGGACATGCCGCTGCCGAAGAGGGACATCGTTGAGCCGAGCAGGGGCTTGCCGCTGAAGTCTTTAGTTTCGGCGAGGCGGGTGAGGAAGTAACTGAACTGCTCGATGGCGAAGGTGTCGTACTTGGTGAGCTTCTCCATGTAGCCGGGGTCGCCTCCGTGGTGGCTGAGTTGGTGGCGGGATTCGGTGATGCCGATTTCCGGAATGGCGAAGGCATTCCCTTCACCACCCATGCTGAAGGTAGCGACGCGCGTCACGTCCGTCTGGAAGGCGAGCACCATGATGTCGTAGACCGTGCGGAAATAATCACCGGCCTTGGTGTCGGCGATGTCGCGGTTGGTGCGCTTGCGGTCGGCTTCCGAGACGGAAGGCAGGGGCGTGTCGAGCCAGGCGTCGGCGCGGCGGGTGCGGATTTCGGCTTCGCGGACGGAGGTGAGGTATTGATCCATGCGGCCTTTGTCTTCGGTGCCCATTTTCTTCTCGAGCTGGCGGACTTCCTCGAGGTTGGCGTCGAGGACGCTCCCCTTGCGGCGGAGTTCGCGGCGTTGGGCCGTCTTGCCGTTCTTCGGCTCTTCAAACATGGAGGCGAAGATTTCACTGCAACGGCGCATGGCGGGGAGGCGGACGCCGTCGGCGGTCCAGGCGAGGGAGACATCGGTAAGCGCGACCTCCAGTGAGCTGATGCGCGTATGTTGCGCTGTAATTTCGGCCATCTTTTGGTCCACGGAGATGGTGTTACGGTCCGTGGGGCCGAGTTTGCCACCCGTCAACCAGGTGCTGATGCAATTATGGTGCCAGCCGAGATTGCCCGGGTGGTGCAAGCCGCTGATCGGGGTGATGACCTGACGGTGCTTCTCTAGCGGGGTGAGGGAGCGGGAGAACTGATAATCCGCGCCCGGCTTCGTGATCTGGTAGTTGAGCGAGTGGACGCCGTTGGCGAGGTAGATGAACGCACTGCGCTTGGGGGTGGCGGTTGCGCTCTCCTTCGCGCGGAGCGGAATCATGCACTCTAGGAGCGGGAGGGAGACGAGTGTGCCCATGGCTTGGAGGGCGTGGCGCCGATTGATCAACCAGGACTGGGATAGGTAGTTGGACATGTTTGTTTTGGTTAAAGGGGGTTCTTAGTTAAATAAAGTTCTTGGTTCTTAGTTCTTCGTGCTTGGTGTCTGGTTCTTTGGCCGGGGACGCGGAACTATGAACAAGGAACAGGACTCATCGCTTCTGAAGGAGTTCGGATGTGGCTACGGCTTTCACGATATCCTTGATGCGATAGTCGTTCTTCTTGGCTTCGGCGGCGATAGCTTTGATGTCTTCGCGGTCGTCAAAGGTGAGTACGCGGCGGAGGGCGTAGGTGCAGAGGTGTTCGATGAAGGCCCGGGCGACGGCGTCGCGGTCGGCAATCAGCAACTGTTTGAAGGCGTTGGAATCCTGGAAGGCACGACCATCAGGCATGGCGCCGGCCGGATTGATCGCCGGGTCGGCACCGAGGCCGGCGGGGACCTTCTCGACGGTACGCCACTGGCCGATGGCGTCATAGTTATCCCACGCAAAGCCCAAGGGGTCGATCTTGGCGTGGCAGGCGGCACAATTAGGATTCTTGGAGTGAACCGCAAGTTTGTCGCGCAGGGAGGCCTTGGGGTTTTGGGCCGTGCTGGGTTCAATCGCCGGGACATTCGCCGGGGGAGACGGGGGCGTCTTACCCAGAATTGCGTCACTCAGCCAAACGCCACGGTGAATTGGGCGGTGACGGGTGCCGTCAGAGGTGAGGCCGAGGACGGCACCCATGGTGAGCAGGCCACCCCGATGGTCTTCAGGTTTGAGCGAGATGCGTTGGAAACCTTCTGTCTTGGGCTCGGGTAGGCCGTAGAAATCGCAGAGGCGAGAATTCGCCATGGTCCAGTCGGAATGGATGAAGCCTTCCACGGGTTGGTTTTTCACGAACATCTCGCGGAAGTATTCGACGACTTCCCCGCGCATGCTCGTCTCGAGCCATGGATCGTAATTAGGGAAGAGCTTCTTATCCGGCGGGAACATGCCCACGCGGTTTAATTGGAGCCACTGGCGGGAGAAGTCTTCGACGAAGCGGCTGGTGCGGGGGTCGGCGATCATGCGGTCGATTTCCTTCTTCAACGCCTCTCCCTTGAGGGTGTTTCCTTTGGCGGCGGTGAAGAGGCCGTCATCCGGCATCGAACTCCAGAGGAAATACGAGACGCGCGAGGCGAGTTCGTAATCGGTGAGCTGTTCACGGGCTTTCGGCTCGCCCTCGACGAGGTAGATGAAATTACGCGAAGTGAGCACGCCTTGCAGGGCGGCGCGGTAGGCCTCGGCCACCTTCTCGCCAGCGGTGCGTTCCGAACGGTAAGTTTTAAGATACTCTTCCAATTCATGGTTCTGAACGGGACGACGCCAGGCCCGTTCGGCAAAGCGCTGCAGGTACTGAGCTACCACTTCAGGCGTGGCGTTGTCGGGAGGCATCAAGCCTTCGCGGCGGGATTTTTCCGCTTTGGTTTCCAGGGGGCCTTCCCATTCGATCCAATCGACGAGTACCGTAGAGAAAATGCTGTGGCCTTTGTCATCGAACATCTGCGGGGCGTTGGCGTTCAGGGTCCGCGTTTCGCTGCTATGCGTGAAGATATAGGCGGGTCCGCTGGTCAGGGCATTGCGGAAGGCGGCACCGGCTCGGCGGTCCACGCCTTCCGTGGCCACGACGGCGAAGTTGAGGCTCGAAGGCATATCGAGGAAGAACTCGAACTCGTAGATTTTTGGGCTGTCTTCCGGTGCGTTGATATCGAATTCAATGAGGCCGGACACGGTTTCTTCGCCGGTCTCTTTGCCGATGCTCAAGTGGGCGGGCTGGCCGCCCAGTGGACGAATGCCGCTGGCTTGGATGCGCATGCGGTAGAGCCCGCTGTGTTCCGGGCCAGTTTTACCGAACCACTGAGGGGAGAGGGCCGTCGGGACGCGACCTGGGTAGAGGAGGTAGCGCAGTGGGCGCTTGATGCCGAATCTATCCAGTGACTCCTGGATGGACTTCATGGAATTCTTGTCACCGTAACCCATCTCCTCGGCCGTCTTGCGAACCTTGCGGGCTTCGCTCGATTTCGTGGGGAAACTGCGGTCGAGGACGGTGTCGGCGGCGCGGTAATAGCGATCCACGTGCGAAGGCGAAAGCGACAGCATGGAGCCGATGCGATCATAGCCGTGCCAGAGGGAATCTTCATTCAGTCCACCTGGAATGGCGGGATTATAACGCGCCCCCAGCAGGTCATAGACCGTATTTTGATATTCCTTACGGCTGAGGCGATAATGGGCGACGGAAGGGCGCGCCGCCATGCGCGAAGCGCGACCATCTTTAATCACTGCGTCGAGGCTAGCGACGAAGGCGGCGATCTCGGCCTGGGTCGGCTTGGGCTCCTTGTCCTTCTTTGGAGGCATTTCGCCGCTGTTCACGTTTTCCATGGCCTCGGCCCAATGATGGGTGTCGGCGCCCAGTTTGAAGTCGCGCGAAAGCTTATCGAAACGCAGGTCGCCTTTCTGTTTATCCTGTCCGTGGCAACGGACGCAGTGCTTTTCGATGAAGGCTTCGTAGGGTTCCGCGGCTTGGGTGGCGGTCGTGAAGCCAAGGCTCAGGGTAATGAGCACGCAGGCTGGGGAAAGGTGACGGCGAAGGGACATTTTGGATGACAAAAAAGGGGGGGGCGAAGGGGGTGGTCGCCGAGGTATTTATGTGACCCTCGCGGCGGCGGGCAAGTTCCCAAAATATCCCGCAATATTGCGGGCGGCCCTTAGGCCAGAATGGGCTTGATGACGTGGCCGTGGACGTCGGTGAGGCGGCGTTCGACCCCGTTGTTGTAGAAGCTGAGGCGTTCATGATCCAGGCCGAGCAGGTGTAGCATGGTGGCATGCAGGTCGTAGATGGTCGTGACGTCTTTGACCGCCATATGCCCGAAATCATCGGTTTCTCCATGGCTGTACCCGCGCTTCACGCCGGCCCCGGCTAACCAGATGGTGAACCCCTTTGGGTTGTGGTCCCGGCCGTTGGCACCCTTTTGGAAGGTGGGCATACGACCGAATTCGGTCACGAAAGCCACCAAGGTGTCCTTGAGCAGGCCGCGGGCCTTGAGGTCCTTGAGGAGGGCGGCGGCGGGTTGGTCGAGGATGGGGGCGTGGACCGCGTATTGGCTGACGATGCTTTTGTGGCCGTCCCAGTTGCCGACGCCTTCGCCCATGGCGTAAGATCCGTTGAAGAGCTGGACGAAGCGCACGCCCTTCTCGAGCAGGCGACGGGCGAGGATGCAGTTCTTGGCGAAGCCGGCTTTGTTGACGTTGGTATCGTCGGCGCCGTACAGGGCGCGAGTCGCGGCGGACTCGCCAGAGAGGTCGGAAAGTTCGGCGGCGTTGAGCTGCATGCGGGCCGCGAGCTCATAAGATGAAATGCGGGCCGACAGGTCGGAGTCTCCGGGGTTCTTCTCGAGGTGCCGGTCATTGAGCCGGCGGAGGTAGTCGCGCGTTGCGCGATCGGCCTCGGGTGTGATCTCGGCCGGGCGAGCGAGGTTCGGGATCGCACGTTGGGCGCTGAACGCTGTGCCCTGGAAGGAGGCCGGTAGGAACGCGCTGTTCCAGTGGCGCGGGCCGTTCTGGGGCACTCCGCGTGGATCAGGGATGGCGACAAACGCGGGCAGATTCTGGTTCTCGCTGCCCAAGGCGTAGGTCACCCAAGAGCCCATGCTCGGGAAGCCATCGAGCGTGAAGCCCGTGCCCATCTGGCTCTCAGCGGGGCCGTGGGTGTTCGACTTTCCAGTCATCGAGTGGATGAAGCACATCTCGTCGGCCATCTCGGCGAGGTTCGGCAGGAGGTCGCTGACCATCTTGCCCGATTGCCCGCGCGGCTTGAATTCAGCGATGGGTTTAACGAGGTTACCGTTGGCGCCTTGGAAGGTGACCAAGCCCTCGCTTCCTGGCATCGGGGTGTCGTGCCGCTTGATGAGCTCGGGCTTGTAATCAAAGGTGTCGACGTGGCTGAGCGCACCGGAGCAGAAGATGACCAGGACGCGCTTGGCCTTGGCTTCCTTGTGCGGCGGACGCGGGGCGTAAGGATTGGCTGGGTCAATCGGCGGGCGCAGGGGCGAGTCGGCGAGCAGTCGGTCTTGCGTGAGTAAGTGGGCGAAGGCGATGCTGCTCAGGCCAGAGAGCGTTCGGCTGAGGAAGCCGCGGCGGTTGAGGAGATGGTTCATTCGATACGGACGAATTCGTTGGCGTTGTACATCGCCCGACAGAAGGCGGGCAGTCCTTGGGCGGTGATCAAGCGGCTCGCGTCCGCGAGTTCATCGGGACTGGCGACGCGCTGGAAGAGCAGCTCGAAGGCGCGCGCGGCCTGCTTGGTTGGGTCTTCGCCGGCTTCCCGCTTCAAGCGGTCGGACAGGGCCGCGGCCTGCTTCAGGGAGAAACTTCCGTTAAGCAGGTTGAGTGATTGAAGGGGCGTAATTGAGGCGTTGCGCTTGGGCTGAGGTTGGCCGGCGTCAGGGCAGTCGAACGCACCAAAGAAGTCATCGAGCATCGCGCGCGGCTTCGATTGGTAGACCATGCGGCGGTAGTCGCCAGGCAGGAACTCCTGCTTGGTGACGTAGACCTTCACGTAGTTGGTCATGGGCTCGAAGAGGTCGAAGCCAGGGCCGCCCATCGTGAAGTCGAGCTTGCCCGCGGTCGCGAGCATGGAGTCGCGCAGCATCTCGGCTTCGATGCGACGTGGTGGGTAACGCCAGAGGAACCGTGCGGAAGCGTCGAGGGCGGCGGCCTGCTCGATGCGTTTCGAATCCTGACGGAAGGCGCGGGAACTGAGGATGAGGCGATGGACGTGCTTGAGCGACCAGCCGTGGTCCATGAGCTCAGAGGCTAGGAAGTCGAGGAGCTCGGGGTGTGTCGGGCGCGAGCCGTTGAGGCCGAGGTCACTCGGCGTATCGACGATGCCCGCACCAAAGTGATGGTGCCAGAGGCGGTTCACCATGACGCGTGCGGTGAGCGGATTGTCCTTCGAGGTGATCCAGTCGGCCAGGGCTTTGCGACGTTCCGCCTCGGGTGCGTCGGTTGGCAGGATCATCTTGGTGCCAATGAGGGAGAGCGCACCGGGTGGCACGGGTTCGCGCGGCTGGGTCGGATCGCCGCGATGCTTGCGGAGGGTCGGGCCTGGTTGTACGAGCCTGCCAATGTAGCCTTTAGAGTTGCCGGTGAACTTCGTGAGCTCGGCCTGTAGTTCGGTCTGGCGACGCGAAAGCGCGGCCACTTCAGCCGCCTTGGCGGCGGGGACTTCGCCGAGGCTGGGCAGGGAGGTGATGCGTTCCTTGAAGGAGCTTGGCAGGCGGTCGTTGCTGGAAGCGACGCGTGTCCACTTCGCGCCATCGAGCGAGGTCTCGATGCGGTAGCCGGTGGCGAGCCGGTCCTTGAGGGTAGGGTTAGCGGGGTCACGGTTGCGGCTCCAGACGACGCGGCTGACCTGGGTCGGCTCGGTGAACTCCAGCTGCGCCCAGCCGGCCCCTTTCTCGGCGGGGATCCAGCTGCTCGCGTTACCGTATTTGCCATCGTTGAGGAAGCGGGTCTGGTGGATACTCTTGCCGTTGGCGTAAAGCCCCGAGACAGATACTTTAGCACCTAGGGCGATATTCTTACCGGCAAGGTCGAAGACCTCGAGCTCGTCGATGCACGCCTCGGTGTTATTGGAGGCGGTGATGGTGAAGCGGACGAACTTCGCGTCAATTGGTGCGAAGTCTTCTTCGTTGGCGAGCTGCGTCACGGGGACGCGGAGATGTGGTAAGGGGAGTGCGGTGCCTGGCACGACTTCCTCGAAGACCGCGATGTCCGCTGCGGTGGGGCCGCCCTTATCGCCGGCGCGCAGGATCAGGATGCTCTTCGGGGTGATGCGGTGCATTCCCGCCGACTTCAATCCGCTCCAGCGGCGCTCATTCGGCACAGCCGGGGAGCCGTCGGCGAAATACTGCTGATTAATCCGCGCGATCTCGACTTGGTCCGCCGTGGTCTTCAGGTCGCCATCAAGATCCAGCACGTAACGGGCGTCGGCGGCATGGGTTGTCCAGGTGCCCCAGGAAATCCAGATGCGCACCTCTCCGCTCAGCGCGGGTTTCCAGGTCAGGAAGTTTTCACCCGGTTTGTCGGCACTCCACCAGCGATAGCTCTCGCTTAGATTGGGTAGGCGCCGGGAATCCCCGGGGTCTTGGGCGAGCCCTTTATCGGTACCTTTATCGTAGGGGATGAGGTGGCTCTGCTTGATCGGTGCAATCGGTTGGGCGTAACGCGCGTCATCTTCGTCGGTCAGCTGGATGCGACCGAGGTAGGCCTTGGGTTTGAAACTACGTAGGCTTTGCTCGATTGGCTTGAGTTCGGTGCGCAGTGTCTCGGCCTTGGCCTCGCGTTCCTTTGTTCCGGCTGTGCGTAGTTCCCGCTCGCCGTGTTGGACACCCTGCAAGATGGCCATGAAGCCGTAGTAGTCGGTCGTTGGGATGGGGTCGAACTTGTGGTCATGGCAGCGCGCGCAGGCGAGGGTCGTGCCCAGGAAGGCGGACGCCGTGGTGCCGATGATATCGTGCAACTCGTCGGCCCGTTGGTTCGCGGTGAGGACGGGGTCAGGCGATTTCACCTTATCGAATGGGCCCGCGACGAGGAAGCCAGTCGCGGCGTCGGCACCGAACTGGTCACCGGCAAGCTGTTCGCGGATGAATTGATCGTAGGGTAGATCGGCGTTCAGTGCCTGGATAACGTAGTCGCGGTAGGGCCATGCGTTAGGGCGGGCCAGGTTGGTCTCGAAGCCATCAGATTCTGCGAAGCGCGCCACATCGAGCCAGTGGCGGGCCCATTTCTCGCCGAAGCGGGGAGAGGCCAGTAGGCGGTCGACCATGGCGGCATAAGCGCGCTCCGAGTGGTCGAGGACGAAGGCGGCCACTTCTTCAGGCGTGGGCGGCAGGCCAGTAATATCGTAGTAAGTCCGGCGGATGAGGATGCGCGGATCAGCTGGCTGAGACATCGTCAGTCCCTTGGGCTTCAATCCTGATGCGATGAAGTCGTCGATCGAGCGGCCGTTCGCTGGTCGGCGGATGGGTTGGTAGGCCCAGTGGTCGAGGCGAGGGTTGCGGCGTGCCGCTAGGTCGGCGTCGTTCTCGGGCCAAATCGCGCCCTCGGCAATCCACTGGCGGATTTTCTCCGTCTGGGTTGCCGTGAGTGGCTCGCCTTTGGGTGGCATCTTCTTGTCGCTATCTTGTGTCGTGATGCGTTCGAAGATCAGAGACTTGGCTATATTGCCAGCGACGAAGGCCGGACCCGATTCGCCGCCTTTGAGAGCGAACGACTTGGCGTCGAGACGAAGCTCCGCCTTATTCTTTTTTGGTCCATGGCATTCCACGCAACGGTCCTGGAGGAGCGGGCGAATCTCGCGTTCAAAATCCACAGCCGCACCCAGGCTGGCTGCAGCGAGCAGCGATGCGGCGAGGGTGGCGGGGAGGGTGCGCATGGAGGCGAGACTTGTGGGTCGTTTGATATTAACACCTAAAGTCTAAAAGACTACCATCACCGTCTCCGGGGCTGGCACTATTATCTCACATAAGGCGAAGGGTGATGGATTGAATTTTGACCCCGTCGGAATCCCGGTGGTTCCTTCGCTTGAGGGCTTATTTTTCGAGGACCCAGATGTTACGGTAGTAGACTGGGTTGCCGTGTTCTTGGAGTTGAAAGGGTCCGGGGGTGTTCGTGATGGTCTTGATACCGCTGCTCGTGGTGGTGTGCGTAAGCTCGACGTTATCTTGGATGAGCACGCCGTTGTGGCGCACGGTGATTCGGGCGGCGGCGGTGCGCTTGCCTTCGGTGTCGAAGCGGGCGGCGGTGAAGTCGACGTCGTAGGTCTGCCACTGCAGGGGAGGGTAGCACATGTTCGTCTTTGGTGCGGAGATGGTGTAGATGCCTCCGCATTCGTTGTTCTCTCCTTTGAGGCCGAAGCTATCGAGTACCTGCACCTCGTAGCGGTCCTGGTGGTAAACGCCGCTATTTGCCCGACCCTGACCGCGGGCGTAGGGTTTGAAGGGCAGGAAGAACTCGAGGTGCATCGTGTAGTCCTTGAACAAGTCCTTGGACGTGGTCCCGCAACGGAGGAAGCCGCGATCATCAATCTTACCGCCTTTCCAGGCGTCGGCGTTTTTACCGTCGAATAAAACCTTTGCACCTTGAGGGGCGGGAGCGTTTTCCGTCGAGCTGTGGCGGACGAGGCGGTGAAGGGGCGCGACTTCGGCGCCAGCGAGCGTGAGCAAGAGCGTGCCGTCTTTCAGGGAGGCGGTGGAGCCGCCGGTCTTGGCTGCGAATTGAACGGCCTCGCCCTCGCGCTTGCCGTCGATTTCTTGGCGCGGTGAACCGTCCCAACCCGCACCGGGCAGGCCGCCTTTGAAGATTACTAACCGATATTGATCACCCCCGAGCGCGATGATGTCGGCACCGGTGCCTTTGACTTCGAATTCACCTTGCAGGAGGAAGTCGGGTCCGGCGGCCTCCGCGGTCAGGTAGGCGCTTTGATCTGGCGCTTTGGCTTTGGGCGACGGTGGCTCGGCTGCGGTGAGCAGGCTGAATGACACCAAGGCAAGGAGGCGTGCGGGGTGCAGGGGCATGCTCAAGGCATAGCCTCTCCTTCCGACCATTCCATCTCAATTTAGTGCCTCACGCAGCCCGCCGGTAACTGGGCGTTAGGCGAGGAGCGGCTTAATGACGTGGCCATGGACGTCGGTCAGACGTCGTTTGGCGCCGTTGTTGTAGAAAGTCAGCTTCTCGTGGTCGACGCCGAGTAGGTGCAGGGCGGTCGCGTGCAGGTCGTAGCAATAGGCCGGGTTCTCTGCGACCTTGGCCCCAAGGTCGTCGGTGCTGCCGTAGGCGCTGCCGCCCTTGATGCCGCCACCGGCCATCCAGGCGGTGAAGGCGCCAGAGTTATGATCTCGTCCTTTACCTTGGGCGGCGGGTTGGCGTCCGAACTCGCTGGTGCAGGTGACCAGCGTGCTGTCGAGTAGCCCGCGGGACTTCAAGTCTGTCAGCAGCGCGGCCGCTCCGTTATCGAGAATCGGACCCCAGTAGCCGTGGTCGCGCACGAGGTCTTCATGGCTATCCCAGTTGGGCCGGATTTTCTTGGCACCAGTGTTCTCGGCTCCGCAGTAAATTTGCACGAAGCGGACACCGCGTTCGACCAGGCGCCGTGCCAGTAGGCATTGGCGGCCGAAGGTGCCGATGTCCGCGTGGTCGAGCCGGTAGAGTTTTTTGGTCGCCTCGGTTTCGCCGGTGAGGTCCGTCGCTTCAGGTGCGCTGAGTTGCAGGCGGGCGGCGAGTTCGTAGGCGCCAATGCGGGCTTCGAGTTCGGAATTGGCTCCCCGGGTCTCGGCATGGGCGCGGTTGAGCGCTCCGAGGAAATCGCGCGAGGACTTTTCGGCGTCACCGCGGAGGTGGGAAAACTCCTTCGCCGGGAAGAGGTCTTGGAGTGGCGGTTGCAGTGGGTCGCTGTTTAGCGTGGTGCCTTGGTGGATCGCGGGGAGGAAACCGGCGCCCCAGTTGATAACGCCGCCGGGCGGCAGGCCGCGTGGGTCGGGGAGGACGACGAATGCGGGTAGATCGGCGGACTCGCTGCCGAGGCCGTAGGTGACCCATGCGCCCATGCTCGGGAAGCCCGGCAGGATGAACCCACTGTTAGCCATGAACATTGCCGGACCGTGGAGCGCCGACTTGCTCTGCATGGAATGGATGAAGGCCATCTCATCGACCTTGCCGGCGAGTTGCGGGAAGAGGTCGCTCATCCAGCGTCCGCTTTGGCCGTGCTGACGGAACGGCCAGTAGCTGCCCTGGCAGTTGCCCGGCTTGGAGGCGAAGAACTGTACTTTGCCGTCGGTATCGAACGGCTTGCCCTGACGTTTCGTCAGCTCGGGCTTGTAGTCCCAAGTGTCCACGTGGCTGAGTCCGCCCGGGCAAAAGATTTGGATGACGGCCTTGGCCTTGGCGGCATGGTGCAGGCCGTTGCGGCTGGCTGGACCGGTCGCAGCTTGCGCCTCATTGAGCATCGCGGCGAGGGCGACGCCGCCGAGTCCACCGCCGAGTTCCCAGAGGAAATCCCGACGCCCGACCATGCGCTGGCGACGATTGCAGGAATAGGGCGAGTCCATGGCGGGGGTCAGTCGAGGTAGGCGAACTCGTTCGCGTTGAGCAGGGCGCGGCAGAGCGCGAAGAGGCCGTCTTTCGCGACCAATGTCTCGGCAGCCCGTAGCTCGGTCGGCAGCGGCTCCCGCTGGAAGGTGAGCGCAAAGGCGCGGCGAATCGCGGCTGACCGGTTGCCGCCTTCTTTCTCAACGCGGGCGGCCAGATGCGTGGCCTGACGAAGCATGAATTCGTTGTTGGACAAGGCGAGGGCTTGGATTGCCGTGGTAGTGCGCATGCGGGCTGGCGCGAGATTGGCTGGATCGGGACAATCCAATGCGGTCAGGAAGGTGTGCGGGGTGGTCCGGACAATGAAACGATAGATGCTGCGGCGCCACAGCTCGGGTTTATCGGGTGAGACGTAATTATAGATTGGGGCGTAGGCCTCGATGTAGTCGAAATCCTTAAAGCCCGGGCCGCCTTGAGTGAGGTCCAATTTTCCGCTGGTGGCTAGGACGGCGTCGCGGAGAGATTCGGCGTCAAGGCGTCGCGGGTTCTGGCGCCAGAGCAAGCGGTTGGCGGAGTCGAGGTTTGTGGCTTTGGTATCGGTCGTCCGCGAGGACTGGCGATAAGTCGAGCTGGTGACGATCAGTCGGTGGAGTGGTTTGAGGTGCCAGCCGTTGCGCTGGAATTCACCGGCGAGCCAGTCGAGCAGCTCGGGATGGCTGGGGCGATCGCCGCCTAGGCCGAAATCGCTCGGGGTGGCCACGATGCCCTGACCGAAGTGGTGGTGCCAAAGGCGATTGACGATAACCCGGCGTGTGAGGGGGTTCTCTGGGTGGGTGATCCACTCGGCGAGAGCGAGGCGGCGGGCGCCTTCGGGTAGTTCATTTCCGCCGAAGGCCACCGGGGCGTGCTTGGCCCAGGCGAACGCGGTGGGTGCGGCCTCAGCTCCCGTGTCCTCGGGGTTGCCGCGCCGGTTGATTTTAATGACGGCCACGGTGGCTTGCGGGACGGCGGCGTAGACTTTGGCGGGCTCAGTGAGCTTGGCGAGGGAGGCTTCGGCGAGCTTGGCCTCCGCGCGCAGGGCGGTGAGGCGCTTCAAGTCGGCGGGGGTCAGTTTGGTCTCCGCTCCGCTCATTTGCAGTTTCGGGTCACCGATAAAAAGCAGGTCTCTGCCGATGCCGTCGCCGCCATCCGTGGCGACGAGGGTGAGCGTCTTAGCGGAGTCAGGGATTTCAATGTCGAGGGCGGCCGTCTCATTCTTCCGCATCTTGAGCTTCTGGAATTTAAGTTCCGCGTCGACGTAGACGGTGAAGTCCGCGCGCGAATTTGCGGCGGCTGCCCCGGCGCCGAAGCCCACGAGGCCAGTAAGGCGCATGGTGCGCTGGTGGCTGAGCTCGCGCAGTTTCGGCAGATCAAAGGTGATGCCGCTGTTAGCGTGCATGCCGAGTATCGTGTGGCCCTTGGTCTTGTAGTCGGTGCCGTTCAGTTTGGTGCTTTCTTGCGCATTAAGTGGACGGTTAGCGATGGCGTCCCAGGTGTGGCCGTTGGTCGCTGGGAGGCCCTTGACCGGAGTATTGGCGGCGACCAAGACGGTGCCTTTGCCGTCGGGGACGAAGATGGCGAGGACGCCGGGGACTTGATCGACCTTTTGCAGGGTATTGACCGGCAGGCCGCTATGGTAGCCCTGTTTTTCCTTGGTGATCTTGCCGGTGCGATAGTCGATGCCGCTCTCGGTGGGCAGAAGCGAAGCGAGCTCGAAGCCTTGCCCGCTGAGTTGGGCAATCTGGCTATTTAAATCGGATAGGGTTTTGGTCAGGCGGTTCTTGTCGGCGGCGTAGCAATTCTGCTCAGTTGCGTCGATGGTTCGGTCTTCACGCTTCACCCCGGCAAAGACGGCCCAAAGTCCGTAATACTCCTTCTGGGAAATCGGATCGAGCTTATGGTCGTGACAACGCGCACAGTTTATCGTGATGGCCATCGTCGAGGTCATCACCTGAGTCACCATATCGTCGAGGTCGCCCGCCCGCGCGGCGCGCTTTAGGACGTCGCTGCGGGTTTCGACATGGCCAACGAAGTCCCACGGACCGGCCGCGAGAAAGCCCGTGGCAATGACGGACGGTGGGGCCGTTGGTGCGAGGATGTCACCTGCAATCTGCTCCTTGATGAAGAGGTTGTACGGCTTATCGGCATTCAGCGAATCGATGACGTAATCGCGGTAGCGCCAGGCATTCGGTCGGAGTTGATCACGTTCGAAGCCGTGGGTGTCCGCGTAGTGGGCGATATCGAGCCAGTGCCGTGCCCAGCGCTCACCGTACCGAGGCGAGACGAGCATCTCATCGACGAGTTTCTCGTAGGCCTTCGGGTCGGCATCTTGGACGAAGCGTTCGACGCGTTCCGGTTCGGGGGGCAGGCCGTGCAGGTCGAAGCTGAGGCGACGGATGAGCGTCCGCCGATCCGCCTCGGGCGAAAGGGTGAGGCCGGCGGACTTCAGCTTGGCGGCAACGAAATCATCAATCGATTTGGCCTGACCGAACTCCGTCCGTAGCGGTTGGACGGACCAATGGTCGAGGCGCGGATCCCGCGAGGCGGCTCGTTCGACTTCATTCTCCGGCCAGATAGCACCGGCTTCAATCCAGCTTCGGACGGCGGCCACCTGTGCGGCTGTCAGGGGTGCACCCTTGGGCGGCATCTTCTGATCTTCTTCCGTGGTGGTGAGTCGCTGGAGGAGGGGCGATTTTAAGGGCTGCCCGGCGATGATGGCTGGCCCTGACTCGCCGCCTTTGAAGGCACGGGCTTTCGCATCGAGCCGGAGGTTGGCTTTGACCTTCTTGGGCCCGTGGCATTCCACGCAGCGCTCCTGGAGGAGCGGACGGATTTCTTTATCGAAGTCGACGGCCGCGCCCAGGACGGCCGCGTTGAGCAGCAGGAGGGCGAGGGCGTTGAGGCGTTGCATGGAGAGGGTGGGTGTGGAGCCACCCGTCATTATATTGTACTCTCTTTCTGACGTCTGACTACGCCCCTTGTTCCAACGAATGGCACTATTGTCTCACTCTGCCTGCATCGGCTTGTAGCCCTTGGCCCGCCCGCCCTTTCTTTGCCCCTGCGCGGCTCAGCGGGAGCGGAAGAGGTCGCTGGTCAGACACTCGACGACGAGGCTGCGTAGGCCGAGGCCCTGCTGCTTCACCTTCTCGTGGATGCGGTCGACGGCGAATTCGTCAGCCGGCTCCATGAGGCGACCAGTGCTATAGGCCAGTAGCGAGCGGATGAGGTGGCGGGTGAACTGGTCCTCGCGATTGTCGTGGAGGATATCACGGAAGCCGGCGAAGTCTTGGTAGGTTTTTCCGGAGGTAAACTCGCCGGTGGTGTCGATCTTTGGCGCCACACCCTTCTTCGGTTTTGGATAGGTGCTGCGCCAGCGGCCGACCGCATCAAAAGCCTCCAGGCTGAAGCCGAGCGGATCGATCTTGCGATGGCACTCGGCGCAGGTGCGGTCGATGCTATGCTTGGCGAGACGCTCGCGAATGGTGGTCGTGCCGCTAACGTCGGGCTCGATGGCGGGCACGGTATCCGGCGGGGGCGGCGGCTTGACGCCCAGGATGTTCTCGCTGACCCAGGCCCCGCGAGTGACGGGCGAAGTTTCGACGCCGTTAGCGCTGACCGTCAGCACGGCCGCCATGCCGAGTAGGCCGCCGCGGCGCGGATTATCTTTGAGGCTGACCTTCTGGAAGCCGTCGGCCAAGCGCAGGGTCTTCTGCTCGGGTAGCTCGTAGAGCTTGGCCAGCTTCTTATCGATGAAGCTGTGGTCCGCGTGCAGAAACTGGTTCACGGGTCGATTCTCCTTCAGCATATCCCGGAAGAACAGGCGCACCTCGGTCTTCATCGACGCCGGTAGGTCCTCGGCGTAGTAGGCACGATTCGTCTCGCGCGGCGGCGGCATGCCTCCGAGGTCGCGCAGGTTGAGCCAGCTATCGAGGAAGCCATTGATGAACCCGTTGACGCGTTCGTCGGCCAGCAGGCGGTCGATCTCCTTCTTCAGTTCCGCATCGCTGGTGAGTTTA
>Ga0136642_1000079_pt1 | contig 59853 bp, 40 predicted proteins | sample LowCatLa1302831Y_FD_115313 | JGI IMG/M metagenome (GOLD analysis project Ga0136642, IMG submission 115313) | Freshwater microbial communities from Lower Cathedral Lake, Yosemite National Park, California, USA - 13028-31Y | ecosystem: Environmental > Aquatic > Freshwater > Lake ... | reverse complement strand
GTTGGTTCAGCAACTAACCAAGAAAATACAATCCTCATGACAGCTTATTTAACCGGTGGTTCAGCAGTTGCAGTTGACATTATCAAACAAGTTTCAACAAATCGTTTCAAAGTAACAGACGGCACACGTACAGGTATTGTTGCATTGAAATCTTCAGTTGCTTCAGCGGCAGGCGAAGGCAGTATCCGTTTACTTGACTCTGCTGGCTATACATACTTTGCTACTAAGATTACATCGCGTAAAGTTACAATTACACGTGGAACTGGTACAGATGCGGCTTTTGTAGATGGATCACAAGTCAAGTGGAACATGTCTGCAGCCACAGCAGATTCATTGTTGATCGATAACGCTTAATTAGGAACGGGGACTTAGGTCCCCAACTTAAGGATATAGAATGTCAAGAATATTAAAAGTCAGTAACGGTGATTACAAACTCCAAGTACAATCTGGTGGCAATATCATACTGGATACACAAAGTACCACAGGCACTGTTACTGTTATTGGCAATCTAGATGTTCAAGGCACTACTTCTTATATAGAAAGCGTTGACACTCAAATTAAAGATAATATACTTCAGTTAAACTATGGGCAAACTGGAGCTGGTATTAGTAGCACAAAAAGTTACCAAGCCGGTATTGAAATATTGCGAGGTAATCGAAGCTCTGCTCAGTTTTTATTCAACGAACAAGTTCCTTATTTTAATCCTGTAAACAGCAGTCAAGTTAACGGAGCATTTGTACTAAAGACTATCGATGGACAACTATCAGGATTACAACTTAGAACTATTGCCACAGACGGCACAACTGATTTTGCTTTTGACATGCAGAACAGTAATTATGCATTGTTAATTGCAAATTCAACAAGCTACGAAACAAAAGTTACCAAAGATAATCATATTCTCAACAGAAAATATTTGTACAATTACGTAGCTGCCAGCAATGGTATTGCTACAGTTGACAGATTATATACTCCGCAAAATGCAGTTTTTGGTTCAGAATACAGTAAGGTACAAGCATTTAGTTCTAGTATTAATATGTATGTTGGTGGCAATACTATTGTTACTGTGTCAGCAGCCGGTATGAATATTAGCGATTTGAATTTCTTTGGTGACACTATTACTAACAATTCAATTTCGCAAAATCTAGTGTTTGCCGCTGCCAACAATAACGTTGAAGTAAATGCGATATTAAATTTAGATGATCAAAGCAGTACACCGAGCCAACAAGCCGGTCGAACAAAATTGTATTCCAAAGCGACTGCTGGCCCGGGTAATACAGGACTATATATATCAAATGTAACTACTCAAGACGAACTTGTCAGTAAGAATCGTGCAGTACTCTTGAGTATTTTACTATAAGGAAAGAACATGGCAATTTCAAATACCCTAGTTGCAATAACCAATACCACAGTTTATACCAGTACAGGTAACAATGCTATTACTGCTATGATTGTGTGTAATTACGGAGCAACTACTAGTAATCTTACACTGTATGCAATCCCTAGCGGCGGCAGTGCAGGAAATAACACAACAATAGTTTATCAACTGCCAATCGTAGGCGGGGAAACATTAAGTTTAGATCAAGAAAAATTAGTACTAGCAAACGGAGATAGCATTGTAGCAGTGGCCAGTGTAGGCTCGATGTTATCTTTTACAATTAGCACATTGGCGGTATAATGAGATTCTTAAAACAAGTTAACCTTAATCGTAGGGCAGTTACAGGATTTGATGTATCCGCCAATACCGCCACGGGTCAGGTAACTTTGGGAAGCACTAATAATGTAATAGTACCAACTGGTACTACTGCCCAACGTCCGGCCAATCCAGTAAACGGAATGGTACGATATAACACTGACATAACAGCTGGTGGACAACTGGAAATTTATCAAAGTAGTAAATGGCGCAGTTTAAGATTTAAAGAATCTGGAACAATTGTACAACAGAATTTAGGTGTTGGTGACAGTGATAATACATACTTTGGTCCATTGAGTACTGCGTATAATCCTAGTAACGTAGACAGTACTAATAGTACATTTGGCGGGCAGAATATTATTGTAGTAGTTGAGAACGTGATACAGATCAGCGGAACAAATTATACGGTAGTTCAGAATCCAACGGTCAAAGCAGAAACTTACACCGCCTATACTAACGCATCAACAGTAGTTACACAACAAATTTTATATTTTAACGGAAGTATTAATGCAAGCTCAGCCGCTGCCGCAGGCACAACGGTTACAGTAACATTTCCAAGTCAATCTAACCCAACTCCGTTTGCCGCAGGTTCTAGTATTATTGTTACAGGATTTAAACCTAACGCCTATAACGGAACATTTACAGTCACATCAAGCACAGCTACAACTGTAGTATATACAGCGAGTTCAGCACCGGGAGCATCAGCGTCAGTTAGTGGAAATGTAACTAGCAGTAACGCTATATTTCCAGCAGTTAACATTGTGGGCGCAACGGTAACAGGCAGTGCCAACATACAGAGTAGCACACTGGTTAGTCAATATACAACTGATCCATATACAGGTGCCCTAACCAACATTGTATTAAGCAAACCAACCGTTACCGGCGCAATTGCCGCTAATACAGCAATAACTATTACAGAAAGTGCTCGAACAATTTCAGATAGCTCATATTGGTTACTTTTTAGCAGTCCAGTTCCTTACGGTAAGATAGTTACAGTACTGTTAGGTTTTGACCAATAAGGAGCTGGCATGGCTCAAATAGGAAGAATTGGAGGCCCATTACTAGCAGATAATCTACTGCGCAATGGTTCAGACTTAGCTATTGATGATCAGGTATTATACTTAAATGTCACCGGCAAATACATCGGCGTTGGTACATCTAGTCCAACAGCAGATCTAAATGTTGCAGGCACTTCCGGTACAATAAACTCACCAATCCTAAATGCTACTACCCTAGGGCAGTTTGGAAATTTAGAGTTTACTACTAATCAAATACAAAACATTATTAGTGGTATTACCATCAGCCCAAATCAGGCTAGTAGTCCAACGATTACTGCGCCTGTTATTAAAACTAATAAATTGACACTCAGTGGAAACACAATAGTTGATTATGTTAGCAACGATAACATTTCAATTAGTCCTATTGGCACTGGCAATGTTTACTTAAACAATAACACTAATGTTACCGGAGACCTGCATGCTACAGGTAATATTACCCTTGATGGTAACATTACACTTGGTAATCAAATTACTGATACTATTACAATTACAGCAGAAGTTAATAGTAATATTTTACCTATCGCAACAAATACCTATAGTTTAGGATCAACTAGTCTACGGTGGAACAATATTTACGGTGTTAATATTTTAGGAGGATTAGGGGGAACACTAGCTGTTAGTTCTCTAAATCTAACAAATATCACTGGCGGAAATATTTTATTTAATGGAAACACTATTAGTAATACAAATGCTGATACGATCTTATCAGCATCTAGCGGAAAAGTTATTTTAAATAATAATTTTAAATTTAGCGGCAATGCATTAACTATGTTATACAGCAGTCCGGCAAATGCAACGCTATCATTTAATAGTACTGGGAGTGGATATTTAAAATTTACAGGAACTAATGGACTCTCACTTCCTGTGGGAACTTCTACAGGGACATCAGGCAGACCAAGTTCTCCAGAAGTAGGAACTACTCGCTATAATTCTACAATCTCTCAAACAGAAGTTTACGATGCTACACTAGGGTGGATACCTGCAATTGGTACGAGCCCTGTGTTAGGCCCAACGCAGGTAAGTGATATAATGAACGAAATGTCCCTGATCTTCGGGTAATAACCAAAAATCGATAAATACTTTTGATTACAAGAAATGACCATTTCTTGTATGGTTCGACTGTGGTAAACCCGCAAAGAGCCCTTAATTACTAAGGGATGAAAAAGTGGTTAACCGTGAAACACGGGGTATAAGGGAGCATTCATGGCTGTTGGTCGAATTTCAGGGCCGCTCTTAAAAGACAATCTGCTCCGCAACGGGCAGAATTTAGCTTTTGAGACGAGCCTTCTCTATCTTGATGTAGTTAATGGCCGTGTTGGAATTAATACAGCATCGCCGGCTTATGACTTAGATGTCAATGGTACAACACGCTCAACAAACTTATACGTTTCTAATCAATCCAACATTGCTACTTTTACCTTAACTAGCAATACACTTAGTAGTTCAAGCTCAACAATTAATCTATTACCAAGCGGAGTTAATCCTGTAGTTTATCAGGGTAGCTTGACTATTGGCACACAATTAAATATCACCGGCAATACTATTGCCAGCTTGGGCACAAATACTGACATTAATATTAGTACTACTGGTACAGGTAGCATTAATATTAATGCCAATACAACAGTCAACGGAGATCTGCATGTTACTGGTAATATCAGTGCAGATGGCGGTGCTAGTGGAAATATCAGTTTAGGTAATCAAACAACTGACACTATTACATTCACTGGTGAAGTTAACAGCGATATTTTACCAGCGGCCACTGGTACATATAATCTAGGTTCGAGTAATTTACAGTGGAACAACTTGTATGTTAATACTGCTAATTTTACAAATATCACAGTAACTAACCTAACAGCTACAGATATTAAAACTGCTAATTTAGATATTAGTGGTAATACGATTAGTACATATACTCCTAATACAGATATTAATTTTACTACTAGTAGCAATTACGGTTTACAAACTGGCAATTTACGATTTTATAATAGTGCAATTACCAACACAGTCCCAAATGCTGTTACTATTATCGGAACTGCTTCGGTAGTTGCAACATTTACTGGCACAATCAGTTTAGGAACAGCAGTCACGTTTCAAGGAAATATCAACGGATCAACATTGAGCGTTACTAGCACACCAACTGGACTAGGTATTGTAGCCGGATACATAATTACAGGAAATCAAATTGCCGCTGGAACTTATGTTGTGGCCAATTTGACAGGTTCCGGCACAAGTATTGCTAGTACTTGGACAATATTTCCAGCACAGGTAGTATCGGGAACAACAGTAACCGCTACTCCTATTATTTTAACAGCAACAAATTTTACCGGTTCAGTGCCAATAGTAACTGGAATGATTCTAGCAGGAAATACAGTTACCGCTGGGACCTATATCACAGCTACGGCGACAGGTGTTGGCGGTAACGGAACATACTATGTGAACTCAACTCAAACAGTTTCAGCAACAGCAATGACTGCTACTGGTAGTGGTACTGGTTATACTAAAATCACAGGTACATATGGTGTAGTAATTCCAACTGGCGGAAGTAGTAGCCGACCTCTACTAGCATACTCTGAGCTTGGAATGATTCGCTACAATAGCGACCTCCAATTGGTTGAAGTGTGGACTGGATCAGCTTGGATATCTGTTGCTGGTAGCAGTAGCGGTGTTAATGCACTGCAAGCTAACGATATTGGATTTGCGGCAGCAATAACTTTCGGATAAAAGCATGACAACATATTTTAGAACAACTGTAAAAAAAGATTTAGGTACCACACCTACAGCACTATTGACTACACCTAATTCTAGTACATATACTATTATTGGAATAAATTTGTCCAACACAACAGATGATGATGTAAGTTGTACGCTGACGATTACTGATACTACACCTCTAACGGTGAACTACATAAACTCGCTGATTATTCCTCCGTATACCAGCGCCAAAGTTATTACCAACGGGGAGAAATTGATTCTAGCTGGTAGTTGCAGTATGAGTTTAACCAGCGACACTGCTACTAGCATTGACGCAACTATAAGCTACGCTGAAATTGTATAAGGACAAATATTATGGCTGATAATTACTTTTTTGGTAGATCACAAGAAGAACTGTTAGGTGATCAACCTAGATACATGTACGCATTACGTAGAACTGATGCTGGCGATTTATATTTTGCTCGTGTTAATCAATTAAGTAGAACTGACAGTATAACTATTAACAACAACGGTGGAGCCAGCGACAATTACCCTGACTTTCAACCCGGCGTAGATTTTTTAGAAGGTAGAGATGTTAATCATAATTTAACATACGCAAATTTAAAGTACGAACAATTACGATGGGATGATCGTAGCATTTATTATTATATTGATAGCCAAGGTAATCTTGTTGCTAGAATTGGTAGTAAGTACGCATACCCTACTGGTGTATAAACAAATATTGAGGTAAGAAATGGCTGATTTTAAAATAAGTAGAATACGATTTACATGGCGTGGTGTTTGGACAACCAGCACAGTGTATGCTAAAGACGATGTAATAAACTACGGTGGAAAATCCTATGTGTGTACATCGGCTAACACTGCCAGCGCAAATTTTTATACAGATTCGGCCAACTGGACTTTATGGTTTGATGGATACACATGGAAAGGTGTTTGGGCTGTAGGTACCCTATACAACATTGGCGATTATGTTACCTACGGTGGTGTAATTTATATTTGTACCGCTGGGCACACTTCTGCGGCAACAGTACTACTAGGACTTGAAGCAAATCAAGCAAACTGGATTATATACGCTCTAGCTGATGAATGGTCTAAAAATTGGACAGCCAGTACTAGATTTAAAAAGGGCGACATTGTTCGCTACGGCTCAACGTTATATCGTTGCCTTACCGGACACCAAACAGGCGCTACGCTAGAAGCAAATCAATCAAACTGGGCTGTGGTCAGCTACGGTTCAGATTGGAAAACAGATTGGTCAACCAGCGTTCAATATAAAGTAGGTGATGTAGTCCGTTACGGCGGCATAGTGTACAAGTGTGTCACTGGACACACTAGCAATGTATCTGTATCGTCTGGATTAGAAGTTGATCAAAGCAAGTGGACTATAGTACATAGTGGTATAGATTTTAAAACTAGCTGGGCATCAGTGACTCGTTACAAACTTAACGACATAGTCAAGTACGGTGCAGATCTTTGGTTTTGTAACATTCCTCATACTTCAACTACTACTTTTAGCACAACAAATTTTTCAATATATGTTCCTGGTTTAGAATTTTCTAGTACTTGGAGTGTTAGTGCATCATATGTAGTTGGCGATGTTGTAGTGTACGGCGGATATCAGTATGTAAGCGCAACTACAAATAATCAAGGTAACATTCCGTCAACTGATGCAACCGATTGGACTCTGTTATCTAAGAGTTATAGTATTAGAGGTGATTATGTAGCAAGCCCAACGCCGGGATATAAAGTAGGTGAGCTTGTACGACGTGACGGTCAATTATATGTTGCAATTGCAGATAATAACGGCAATGATCCTACAGATACAACTGCATGGCAATTATTAATTCCTGGTGTACAGTGGAGAAATACCTGGGCATTGACCACAGCATATGCTCCAGGCGACATTGTTACTTACAATGGCACAGCATATGTTTGCAAACAATTACATAATGCAACTACAAGTAATACACCGTTAATCGATAATACATTTACGTCGTTGATGATCACCGGTGCTTCGGGTACTGGAGCATTAACAACTCGCACAGGAAGTATCACTGCAACCAGTGGAGTAAATGTTACAGTTAGTTCATCAACAGGACTACACATAGGTGAAACTTTTGTAGTAGCAGGTACAGGAGCATTAACAGCCGGTACTTATTATATTGGTAATATTATTAATGGTACAACTATTGCACTAGCGGCAACTTACCTTGGAGCACTTGGTACTAATTACATTAATTTTGGAACATTGACGTTATCCGGAACAACATTTACAGCTACTCCAACGGTTGTGGGTGTGGGAACAGTTACCTTCCCTACACAAGCTAATAGCCCGTATACTCCAGGAAATTTAATCATTGTATCAAACACAACCCCAACAGCTTACAACGGAACATATACAGTAATAACCTGTACTAATACTACAGCTAGTTTTGCAACATTAGCTACAGGATTTACCACAGGCGGGTCTATACAAAATGCATCAATCTATTGGAACAGATACGCCGCTGGAGACCAATGGGTAGCTATCCAGACTTATGGCGATATACCAACTTACGGTACTGCTAATAAAGCGATACCAATAGGTACACAAGGACAACTACTTCGTGCAACTGCGACAGTTACCAATGGTGTAGTTGATAACACAAATATTGCCCCGGCTTGGAATAATTTTGGTATTATTGGTGCTGTATATTATGTTGCTATGAGTGGAATTGATTTACCTACTCGTGGAACAACTGTAGATACACCTTGGGCTAGCATCCGTTATGCTTGTGCAAACGTTATCGGCCCTGCTACAATTTTTATTAAGACTGGAACCTACACAGAAATCCTTCCAATCAGTATTCCAGCAGGTGTTGCGCTATGCGGCGATGAACTACGCGGTACAGTGGTGCAACCAGCAGCCGGCTACGAAGGATCTAATATGTTCCTTTGTCGTAACGGCACAGGCATTAGAAATATGACCTTACAAGGATTGACTGGCGGCCTTACACCAATTAATCAATATCTCACTTCACGTCCAACTGGCGGAGCATTTGTTAGTTTAGATCCCGGATCCGGACCAAATGATACTAGTGTACAAATTACCAGCAAATCTCCTTATGCGCAAAACGTTACGATGTTTGGTACCGGATGTACCGGTGTAAAGATTGACGGTACACTGCATAACGGTGGCAATCGATCAATCGTGGCTAACGATTTTACCACAGTTATTAGCGATGGAATTGGCGCATGGTGTACAGGCCCTAGCGCACTAACAGAACTAGTATCAGTGTTTAACTATTATGGACATATTGGATATCTAGCAGAGGCCGGTGGAAGAATTCGTGCTACCAACGGTAATAGTTCGTATGGTACATATGGAACAGTTGCTGAAGGATATGACACTACCGAAGTCCCGCTTGCCGCAACAGTTAATAATCGTAGCCAACAAGCACAAATTCAAGCAGCCTTTGCCGGCCAAGCAAATAACAAAATTCTTAGATTAGAATTCTCTAATGCCGGACAAAATTATTCAACAGCAACCTATACATTTAGTGGTGCTGGTACAGGTGCAGTTGCAGTTGCCGATGAGTTTAGAGATGGCGGCATCTTTGAAGCTAGAATTATTGGGCCCACTGATATAACAGCTGGTGGTGCCGGCTACTTAACAGCAGGTAATCAAGCCGGCGGAGGCACCAATACTTACGTTACATTAGCATCAAACGACCAGAACCTTGTTTCCACATATTTTGGTATGCGATTAATTATTACTTCAGGTACAGGAGTTGGGCAGTACGGCTATATACAATACTATAACAGTAGTACAAAAGCCGCATATATTAGTAGAGAAAGTTTTCCGCAAGTAACAGTTACCGCTACAAGTAATGCAAACAATTCAGTAACATGTTTATCTACTAGCACTTTACAAGTAGGACAGGCCATTATGTTTGGCCCTAGTACACAAACTACATCAGTAACTGCATCAAGCAGTGTTGACAATAGTCTTACACTAGCAAGTGTATCGGGAATATTTGTAGGAGAAAACATTACATTTGCAGTTAATCCGACATTTAATACTATCTTTGGCGGAGTAAGTCCCGGAACTAGCTATTTTGTTTATGCAATCAATGGATCTAAAATTCAGATTTCAACAGCATTACCTACTACTTTAGGTGGTACTGGTACTATTTTATATATCTCTACTTATGCTGGTACTGCTAACATGTTAGCGACTGCTCAGGGAGTAATTGGAACACTTGGCTGGGGAACACCTTATTGGGTCCTAACTAATAATACAGTTTCAAATCAAATTACATTATCTGCAACCGCTCCGGGAACATTTACTGGAACAAGTAACGGTACACAGACCATCAGCGGTATCGCCAGTACAGTTGGTATCATTGTAGGAGGTGCTGTGACTGGCCCAGGAATACAAGCTGGCACTACAGTATTAGGAACCGGCATCAGTACTGTTACTTTAAGTCAAGCCACACTAACTTCAGTAACTGGCACATGGACATATGCAGGAGTTCCAGTTCCGGTATATACCGCCAATGGTAACTCGTACATTGGAGCTGTAGGTTTTGACAATATCCTGCCTGGGCAACCTATTGCACCGGCTCTTGATACAACCACAGTATATTCCATTGAACCAAAAGTAAGTTTTTCATCACCCGGATTTGCAGGAACACTACAAGTACTGCCATCAACTAGTACTTGGGCCGCAATGATTTATGCATTAGGAACATTTGTTGCAATTGATCAAGTGAGTAGTGTGGCAACATCTACAGACGGTAAAAATTGGCTGGCAGCAACTGTGAATCCCACAGCACTGGCAGCCGGCACAGCGTGGACTTCGTTAGCATTTGGGCAAGGATTTTTTGTAGCAGTCGCAGGCGGCGCATCTTCAAGTAATTTAACAAGTATATCAAATACTGGTGCATCATGGAGTGCAGGTGGCACACTGCCGGTTGCAGCCAACTGGTCAAGTTGTGCATTTGGTAACGGGACATTCGTAGCGATTGCATACGGTAGCACATATTCGGCTACATCAACTAGTGGAACTTCATGGGCTAACGGCGGATCATTACCGACTTCAAGAAACTGGTCTAGTATAGCATATGGATCTATTGGTACATGGGTTGCTGTAGCTAGTGGAACAGTCGATGCCGCTTATTCTACTAACAACGGCAGTCTATGGACACCTTGTACATTGCCAGCTAGCAGTACATGGATATCAGTAACATGGGGTAACGGTAGATTTGTAGCGATTGACCAAACAAATCAATCGGTATATTCCTTTGATGGTATTACTTGGACAATAAACGCTCTACCTAGTACGCAGACATGGACAGGCGTGACATATGGGCAAGGTTTATTTTTTGCAGTTGCGGCCAATACCAGCACCGCGGCCACTAGTCAAGATGGATTATATTGGACCCCGCAGATAATGCCAACAAGTGCTCCTTGGTCAGCTGTAGCATTTGGAAATCCTACAAGCATAGCCGGAGCAGTTACACCAATTTGGACGGCAATTGCCGGTACAGCGTCAAACACTGCTGCCAGTGTACTTACCGGACCAACTGCTATTGGACGAGTGATTGTAGCTAATAGCAAAGTCAGTATGGTAAAGATATATGAGCCAGGAGGCGGCTATGCCACTACTCCAACAGTTACTATATATGATCCTAATGCAACACTAGCCGTGACAACTGCATGCCGCACAGCCACAAGAGTATTAGGTAATCCTACATTCCTCAACCGAGGTAATGGTTATCAAACATCAACTACGACAGTTGCAGTCAATGGTGACGGCTATGCTGACCAATTGCAATCTAGTCAGTATCTATATGTCAGTGGGTTGTCACAATCCCCAACTCCGGGAGCGGCCATGACTATCAGCGGAAATAATAATTTATACCGAGTCGTAGTTATAACTCCGTTAGGTAGTGGAAACTATCTTTTCCAAATTGCAGCCGCATTAACAATTAGTCTAGCACCAGTCCACGGGACAACTATTAGTATTCGATTAAAATATAGCCAGTGTAGAATTACGGGGCACGATTTCTTGTACATCGGTACTGGTAATAAAGCACAGACAAACTATCCAAATGTTGACCCATTGAACGCGGCCAGTTATAAACAAATTGCTGAAAACAATAGTGGTCGAGTATTCCAAACATCAACAGACCAGGACGGCAACTTTAAAGTCGGTAATCTGTTTGCAGTACAACAGGCCAGCGGTATTGTAACAATTTCAGCTAATCAATTTAGTCTAGCTGGACTGACAAAATTAGTCATTGGCGGGTTAAGTGCAGGTGCAAACTCTGTGACAATTAATAGTTTTTCAACGGATACATATTTTGTTGCAAATAGTGACACAGTAGTTCCGACACAAAAAGCTGTTAAAGCATACCTAGCACGAAACATTGCCGGTGGCGGATCAAATGCACAAACAGGTGCAGTTATTGCAGGTACGGTAGGACTTGGCGGATCGCAGAAAATATATTCAAGTGTTGGGCAACAGATTTTGATGAAAGCCACGGTGAATATCAAAGGACCAAACGCAGGTATCAACGGTATGATGTTGGCACATTCGTTGTTTGCCAACAGTTTTGGTGCTAATAACTAAAGTACAAGATTTTAAGAAAACATAAATACAACATAATGAGAATTGGAGCATTGAATGGCTGAATTTAAACTAGGTAGAATTAAGTTCGTATGGCAGGGTAACTGGAGCGCATCCACTACCTATGTAAAAGACGACGTGTTACGCTATGGCGGACAAACTTATATGTGTGTCCTCGGGCATACCGCAACATCCAATTTTTATACAGATTTATCATCTGGTAATTGGCAATTAGTTAGCGACGGCTCTACATGGACTAGTGCCTGGGCTATTAGTACATATTACAAATTACGCGATGTAATTAGTTACGGCGGACGTCTTTATATTTGTAATACTCCTCACACATCAGCAGCCACAACCCTGTTAGGTCTAGAAAACGATCAAAGCAAATGGGATTTGTATGCTAGTTCGTTTAACTGGGTCTCAGCAGGATGGTCTGTTAGCACCAAATACAAAGTTAACGATATTGTTAATTATGGCGCCAATTCATATATTTGTAATACTGCACATACATCTGCTAGTACTACTGCCTTAGGTTTAGAAAACGATATCTCTAACTGGGATATTTGGGTTAAAGGTCTTGCTTGGACAGGCAATTGGTCAACATCATACCGATATAGAATCAACGACATTGTACTATATGGCGGCATTTCTTATGTATGTAATGCCGGACACACTTCTGCAGCCACTGCAAGTCTAGGTTTAGAAAACGATCAAAGCAAATGGGATTTTCTACACAAAGGTATAACATATTTAGGTACATGGAGTGGAAGTACAGTTCGTTATAAAATTAACGATGTTGTAAAGTACGGTGCCGACTTATGGATTTGTACAACACAACATACTTCGTCAGCGGCATTTGCCACAGCAAACTGGGCAGTATGGATTGCAGGTTTACAGTTTTACAACAGCTGGTCGAGCGGTACTACATACCAAAACGGGGATATAGTAACCTATGGCGGATATCAATATGTGTCAAACACAGTTAATACTGCCAGCACTCCATCTCCTACATCAAGTGATTGGTCAATATTTACAACTGGATTTACACTATTAGGTGACTGGGTTGGTGCAACATCATATCAAACTGGTAACGTTGTTCGATTAGGCGGATATACTTATGTTGCAACATTAGACAACTCAATACAAACAGTTACAGCAACAGCAACAACTAACACAACTGCGTCAAACACTGCGACATTTGTTAGCGGTACAACAATGACCGCGGCTGGAACTCAAACTGGTACATTCAGTGCAGGTATGACACTATCCGGCGGCAGTATTGCGGCAAATACTACGATTGTAACAGTGAATACAGCTACAATGGCTACTGCTAGTATTACTGGACAAACATTAAATATTGCTGGTGTAATTACCGGAACAATCTCGATTGGTATGGTCGTGACTGGTACTAACATCAGTGCCGGAACTTATATCACCGCAGGTAGCGGTACATCATGGGCTGTTAATCAGACTCAATCAGGTGTATCTTCAGTAACAATTACCGGTAAAAGTTTTACAATTAGTTCAAGCCAGGCAGTAAGTTCAACTACAGTTACTGGAAGTATCAATGCTATCACCGTTGGATCAACAGCTAACCTACTACCAAACTTACCCTTAGTGTTTACCGGAACAACTTTTGGTAATATAGTAGCTACAACACAAACTTATTATGTTAGTACTATTATTAGTGCCACGCAGTTTACAGTTAGTACAACTTTGGGTGGCGCCCCATTTGTAGTAACAACCGCATCTGGCTCAATGACTGGAACTACAAATCCAAGTCCCCCATTCACTGGCTACTGGTCAAGACTAAACAGCGGTATTCGTTGGAACCCAACAACACAAACTTTCTCAGCACTGAGCGGAACTAACGTTGTTGGTTCTGGAACTGGCGCAACATTTAACGTTATTGTTAGTAACACCACATACGCTGTTACTGTAGCTGCCGGTGGAACTGGCTATGCAAATACTAATACTATTAAGATTTTAGGGACTGCATTAGGCGGTATAAGTCCAGCTAACGATTTATTAATTACAGTTAGCAATGCATCAAGCGGCATAATTCAATCTGGCGGTATTACATCTGTTGGTTATGCAGTGAGTTGGGCAACCGCTACAGCATATGTAGCAGGCGACACTGTTAACTTTGGTTCTAATAGTTATATTTGCGTAGCGGCACACACTAGCGCACCGGGCAGTAGACCCGACACAGATACTAGCGGCATATACTGGAATGTGTTAGCAGTTGGCTCTATTACTAACGTATTAACTAGTCAAGGCGATACAATTTATTATGGCGGCGCCGGCCCAACTCGACTACCTATCGGTACCGACGGACAAGTATTACGAGCATCTACAGTAGCTGGAGCACTTACCCCTCAGTGGGCATATTTTGGTGTTATTAATAACGTAGTGTATGTGGCACCTTCGGGTACTGATACATTAGGTAATGGTCAAGGTCAAACATTAGACAAGCCTTGGCAGACTGTTCGATATGCAGCCTTGCAAGTTGAAAACGGCTATTTAAATACCAGCGCACAGTTGTTGTTGGCTAAAAATAAACAGTTTATGATGAAAGAAGTTACAAACTTTATCACTTATAACTACACAGTTAGTATTACAGCGACTACTGGAGGATCTCCGGGCACTGGGACTAACAGTACATTTACATGTAACTCTACAGCTTACTTGTCACTATACATGCCAATAACATTTACTGTCACAGCTGGTGGTGTTACAGCTGGTGTTACATATTATGTTTCAAACATTGTTAGTGCAACAAACTTTTCTGTTAGTACCGCCTACGGTGGAACTACTCAGGCATTGTCAGCAACTAGCACAGCAAACACAGCATCACCAGTATACAACTCAACAAATTTCGAGCGTGATGTTGGCCTCTTAGTAGATGCCGCAGTATTTGATATCGGGCACGGTGGCAATCAAAAGAATACCGATGCCGCTAAATCATATTTCAATAGTACCGGCAATCCAATCACTACAACTGTTGGCTATCAAGTTTCACAAAGTGTCACAGCCTACAACTACTTGAAAAATTCATTGTTTGCCTCAGTATTAGGAAATACTGCTCCTAGCAGTAACTATCAAACATTGAACAGCATCAGTTCAGGCAATCAAGCAAAACAAATCATTGACAGCTCATTAACTGCTGAAACAGGATCGCTAGCTGGGGTGCAGGCAAATTTAAGTATTGTTACTAATGCACTACAAGCGGGATCAGGAAAAATTTTAAGCGGAGTTCTTATTGCAGGTGCTGCCGGGCAACTAACAGTACCGAGCGGAACATATACTGTTGGCTCATCTATTTTAGTTACTGGTACAAATTCTGGCACTGGAACTATTACCAGCAATACGATCTACTACATTATGGTAGGTGGAACAGCAGTATCAACAATTCAAGTAACAAACAGCTATGCTAATGCTACTTCTAATCCAACAGTTGCGGGTACTGTAACTGCTACTGGTACAACTACTGGATTAACATTCACATTATTCCCAGGAGTGACAGTATCAGCCGCGCAGTTACCACAAACAACCATCATGGCCAAGACCGGCAACTACAGCGAAATCCTTCCAATCGTTGTTCCGGCTAATACTGCTATTAGCGGTGACGAACTTCGCGGCACTGTAATACAACCCATGGCCGCTATTCCTCTATTGGTAAATGATAAGCCAAAATCAGTTACAGCCCTATTACGTACTAAAGCACTGCTAAGTAATTTGGTTGCAAATACATCAATTACACCTACCAGTGGAAATACCGCAAGTCAGATTACTAGTCTTCCAGCAGGCGATGCAGGAAGTACAGCGGCCGCAAACAGTGTGATTAACAGTACAACACTGATGTCTAACATTTTTACTAATGGTACAGCAGTTGTGCCTGCGTATTCATTTACCAATCCGACGGGTTATAACACAAGTTTCTTAGTTGGCTGCGGTGATGCTAAGGCACAAATTGTACAAAATTACAATTATATTAAAGCACAGGTTACTCAATACATTTTTAACAATTATCTATCAGTTTACAATGCAATGGACGTAGCTAATGCCCAAAATAACGTTGTTATTATTTTAGATGCGCTGTTGCACGACATGACCTACGGCGGCAACACGCAAGTTAATATTGCTGGTAGTGCATATTACTCATACGGTGTGCTAACAATAGCTGCCACAGAGAAAACTGCGGTAATCGCAGCCTACGGACAGTTAAAAACAATCATAGGGCAAGTTGCTACTGGTACTTTAGTAACATCTCAAACTGCAACCAATGCTAGTATTACTGGCTATATTGTTGGCACAGCATTGAATGTAAGTTCAACAGTATCTGGAACAATACAAGTTGGACAGGTAATTACTGGTGTTGGTATCACTGCAAACACAATTGTCACTGCATATAATTCAGTCAACTCTAACTGGACAGTTAGCATTAGTCAAACAGTTGGTTCAGTTGGATCTCCAATCGCAATTGCTGGTGCGTACCCTACACAGGTAACAACTGGAACTGCTGGTTCTTCTATCGCAGGAGTTTTTGCGCAGGCCAGAGTTCAAACTGTTACTGATTGGATCTCTAATGCAGCCGCTAGTACCAATGTGGTAGTTACTACAGGAAGTACAATCTCGACTACTACATTAACTGTCGGTACACTAGTAAGCGGTACTATCGCTGTTGGACAACTGGTTACCGGCACAGGTGTTGCTGCCGGAACTTATATTGTAGCTAACTTAGCTGGTAGCGGTAATGGTTCAACATGGACAGTGAGTGTTAGTCAAACAGTGGCCAGCAGTGCTATCGGAACATTGACCACATTTACCCCTGCCGATGCAGGCACTGTGGCATTGAGTAGTTCTAGTTTACAAACTGCATTTAATGCACTACTAAACAAGAAAGCAGAAATTCAAAGTGATACAACTGTCTGGGTACAGAAATATTTCCAAGCATTAAACTTTAATATTGCAACTTGTAGCAGAGATGCAGGTTACATTGTTGATGCGTTGGCATATGACCTAGTACTTGGTACTAACTTCAACAGTATCACTGTTGGTAAATCTTATCTACGTGCGACCACAAGTGCGCAAGTAGTGTTGCTAAATCAAACACAAGCAGAACTTGGTGCTATTGGATTTATTGGATACAAGGCGAAATTAATTGCTGCCAGCGGCTCAGCCGCACAGGCCAGTGTGATGATTGACGACATAGTGTCTACCATTTATGGTCAAGTAACTACTACCGCAACTGCGTTTAATTTTTCAGGTAATGTGATAACACTTGCATCAACTGTAGGCGTCTATATCAATATGCCAGTGGTGTTCACAAGCGGAAGCCAAGGCGGGACACAACAAAATCAAACCTATTGGGTCTTGAGTGTTAACAACTTAACTAACCAAATTACAATTACTGCAACGTATGCAAGTGGTAGTGCATTTACATTGACCACAGCAGCCAGTACCAGTGTGGCGGTGACTATTGGCGCTAATGTACAAACACATGGTACTTTAACATATAATAATACTTTAACTACTATTAACGGTGCTGAAATTATTAGAGCTAATATTAATTTCTTATCCTACGAAAATGCCGCATATGTTAATGCAAGTTATGGTGGAACAGTGTCAGGTACAAACAGTACTGGTTATCTTATCACAACAACAGGCAATCATAATTTAACTGTGGGAGATCCAGTAGTGTTTACTGGAACCGTGGGAGCCAGTAATATTGTAGCCGGCAGTATATATTATGTATTAGCCGCTGGATTCACTGCTACATCATTTGCTGTTACTGCGACACAATTTAGTTTAACACCGGCACAACTAGCTACAGCTACTTTAGGTAGTTTAACAGTCAAGTACTATTACGATTTGAATAAATGTGTTAGAGATACTACTTCATACTTAAATGCAATTATCTATGATTTGAACTTTCCAGGTAATTATAAATCTCTACGCTCTGCTCAGCTGTATAATAATGCAGTAGGCGGATCAGTTAAAGAAAATATGTTCTTGTTGCGTAACGGTACTGGTTTAAGAAATATGACAATGATCGGACTAACCGGAACATTAAGTGCTGCCAATGCTTATGGAACAAAACGCCCAACAGCAGGTTCTTATAGTTCTTTAGATCCAGGATTTGGTCCGAATGACAGCAATGCATGGATTTATGTCAAGAGCCCATACACACAAAACTGTTCACTATTTGGTTATGGTTGTGTTGGTATGAAGATTGACGGTGCCCTACATGCTGGTGGTAACAGAAGTATTGTTGCTAACGACTACACTACTATTCTTTCCGATGGTATTGGTGTATGGTGTACAGGCTCAAGTTCATTAACTGAGCTAGTTTCAGTGTTCTGTTATTACAGCTATGCTGGATATCTAGCAGAACTTGGCGGACGTATGCGTGCCACTAACGGTAACAGCTCATATGGTACATACGGTACATTAGCTGAAGGCGGCGATACATACGAAGTTGCAGTGACTGCCGCGATCAATAACCGTTCAGGCCAAGCAACTGTTTCTAACGTGTTTACTGATAGTACAAATGCTATCTACCGCATGGAATTTTCCAATGCAGGGTCGGGCTATAATACAGCTACATGGTCTATTGGTGGTACTGGATACAATGCCACAGTTGTTGCTAACGAATTCCGAGATAATGCAGTGTTTGAAACACGACCACTAACTGGCGGTGCAAACTATGTAACACAATCAAACGTGGCCCAAGCTGGTACATTATATCAGATCAACTTGGCAGCTACAGATAGTGCTATTAGTGCGGCATATGTTGGTATGAGAATATTGCTAACAGGCGGTACAGGTAACGGACAAGCTGGTTATATTGTTAATTATAACTCAGGTACTAAACTAGCTAACGTTGCTAAAGAAAGTTTTACCACAATAGTGGTAAACAGTTGTACAACTTCAGTGTTTACTACAACAACTAATACAATCACTTTGTATGCTAACATGCCGATATATTTTAGCGGTGCAAGTACATTTGGCGGCAACAACATCACACCATTGACTACAGTTTATTATGTTATTGGTGCAAGTCTAAGCCTAACAGGTAATGGCACAACATTCTCAGTAGCGTCAGCAAGCGGAAGTTCATCACCTGTAGTGTTAACATCAGGTAGCGGTACTATGACGATCAATGCCGCAGGATGGGATCACGTAGTTCCCGGAACTACCAATGCTACTAACTTAGATTTAACAACGACATATATTATTGAACCACGAGTGGTTGCTAGTGCTCCGGGATTTGTTCCATCAATTGGAACTCAAGTACTTAATTCTGCAGGTTGGGCTGATGTTGCCTACGGTGATACTACAGTTACATACAACTCTGTATCTGGAACTATTGGACTAGGAACTGGAACATTAAGCAGTGGTTCTGGAGCAACATTCAGCATTGTTCGAACAGGTGTTGCTTATGCAATTACAATTACAACCGGCGGAACATTATACACTATTGGTAACATTATTACTATTCCTGGTACAAGTTTAGGAGGTGTTACACCGGCCAACACCCTAGTAGTTACAATTACAAATGTAAACACTGGTACTGGCGCAATTACTAACTTTACCTATACCGGTGTAGGTTCAGGTGGTTATTATGTTGCTATCACTTCTAATGGTAATGCAACACAATATAGTAGCGATGGTACATCATGGACTACAGGCGGTACACTTTCATCTAGTACAACATGGACTGCTATTGCATACGGTGCCGGAGTATGGGTTGCTATTGCCAAAGGCGGCACGCTTTCAAACTACGCTACAACACCATTAACATGGCAAGCGAGTAGTGCAATGCCAGCCACAGCAAACTGGAGCGCAATTGCCTACGGTAACGGCAGATTTATGGCAGTTGCATCAGGCAGTGCTAATGCGGCTTACAGCACAGTTGGGCAAAACTGGACTAATACCAATGCCTTGCCATCCGGTGCAAACTGGAGCGGTGTAGCATACGGTGGTACAATCTGGGTTGCTATTTCAGGCGGTATAGCAGGCTCAACAGCGGCAGCATCAAGTGCAGATGGCACAACATGGACTGCTAGAACATTACCAAGTTCACAAAACTGGACCAGTGTAACATACGGTAAAAACATATTTGTAGCTGTAGCGGCATCAACAACTGCCACAGCTTACAGTATTGATGGTATTACTTGGAAGAGTTCAGGTGCAGGTATGGGAGTTAACTTGCCTTGGAGTAGAGTTAAGTATGGTCAAGGTTTATTCTTGGCAGCTCCTGCTTCGCAAAATCAAAACGTTACAGCAACTACAAGTATTACTGCAACATTTGCGGGATATATCAGTGCAGTAACAGGTACAAGTGGAACAACAGGCACAGTTCTAACAGTAACAGGTTCAGTAGTGGGAACAATTGCACTTGGTATGAACCTTAGCGGCGGCGGAACACAAAACGGTACTTATATTTCATCATTAGGAACTGGCACAGGCGGTGTGGGTACCTACAACGTAAGCATTACTAACAACGTTGGCACAACTGGAAGTCCTCAGGCATTTGTTGGCGTAAACAATTTAATCACAGTAAGTTCTACTACTGGTGTTGTTGCTGGCGAAACATTTATTCCAACAGCAGTTACACAAACTCCTACAGCTACAGCTACAACAAATGCTACAGCTACTGGTAGTGCAAGCACTATTGCAACTAGCGTGTTAACAGTTGGCGGCACAATATCTGGTACATGGGCCGTTGGTATGGTAGTAACAGGTAGTGCAAGCATACCAGCTGGCACTTACATTACTTCGTTAGGAACTGGCACAGGCGGAGCTGGTACATATAACCTAAGTACAACTCCTGGAACAGTTGCATCATTTGCGGCAACTGGTACACTAAATTCAATAACACTATCTAGTGTTGCTGGCTTAGTACCTGGAGAAAGTTTTGTTACTACATCGACACAAACAGCAAGTACTGTGGTTTCTACTGCGGCAGGCACAAGTATTACGCTTGCTAACTCGTCAACATTTGACGTAGGCGAACCAGTTGTGTTTACAGCCGCAACATTTAATCCTGTATTACTTGCAGCCGCTACTGGTACAAACTTATTAACAGTTAGTAGCACAAGCAATTTAGTTGTAAACCAATCTATTGTGTTTACAGCAGTTACTCAAACTACAACAGCAACAGCAACAACATCTGCAATAGCAACTATGACTGGTAGCACTATTGGTGCAACTGGTATTTTAACTGTAGGCACACTAACAGCTGGTAGCATATCAATTGGTATGGTACTAACTGGCGGAAGTATTGGCGGAAGTGTTTATATTACCGGTAACTTATTAGGTAGCGGTAGTGGATCCACTTGGCAAACCAACACAACTACTGTGCAGACCAGCACCACAATTACTGGTACTTTGAGCTCCGTAACTGTTGGTTCTACAGCTGGCATGGTTGTTGGAGAAACTTATACTTCTACAGCAGTTACAGCAAGTACAACAGCCACTCAAACTACAACAACAAGTGCTATAATGGCTAATAGTAGTATTACTAGTGGCATTTTAACAGTTGGTACAGTATCAAGTGGTATTGTTGTAATTGGTATGGCACTGAGCGGATCTGGTGTAACTGCTGGAACATACATTGTTGCTAACATTAGCGGTAACGGAACTAGTGCTGGTAGTCAGTGGGCTGTGAGTTCTTCACAAACAACCAACGTCAGCACAACTACTATCACTGGTACAAGTTATATTGTAACAGTTGCTAGTAACAGTAACATGGTAGTTGGGCAATCATTTGCTACAGGCGCTTCAGGCGCATTTGGTAACTTGGCTAACAGTGCGACCTACTACATTTTAACAATTAATAGCACGTTTATTACAATTAGCGCCACTCCAGGCGGAGCTCCATTTGTGTTAATTAATGCAAGTGGAACTGTGGCGATTACAGCAGGAGCGGCCCTAGGCGGATTAGTTAGCGGTAGTACATATTATATCTTAACCATTCCAACTTCAAGTACAATTACACTAGGTGCTAACTACGGTTCAAATCCATTAAGTTTAATTAACGGTGTAGGTAATTGGAACGTAACAGCTGGACAAACATTCAGTTCAGTCACAGCCGGTACAACTTATTATATTACTCAAGTTAACAGCGGTTCTAATACTATACAAATTTCTGCTACCGTGGGAGGCTCGACTCTAAACTTAACCACAGCGGCAGCAGGAGCATGGACTTCAGTTGCAGGCGGAGTATTAGGCGGCATAGTATCCGGAACACAGACTTATTATGTGTTGACTAATAACACAGGCACTGGTGTGATCACAGTGGCTACTAGCTATGGCGGCTCAGCAGTAACATGGGCACTCGGGGCAGGTGCTTGGGCGGCAGGCGCAGGTGTAAGTTTAGGCGGGCCTGTGGCAACCACTGGGCAGGTAACCGCAGTTGGTGTAAATAACGGTGTAATCACCACTACACAGACTGTGTCAGCTTTGGGTATTAGTGTTGGTTCTATGATTTATTTTACCAACGGTAGTGGTACTGTATTTGGCGGCCCAACAGCCAACACAATATACTATGTAAATAGTGCAAGTACTAATAGTGTAACAGTAGCTACCTACTCAGGCGGTGCTGGAACTGGAACTGCTTTCACATCATGGGCCGGCGGTACTGGTACTATGAATATTAACGTTGTTAGTTCTGGACTGATTACTGGCGTACCTTATTACATTTTAACAGTTGGCTCTAATTATGTTACAGTTGGTTCAACTTTTGGGACAGCTCCTGTACCAATAACTACAAGTACTGGTGATTCTTGGTCCACTGCATGCGGTACATTCTTCGGTAATTTGGTATCCACAAGTACCTATTATGTTCAACAGGTATTCTCTGGTACAAATCAGTTACAGGTTTCACAAACATCCACTGGCTCTTCATTCACACTAGTCAGTGGTGCAGGTGGCTGGACTTCAACGGCAGGTGCTGCCACTCAAGTGTCTGCATCAAATGACGGCATTAATTGGGTTGTACAAAACTTAACATCAGTTGCATCATGGCCTGCTATTGCATTTGGTAACCCTAGTTCAGTTCCGTTGTGGGTTGCATGCTCGTTGAATACTACAATCTTTAATAAGATTGTCACAGGAGCAACAGCAACACTACGTTGTAAAGTAAGTGCAGGAGCAATTAGCGAATACCGACTGATTGAGCCAGGTAGCGGGTATTCAAGTGCCCCGTTGCTTACAATTACTGATCCTAATCAAACTAGTCCAGCAACGCAAAGTACCCGAGTAGGTGTAGGTGCTATTGCAAACCCAATGTGGACTAATAGAGGATTACAGTACGCAACTGGTACTGCTACTGTTTCGGGTAACGGATACGCTGATTCATATCAAACTACATCCTATATTAACATATCTGGGTTGTATGTTACTCCGACAGCTGGTGCGAATATTCAAATTGCCGGCAACGGATCGTTCTATAAGCTAGTACAGGTAACTAACTTGTTAGGAACAGGGCCTGGTCTTGCACCTTATACTGCGGTATTCCAAATTAGTCCATCATTTACATCAGCTAATGCACCAGTGCATGGCTCAGCAATGACACTAAAATTGAAATATAGTCAGGTACGTTTAACAGGACACGACTTCTTAAGTATCGGTACCGGTAATCAAACCACAACTAATTACCCGGGTACACCTTTACAAGCAGCCAACCCAACTCTACAAACAGTAGGGAACGGTGGTGGTCGTGTGTTCTATACAAGTACAGACCAGGACGGTAACTTCCAAGTTGGTACATTATTCAGCGTTCAACAGGCAACTGGTGTAGCAAGTATTAACGCTGATGCGTTTAATTTGGCTGGATTGAACTCATTGACCCTGGGTTCTATATCGTTGGGTTCTAGTAATGCAACGATTACACAGTTTTCAACAGACCCGTATTTTACAGCCAATAGTGACAATGTTGTACCAACGCAAAAAGCTATTAAATCATACATTAGTAGCCAAATTGGTGGCGGTTCTAGTGCTTTGAACGTAAATACACTAACAGCGGGCGTGATTTATATTGCAGGAAATACAATTTCGACTTCAACTCAAGTCCAAATTTTAATACCTGCAACTATGAATTTCACCGGAGCAGGAGCAGGTATTAATGGAATACCGCTAGCAATGAACTTTTTATTATTAAATTAACGGAGAAATAAACATGGCAACAGGAAGATTAGGATATGCTGACTTGTCGGCTAACACCTGGACCGTAGTATATACAGTTCCAACAACTACGTTTACAGTGGCTACTTTAAACATTGTTAACAGGAGCAATTCGGCAATAGCAACGTCTGTGGCAATATCCACTTCTACTACGCCAGCTGCCGGAGAGTACATTGAATATCAGTGTGAAATTTTACCACGCGGTGTTCTACAATTAACTGGTCTAGTACTAAACGCAGGTATTAACATACTCGCATTGTCAACAACTGCAAACGTTGGTGCGATGGCGTTTGGAATTGAGACCTCAACAGCATAAATACACTGATAAAGGAATATTCATATGGGACGATATATTACAACAGTTGGAACTGCAGGAACCGTAACTAGAATTAATGCTGGTACAACTTACCAATCATTGGTTAACGACAGGATTCTTTGTACATCAGGCGGGCAAACAATTACATTGCCTTCCTACACTACTTGCCTAGACGGCGATAGTGTGCAAATCATCGATGTTAACGGTAACTTTGCAAGCTCAAACTGCACAGTTGCAAGAAATGGAGCAAACATCCAAGGCTTGGCACAGGACTTAACTATTAACGTAGCTTATGTTACAGTAACCTTGCTTTATAGTACTGCGGCTGGCTGGATTATTATTAAATAAAGAGAAAGCAATATGTCAAATTTAAGAGACTTGCTTCCTATAACAGCACCCAGTACTGCCTATAAACAGCAGGTTATTAGTGTGTACAACACTAACATTGACTCTGTTCAAAATGGTGGTGCATGTTGTTGCTGGATAGTACCGGTTGGTACTACTTGGGCAGTATTTGAAACATGGAGTGGCGGTGGTGACGGCGCTGGCGCCTGTTGCTGTATGGGTCCTTACTGGGGTCCTGGAGGCGGCAACTACGCTAAAAAGTATCTTCCTGTGACTACTGGATGTTATTTTATCCTATGCGGTGGCGGTTCAGGTTGTTGTGCTCAGCAATGTTGCGGCACATGTGGATTATCAAGTTTTGTGCTATGCCAAAACAGTACTAACGTAGCATACTCATGCGGCGGATATATGGGATGCGTATTGTGTTTTAGAACATATATGGGATGTACTGGTATTTGTATACCTAGTTGCTCATATGGTTGCTACTCACTTAACTATGATATCACAATGCCATCAGTATCGAGCCCAAATAAGGTAAGTAATTACTGCTGGAGTAACCAGTGGGAATGGTCACATGGTGTTTCAAAATACGGCAATTACAATCGTCAAGGTATGGATTATTGCTTGACCAGTTTAACAATTCAAGGTCGCTCAATGATGTGCGGCGCAAAATGGCCAGGTGGCGCAGGTAACAGCGCAACAGCTTGCGGCGGCGGATGCTGTTGGGGTGGTTGGGGTGCAGGCGGCCTAGCTATGGTAACATACGGATAAAAAGGATATAAAATGGACCAACAAGAAAAAGAGAATTTTGAGAATCCCCGAGTTGAGGTAAAATTTACCTATGACATCGCTGATCAATACCTCTATCAAACAAACACATTAAAGAAAACAGCTGAATGGACTTATACAGGTCCGGAGCACTTATGGATCTTTATTGATAAAGCTACAATGAAAATTTCTAGTCGCTATCACTATACTCTAGCTGATGATGGTCATTTAGTTCCATGTCCAGATGATATGATTAAGGTAGAATTAGATGCTAAAAAATATCCTTGCATTGCCAGTTTAATTCATAACGAATATATCTATGGTGAATTGCCGCATACTGTAGAGCAATTGCCAGAAGGTTATACATACGGTCACCCAGATCCGATTCCGCCAGATCATACGTATGAACTAACTGGAATTGAATGGGATGTTGACAAGCAAGAGTTTAAAAAGCCTTATCCGTGGAAGGAAGCACATATGGACTGGGAAACATTGACTAGAGCTCGGGATCAAATCTTAAAAGGTACTGACCAGTCATACCATCAGGCTACTGATCCAGTTATCAAACAAAAGTTATCAGAGTATCGTCAAAAATTACGTGACATTCCAAAGACATTTGCAGGTATTGATCCATGGAAAGTTCCATTCCCAGCAAATCCAACCGATGTGGTAATGCCAACTAACCCGGGTGACCTCGGTCCTCAACTATAATCCGGAGAATATTATAATATGAGTTCCTTAACACAGTTTTTCCCAGACAGCAGATACCAGTTTAATATCCCGCAAACCTTCGGTCAGTTATATGTTTATAACGGTAATACAGGTGGTGCAGTACAAGACGGCGGCAAATGTTGTTTATGGGTAGTCCCAACTGGCGTAGTTTGGGCTAAATTTGAACTCTGGGGCGCAGGTGGCGACGGCGGCGGCGCCTGCTGTTGCCAACAACCAAGTCAAGGTGGAGGCTCAGGAACCTATGCTCGAAAAACTATTCGAGTAGTTGCAGGACAATGCTATTTGCTTTGTGCAGCCGGATCGGGATGCTGTGCTCAAGATGCCAAAGGTACTAACGGATTTCCAAGTTTTGCGCAAGGCGCAGGCACGGTCACTTATTCTTTAAACTTATGTGCAAGCGGCGGCTACGGCGGCCAGAGCTGTTGCTGGGCCGCTATTGGCGGCAACTATCACTGTGCAACCAACGTTTGCGGATGTGCATGTGGATATGATCTAGCAATTTGCGGAGTTACTGGCGCCGCTCACGAAGGATGGTGCGGATACGATACTTGGCACATGATGGGATCACCTACTTATATTGGTGCTGGTACACGCACATCATTTACAACATGCGGCGAGTCATGGATGGGTTGCGCAATGGGCGGTAACTTTAATGCTTGGCCCGGTGGCGGTGGCGGTACAGCTATTAGCTATGGCGGTTGTTGCTGGGGTGGTTGGGGATCCGGCGGCCTAGTTCAAGTTACTTACAAATAAGGCGCAAATAACTATGTCAGATTTAAGATCATTAATGTATACGCTGAATTATTCCAGCGGAACAAATTACCCTACAGAAATTCTAGTATACAACACTAGCGTTAACTCGGGATCAAATGGTGGACAATGCTGTAACTTTGTAGTGCCAGCTGGGTCAACTTTTGTTACATTTGAAATGTGGGGCGGTGGTGGTGGTGGATCCGGAGCATGTTGCTGTATGCAGTCATGGCCGGGCGGTGGTGGAAGCTATTCAGTTAAGACAGTATACAGCTCTGCTCTTGCAGGATGCTCGTATACAGTTTGCGCAGCCAGCACAACTTATCAATCAGTTAACTGTATTGGTTGCGCAGGGTACACTAGTTATGTAACAGGGTATGGACTAAGCAACTTCTGTGCCACCGGCGGCTCATACGGCAATGCAACTTGCTGGTTATATTATTCTTGTTACACTTGTAATACAGAATCACCATACTGCTGTTGTGCCTATGGTGGAGATGTAAATATTCACGGAATTAATAGTAGTTATACTGGTAGCACATGGTGCGCACAGTATCCACAACAACATGCTCACACAGCCCCGGCGGCACAGTCTGGACCGTTCTATGGCCCCGGCGGCTGTATTAACGGAAGTCAGCAAGGTTGCGGAGGCTGGTTTGGTAATACACCATTCCCAGGCGGCGGCGGCCTAAGTGCTCAAGCACACGGTGGAAACTGTTGGTGCGGCGGCTTGGGTGGCGGCGGCTTAGTTTCAATTACATACGGATAAAAACATGGCAGATTTAAGCAAAAATACAATTATCGAAAAAACATTCACGTATGATGTGCCAGACGATTATCTAAGTACAGAACGTACTTTAAATAAAACAGCAACCCATACGTATACGGGCCCAAACAAAATTTGGGTATTCATAGATAACGAAACAAACAAATATGTGGGCCCGTGGCTTACCGAAGCAGAAGATGGTGCTGATGTTCCAACTCCATTGTATAAAACTAAAGTAATGGTTGACTGCGAAACTGATCCTATCATTTGTCAAATTATCGGTGCAGATATACTTCATCGCACACCGTATGATGATCTCGAACAACATTCGGAAACATTACCATGCGGTAGTGTCTATACTCGTGTAAAAGATACTCCACCAGATCACACACATGATCATGAAGAGCTAGAGTGGAGTTCGGAAAATCAAGGTTGGATTTTACCTGGATTTAGAGAGCCGCATGTTACATGGCATGATCTTAGAAAATGGCGTAACGGCGCATTAGGAGCAACTGATTCATTGGTACCTGACGATGCACCAGACAGCCACTCTGCACCTTGGGTAGAATTCCGACAGAAACTACGCGACATGCCACAAGTACACGGTGCTGTTAACGTAGAACAAAATGCAGATGTTAGTGCGACAGGGCCTGCTAATACTCCGCATCAATACGTTATTAAAATGTATGATGTTACCGGTATCAAAGCCGGCATGTGGGTAAGCAATAGTGACTGGCAACTACAAAATACATTATTCGAACCTGCGTCAATTACTACTGTAGTAAGTGTTGACCCAGCTACCAAGTTAGTTACGTTGAGTATACCTATTATACGTCAAGTTGAAGAAACAAATAAAACAATTAAGTTCCACGGTGAACCTACAACACCTGCATTTAAGTGGCAACCAATACCAAGCCCAGACGGCACGTTTGGTACGTAAGAAGACAATAAAAAAGCACCCTAGGGTGCTTTTTTTTAGTTTGCTACTTTAAGTAACTTGCCTAATTCCGGCAAATACAAGTATTCAATATCACTGCGCACTAGTGTATCAACAGCATCATCTAGTGTTTCTACTAGTGGATCTCCACCTAGGTTAAAACTAGTATTAAACAAGATAGGAACCCCTGTTCGATCATAGAACGCTTTGATCAAATCATAATAATGACCGTTTTCTTCTTGAGTAACAGTTTGTATACGGCATGTACCGTCAACGTGAATAATACTTGGGATCTTTTCTGCAACGCCATCTTGACAATTTACAGCATACATCATGTATGGACTATCTGCCATTCCACGTAGATCAAACCAATCATGCACGTGATCTTGTAGAATAGATCCTGCAAACGGCCGGAAATATTCACGATGTTTAACTTCGTTAACAAAGTCTTTGCCATCTTCGTAAGTTGGATTAAACAATATACTACGATTACCTAATGCACGTGGCCCGTTTTCACTGCGTCCTTGATAAAAACAAACAATGTTCTTATTCAACAACAACTCAACAATATCATCGTTAGTCGCATCAGTAATTTCAACACCGGTATCTGCGTACTTGGCTAGGTCATCAGTAGTATAGTCATATTTAAAACCTAGATACAATCTATTCTTAGTATAATCAATATTGCTGTCCTGATCAATGATATCTTTGTAATACAACAATCCAGCACCAATAGCAGTTCCAGCATCATTGCTGATAGGTTCTACGTAGATATTAATACCTTCTTCTTTTAATGCTTCTAAATAATGATAGTTAGCAACACAGTTCAACCCATAGCCTCCACTAATTACAACATTCTTTTGACCAGTTTTTTCAACAGCCATACGGATCAATCGAACTACCTGTTCTTGAGTTTGTGTTTGGCAAGCATATGCCAAGTCTCTACGATTTTCTAATTGTGTAATATCTTTATCAACACTGTCTAAGTACGGGAATAAACCATAGTTTACTTGAGCACCATTAGGATACGTAGGTACAATGAGATTACGATTGGCTAAAGGAAAGATACTCGAGTCGTCAAACAGTTTAGGAATCTTTGAGTTCTCTTTCCCATATGGAAATAATCCCATGGTTTTACCTGCTTCGATAGAATCCCAACCGCAATATCTAGTAACAGCTTCATACACTTTAGTGATACCAGCACGATCTGTGATCAATGCTTCGTGCGTGTATCCAGGTTCATCTTGCGGAGTACTATCAAAGTTTTCAATAAATGTACCTTGCAACGGGCCCCGCAATCCAATATGCTTATATACTGTTGTGAACTTTGCAGGATAAGAACAGTCATAAATTGATTCAGTCTCCCAACCAATAACTTGTTCATTGTTGATCATTAATGGTATAAATGTACCAGCACCGTCAACAATTAATGCGGCAGCTTCGTCAAATCCTGAACGATAAAATGCACATGCGGCATGCAATTTGTGATGGACATGACTCATATCAACAACCTGCGGATGATCGTAGGGATTTTCATGTCGACTGATAAGTCCTAATTTTCTAGCAAGCCCGGTATAGATGTCATCACCACTAAAGTCAATACGACCAGCAGTTTCACTTAACTTTTGTGTGTGTGCAATTACTAGATAATCAATTTTATCAGTGTAATCTAAAATCTTTAGCATAGCAGCCAGCGGCCCACCGTCATACTTTTTACGACTTAGGCGTTCTTCCTCAATGCTAAAAATAATTTCGCCATTTTTAAGCAAGCATACACTGCCGTTGTGACCACGGGCTATCGCGGCAATCCAAATATCTTTGTTGTTCATAATTAATCCTTGTTTAAAAACCTTCTGAGGGAAACGGCCATCTAAGTGTGCGCTGGGCGGAAGCCGGAAATCCCATTCTCTTTGCTAGATTAAGCTCAAATAAATTCTTATTAAACCTAAACTTCTTTTGTAATGCATCTACACTATCAGCAATTTCCCAAGAAGTTTTCATAGTTGCATCACTCAATTGTAACTTCTCTTTCAACTGATTGTCAAGCCACATGGTGTGTTGTCGTGTACTAGGATGTGTATCATAAAAGGTTTTACCTTTTTTTCTAGTATCATCAAACTGAAATGTAAGTTCTGCATGTTTTTGTGCAAACAGCTCCAGAGGCTCTAACCAGTGTTCCTGATTGTCGCCCCATATGGGTTTGTCGTATACACACATTTCTGGAATTTTACGCCATAGCACATGCAGTATCTCTTTATCCCTAGGGGTTAAAAAGCCAGTGTCTTCACCAATTCCGTCATTGTCACGGATGTCAGCACCTAGGTTTCTAATATCACCAATGCTGGTCATATACCAATCGGCACCTGTAGATTTCAATAATCCCTGGGTCAGCAGTATATGATTAAGAGTATGCATGATCCAAGCAGGCTCGAAAAAGAAAGTTTTAATCCACTCTAGTGTGTATATTTTTTCATTAATATAATTAAAAATACTACCACAAGTTTGCCAGCCTGGGTATTTGCTAACTGTGGGATTTTGGTGCCACCAATCATTGCGCAAGTGGCTGGACCATTGCACTATAACAGTATCGCCCGGCCCAAAGTTATACTTGGCATGAGCTTCGGCGACTCGTTCTGCAATGGCACGATTACCTAGGCCACTCATGCCCCAATTTTTATGCAGTTTGTAATTCATACCAGCGAGATCTGCCCAAGTAGGCCAGCTGTAACTGGTGTAACTACATCCAAATGTAAAAAGTCTTGACATATATTAAATCCCCATGTACGGCAAGTTCCAGTATTGCGACAGCATACTATCACAAGTTTTAAGATCTGGTGCTAATTCTTTAGCTTTATCTGTTAGTGAAAACCAAGGAGCATATAATTCAGCGGTATTATCAGTTAGATTTAACTCGGGTCTAATAACTTCTGTAACATAGGCCGCATGTTGCTTTGGACTAGGATGCAATTCTGGAAACACTAATCTAGGACTGTTTACATCTTGAAAACTCCATTGCAGTTCTGGAAACTTATTCCATACATAGGGTCCTATACTAGGTAGCCACGTTTCTGCATTGTTGGTCCAAATTGCATCTTTATAATCCCATACTGATTCATACTTGGAATCTTCCCACACACTATAACCTGCTGTGGCTTTGTTGATGTTTTCGCCATGCATGATGCCAATGTCTGTACCTAGCGCATCAAGATCTGCCATGCTAGTCATGTACCATTTACATCCAGTAGATTTTAACAGTCCTTGTGTTAACAAGATGTTGTTAAGTGTGTGTAAAAAATATGATTTTTCGTCGAAGAATTGATTGATCCATTGATTATCATAGATAGTGTTGTTGATGTAGTTGAACATACTGCCACCAGTTTTCCAGCCACCTTGTCCTACAAATGGTCCAGACTGCTGATAATTTATTCGCCTGCGCTCAGTATGATAGTCGTTGCGTAGATGACTGGACCATTGAACTATGACTACATCATCAGATGTAAATTTATTTTTAACATTACATTCAGCGACTCGTTCTGCAATGGCACGATTTCCTAAACCAAGATATCCCCAATTTTCATGCTGAGTAAACTCAAGGCCTAAGAAATCTGCCCAGCTGGGCCAGGCGTAATGTGTGTAACTACACCCAAACGTAAACAGTCTACTCATGCTTCTTTTGGCATTTCTTTTTTGCTGGCAATTTGTTTAACTTCGATCGGGCCTTTGATTGCCGTTTGACTCCAAGTTTTAATGCCGTTTTGAACAGACTTAACAATGGCATCTTCTACTTTTTCATTCATACGCATGATACCGTCATTGCCGCGATCAGCAACTTCGTCCATGGTAATTCTGATAGGACTATATCTGCGCATATCACCGCCCATATCAAGTACATCAAACTTGTTGTATTGTGGATAAGTTACATTGATATCAAAAGTCGATCCTAATACAACGGTAGCTGGGCGATCAAGAGTATACGCCAAGTGTTGTCCCACGCTGTCACAACCTAAGAAGTAATCAGCGTTACCAATAACTGAGCACCACTGGCGTAGGCTAACATTTTGTGGGTGTGCTACTGGATCTTTACAACCATGTTTTTGGAAATCAATACCAATTTCACTCATCATTATAATCCCGTAGTTCTTTTGCAACTTTTTAACAATATTAAGAACGTGCTCGCCTTCAAAACTTCTACCAGAAGTATCAAATATAACGCCACCTTCGGAGTGTGTACCACGACCAAATGGTTGAAATACAATGATTTTGTCTTTTTTAGTTTTTTCACGGACTTCTTTTACTAGACTATGACCTAAAAATAGCTCTTCATTTGACAATCTAACATTGGGTCTTGGTAATTCACGGACTCCTTTGTTGTTAATAGCAATATCGAATGCCTGCGCAATACTACATTTTTGATTGTAGTATTCCCAAACTCTATAAGGTTCAGGGGTTACTAATTCCATATTAATGAGTTTTTCTTCGAATAAGTTTTTGTGCCAATGATCGTAGGCTCTGGGATGTAGTAGCGGGTGCCCTTTATAAAAATCGGTGCCACCTTCGCAAACAATGATAAAATCATTGCCGTTTTCTTCTGCGTATTTTTCAAGGGCTGGAATTGAACATAGTGTTCTGCCGGCTCCACCGTTGATAAAAAAGGCCTTTGCTCTTTGAGTCATAGATAGTCCTATAGTGAAATATACAGTAATTTAGCATATTTTGCGTTTGCGAGCAAGAGTTTTGAAATAGCTAAATATACATAATGGCTAAAAGCATGTACATTCTGGTTAATCTATGTTAAATCTAACTACTTATTTTTCACAAGGCCCACAACATTCGTTATCGTTGTTGCCCGGATCTAATTTCTCTTACAAGGGAAATAGAACATTGCTCCCATCGGTTTCAACATCTATCGAGATTGATCGCTGGTATGTAGGAAATTTTGCCAGTGCTACGTATTTTTTACATGCAGAAGCAGATAGTAATAACAAAGAAAGTATGCATGTACTAGTTACTGCTAGACCAGAAGGAGCCGCATATACAATTTTTGGAAGAACCACACTTACCAGTCAAATTGTTACGCTTTCAGCTTCAGTAAATGACAGCTATCTAATTTTGTATGCAACACCAAATACAGGGTTTGTAGGTACAAAAGTTAGTTTTACTGCTACCTATGCAGAAACAATATTTCCGCTAGGCATCCCAACACAGATTGTATCAAGCCCGATAGTAGGTGGCGGCGACGGAGCAGGTGGCGGAGGATCTGGTACAGTATTAACACCAGCAACTACTACAGCTTTAGGTGGAGTAATTATTGATGGTGTAACAATTACTACTGATATCACTGGAAAAATCAGTACAATACCGAGCGCAATAAAAGCTGCCGCTGCCGCAATGCTCACAGGCGGAACACAAACTGGTATTTCATTTACATACAATGCTGGTACAGGTACTATGACTAGTATTGTAAGTGGTGGTGCAGGCGGTTCCGGAATAACAGGTGTCTCTGTACAGAACACAGGAGTAACGGCTGGCTCAGTCGCCGCAGTTACTACATTAAATTTTACAGGAACAGGAGTACTTGCTAGTGTTTCTGGCAGTGTTGCAACTATATCAGTATCAGCTGTTGGAAGTGCATCTTTAAGTGACACTAATCCACTGACCCCAGGAAGTGGAAATTTATGGCTCAATACTAATACTGGACAATTATTTGTATATACCGGAACCGAATGGATTCAGCCAGTAGCGTTGACATCTGCAGGCGGAAGCGGCGGCAGTAGTTATACATTACCCACAGCGTCAACAACAGTATTGGGCGGGGTTAAGGTTGATGGCACTACTATCACTATTAACAACGGAGCTATTTCTTCCACCGGCAGTGCCAGTAATTTTATAGGCGGTACCGTATCCGGTGCTACCACATTTCAAAATATCATAACTGGGGCCACAGTAGCAAACATTATACCATTCTACTATGCTAGTCAAGCAACTTTTCCAAATGCTGCCTCATATGATGGGGCATTGGCACATAGTCACGCTGATGGAAAAATGTATTTTGCACACAGCGGTGTTTGGAATGCTCTTGCAAATGCTGGCGACACCCTGTCTCTCCCAACAGCAAGCACCACAGTATTAGGTGGTGTCAAAGTTGACGGTTCTACTATTACAATTAACGGTAGTGGAGTGATTAGTTCAACCGGTGGTAGTGTTTATACATTGCCCACAGCTACTACATCAGTATTGGGCGGAGTTAAAGTAGACGGTACTACAGTTACAATCAATGGTAGTGGAATTATCACAGCCAACTATACCACTTATTCATTGCCGTTAGCTTCAACCACAGTGTTAGGTGGTGTAAAAATAGATGGATCAACTCTAGCATTTAATGGTAATGGTCAACTTTATTACACTGGTTCTGGAGTAGGTGGATACACTTTGCCCACAGCTTCAACCACTCAATTGGGTGGTGTCAAAGTTGATGGCACTACAGTTACTATCAACGGCACTGGTGTAATTAGTTCTACATCATCTTATACCTTGACCACAGCTACAACTAGTACGTTAGGTGGAGTCAAAGTTGACGGAACTACTGTTACTATTAATGGTAGCGGAGTTATCACGGCCAACTATACTACCTACACACTGCCTACGGCGACAACTAGTGTACTAGGTGGAGTCAAAGTTGACGGAACTACTGTTACTATTAATGGTAGCGGAGTTATCACGGCCAACTATACTACCTACACACTGCCTACGGCGACAACTAGTGTACTAGGTGGTGTGAAAGTTGATGGTACAAGTATTACAATTGCTAGCGGTGTGATCAGCGCGGCTTCGACCGCTAGTGTACCTACCTATCCTGCGATAACTAGATTAGATGTTACCAATAATGGAGCATCATCTTATCAATTCAACAATCAATATAGTGGAGATAATCCGACAATTTATGCTATTAGCGGTACTACTATTGCATTTAATCTAAATGTATCCGGACATCCGTTCTTGATTAGAAATAGTGGCACTAATTTTAATACAGGATTAATACATGTAAGTACAACTGGTGTGGTCAGTACCGGCTCTAATGCCCAAGGACAGCAAACAGGCACCCTATATTGGCAAATACCCCAAGGCAACTCGGGCGCAACGTTTTCATATAACTGTTCCATACATTCGGGTATGGTTGGCACCATAAACATCAAGCAGATATCTAATTTGCCTTAATACTTAACTACAATGGATAACAAATGTCAGTACAAATAAAATTAAGAAGAGACACTGCCGCAAACTGGGCTAGTGTAAACCCAACACTTGCTAGCGGAGAGCCAGGCCTTGAAACCGACTCATTAAAAGTAAAGTATGGCAACGGCAGTAGCGCCTGGAATAGTTTGAGCTATGCAAGTAATCCAACAGGCAACAGTTATACATTACCCACAGCTACTACCAGTATATTAGGTGGAGTGAAGATTGACGGCACTAGCATTACTATAAACGGCAGTGGAGTTATCACAGCCAACAACACCTACACTCTTCCGCAAGCGGGTATTAGTTCGTTGGGTGTATTAGGAGGTGTCAAAGTTGACGGATCTACAATAACAATCAACAATGGTGTTATCAGTAGCGGCTTAATTTCTGCCCCGGCAACTGCAACCAGTGTAGGAATTCAAGGCCAAATTGCTTATGATAGTACTTACGTCTATGTATGTATCGCTACAAACACATGGAAACGTGCGGCTTTAAGCACTTGGTAATATTAAGGATATCTTATGAGCTTTAGTTTTCCGTTAAGTCCTGCAACAAATCAAACATATACTTATGGTGGCACTACATGGGTCTATAATGGTTCAGTATGGAGTGTACAATCTAGTTCAGCCAATGGTTTTCCTAGTGCGGACGGCACTAGTATTATCAATACTGGCAACATACTCAGTGCAAGTTCCGCTAATATAAAATCAGTCGCTGCCAGTTTAATCACAAGCGGTACCTCAACAGGTATAACATTTAGTTACAATAGTGGCACTGGATTGTTAACTAGCACGGTAACCGGCACTCAACAGCAAGCAGGTATATCAGGAGTTACTGTACAAAATACAGGAGTTACTCAAGGATCTGCCAGTGCAGTAAATACTTTAAATTTCACAGGAGCCGGATTAACATCGGCCAGCGTGTCGGGCGGTGTTGCTACGATAACAGTCAACAGCAGTTCGTATTCTTTGCCTATCGCAGGAATTAGCTCAGGCGGACAACTCGGTGGTGTTAAAGTTGATGGCACTAGTATTATTATCAATAACGGTGTGATAAGTGCAACAGCTTCATATTTGTTACCTACTGCAAGCACAACTATACTAGGTGGTGTCAAAGTTGACGGAACAACTATTACTATCAATAATGGAGTGATTGGCTCACTGCAATATGCTCTTCCAGTAGCAACAGCTAACACATTAGGTGGTGTTAAAGTTGATGGAACAAGTATTACTATTATTGGCGGGGTGATCAGTGCTTTGGGTGGTGGATCAGGCAGTGGACTAGTTAGTCGAACATCGGCATTGGTTACATCGATAACATTGCCTGCAGGAACGAGTGGTACATACACTGTCACTGGATTTAAAGGTTATGCATTGTACAGTGTACAAACATCAAGTGCCGCATGGGTAACAATTTATAATAGTGCGGCAACTATGGCCGCTGATACTGGACGAAGTATTACTACAGATCCTACTCCTGGCACGGGGGTGATTGCAGAAGCCATAACCACTACCGGCGCAACACAATATTTTAGTCCAGCAATTATTGGCTATAGTGCAGAAACCCCAACGCCAACTACTGCAATCCCGTTGAGAATTTATAATAATGGTTCTAGTAGCGTTGCAATAACAGTTACACTGACATTTGTTCAACTAGAGGTTTAATATGTCTTCAATTAATAAAAATATCACCGATATCATTAACATCAGTTTATATCTTGTTAGAGATACACATGAAAACGGAATGACTTTAAAACAATATGCTGATGACGTTCTAGCCGGGAGCGAACCAATACTAGGGCACAGTGAGTTTGTTTATCAATTTGGTGCAACTGACGACAATTTAAACAGAGTAACCGCATGGGCTAGATCAAATAATCTCACAGTAACAGAAGCCCACCATGGACAGAGTGTAGTAAAAGTCAAAGGAACTGTGGGAGTTTTTAACAGGCTATTTAAGATTACACTACAAGATGTAACAGCTGACGGCAGAACTTTTATGATGCCCGATGTTACGCCAACTATTCCAGCTGATATAGCAGGTATTATTGAACAAGTTCCGGGATTTGATGAAAGTTTTATTGCAGTAAAGCATGCAATCAAACACAATATAGATCCTATGGCAGTGACCCCGTCAATTGCAGTAACACCAGTTCAGATGAATACAGCCTACAAAACCCCTGCAGGTGACGGCTACGGAGTATGCATTGGAATTTTTGAATTGACCTACAGTGGTTATGTTACTGGTTATAGTGCTAGTGATTTGACCAGCACGTTTAGTCGTATTGGATTAGCTGTTCCGTCTATCACTAGAATAAATGTTAATGGTGCCACTGCCAGTAATACTAGTGATGCAGAAAGTATGTTAGATATTTATTGTGCCGGCGCAGCCGCGCCTCGAGCAAAGATCGCCTACTATACAGCACCAAATGGCGGCACTCAAAATATCATTGACAATATAAATGCCACAGCCACTGATACTGTGAATAACCCTTGCGTATTAGATATCAGCTGGGGCATTGGGGACGGAACACAATATGATACTGCATTACAAGCCTGCGTAGCAAAAGGCATAACAGTATTTGTCAGTAGTGGCGACAGCGGAGCAAATGATTTAAGCATGGTGAATACATGCTGTAGTCAATATATGGTTTCATCAGGCGGAACTACTGTAGTACTTAACGGCAGTAATCAAATTACTAGCGAAGTTGCATGGAGTGGAAGTGGCGGAGGCATCAGTAGCACTGTCCCTCGTCCAGTCTGGCAAAACGGCCTAACAACTAGAACACAAACTTCAACTACCACAGGAGCTGTAACTGCTTTACCAAGGCGAGGAGTCCCAGATATAAGTGCCCCTGCTGATGCCAATACAGGTTATCAATTTTATGTTGGTGGAATTTTGGTTCAATATGGCGGCACTAGCGCATCAGCTCCATTGCTTGCTGGCATATGGGCAAGATTATCTGGACTACTGGGATTTAGAATACCATTTAATATGGCTACTTGGTATGCCAACAGCTCATTGTTTAATGATATTATCAGTGGTGACAACCGTAACGGGCTCGCGACGGGTTATACCACAACAGTAGGATGGGATCCGGTTACTGGCATGGGCACTCCAAAGGTAGATCAAATTTACAAATATTTCCACACAGGTTCTACATTTCCTAAACTAAACTACGGATTTAGACCAGCTTCGGGTCAGACTTATCCAAGGCGCACAACAGGAGCTAGGTAATAAACCGTGTGCTTTAAAATTCGGGTAAATACATACTAATAGGAATAGAGATGACATTTATTGTAAATCAAAAATATCTAAGATCAGAAGCTGGGTTCGAAAGCCCGGGATTTACTGTTGACTCTAATGGCAACGTTAACACCTTATCAAATTTTTTAATATCAGGAGTTACAGCTCTCAGTAGTTCTACTCTAGGCAGTGGTATTGTCAGTAGTAGCTTAACGAGATTAGGTACACTAAGTAATTTAATTGTTGGAGGAAATGCCCAGATATCGGGTGGCGGCACTGTAGCTATTAGTGCAACTGGCGTCGTAGCTATAAGTGCAGGTTCTAATTTAACTTTATCGGGGACTACTGTTTCAATTTTTTCCAATAGTGTTGGAAACATCAACAACATGTCAATAGGTATCACAACCCCAGCGGCCAGCGCATTTACATCAATGACAGCAACGTCACTAACCGTGACATCAATTTCAGCAAGCGGAACAGTAACAGTTCCAACCCCCACATTGTCTACCCAGGCAACAAACAAACAATACGTAGATAGTAAAGCATCTGCGCTAGCAATTGCGCTAGGTGCATAACGGAGAATTATGAATGGCTAAGAAAAGAATACTGAATTATGTTTTTTTACCGGGAGTTGCAAGTAGTAGCAATGCGTATCCAAATGCGTACTCATTAATAAGTAGTAATTTAAATTTCATCGCCACCGAGGCAACGGCATGGATTGCTAATCAAACAACATACAATGCTACGCAGAATGTATATCCTAACGCTGTTGCATTACTAAAAAATAACCAAATTTTTATTGCACAAGAAATGATTGCATGGGTTGTTGCCCAAGTATCCGGTGCCGGTGTTGGCACTACTTTTTATAATTATAATTTTACTGCCGCTCTGCAAGCAAGTTATCTAGCCAGTATTAGTAAAATTGTCACTGCGCTAATCAATGATGTTCAATATGGTGGCAACGAAAATCTCACAGACGTAGCAACTTCTTATTATCAAAGCGGTGTTAGTCAGAGTATTAACCCAGCGATTGATCTTGCAATACAGACTCGATTATGGGTAATCATTCAAACTTACATTCTTGGCAAAACAGCATACACTAGCCAACAAAGTCCAGTAACCAGCACACAGTCTCTTGTAGGTAGTGCGCCGGAGGCACTAGCATTAACGCAAGTAGCAGGCCTTTCAACCTATGTTTCTAATGTAATCAGCGGCGGCCTAAGTACATTGCCTGCAACAGTATATCCAACATATGCATTTGTTAACTATATCTACGACTCTGCAAAATGCCAAAGAGATATTGGATATGTGCTGAATGCCTATCTAAACGATCTACGCTATGGTGGCAACTATCAGACTAGTTTAATTTCCAGCAGATACTGGAGCAAAGGTTATCCTCAAATCACAGGCGATCGTAGAGCAGAAGTATTTGCGCATCAATTTATTGCCACGCTGATCAACACATATGTTTTACCACAAGCTAGTTATGCTAGTCCAAATCAATCAGCAGTGCCGATTGTTCGTAAACCTGGTACTACTTATGAAGCTAACGCCACTGGTCGAATTACCACGCTATCTGGAATATTGACCAATGTGATACAAAATGGAACCAGTGTGTTACCAACACTGGTTAATGGTGTTACTACAGTCAAAGTTCAAGGTAAGCAGAAACTTGATAGTATTTTACTAATCACAAATACAACCAGCAACACAATTTTGTACAACTTTGCTGATAATCAACATTCGGCTAAAGTTTCATACTTTGGAACATACAGTAGTGATGGCACTACTCCAGATTTAGATTTTCCACAGTTTATTCAAACAGCTGACTACGTAACTTCAATTACATTTGACTACGATACTTCAACAAGTTCTAGCACTGATGATGTGCAAATATTTGTTGAAGATAAAGAAATGCGTACTCGACCATATGATTTTGGAACAGATGCCATTGAACGTCAACGTGTAGCACAACCACAGTCCATGCTAGATGCTGACTTTGAGTACGGACTACAACCTACCAAATGGCAGGCAATTGGAATTGCACGTGGCTATCCGTCAATTTATGAATTACCTGGAACAGATATAAGTGTAGTATCGGTAGTCACAGATGCGTCAGCTGGCACATCGGGAGTTGGATCAAGTTTAATCACCGTTACAACACAAAGCGGTCACGGTTTCACGGTAGGAACCCCATTTACTATTTCAGCTTTTGCTAATTCTGTAGCAGGATTTGCTCGTGCTGAAGGATCTTTCATTGCGTTTGCCGTACCTACCCCGACTACATTTACATATTATTCAACTAGTAGGGTAGGAACAACCAACGGTGATGTACTAAGTAGCGGCTATACACAATTGCGTAAAGGAAACTTCTATACCGGAGCATCAATAGGTACTCCAATTTTTAGCGTTAACTCCAACGGAGCGGTAGGCTCTTTAACAAGTAAATTTATCACCCCAATCGGTAGCCAGCAAATAGCCTATACAGGCACTGCGCCGTCTGCAGGCGTCCCAATTTCAGGAACTGGTATTCCGACCGGTACTCAAATATCAGGCACAATTGGCTCGGGCGGCCTAATTGCTACAGCCACAGTACTGACCACCACAGTCATAAATGATATTAGTTTTGTAGTCGCTGACGCCACAGGAATCGTTGAAGGGCTAGGCATCGACAATGGTTCGGGCACTGCTACATTTGTAAACTCAGTTGTTGGTACCACAGTATATGTTAACAACCCATTGACTACTGCTAGGGTCGGTTCAAGTGCAGTATATACCAATGTGAGTGGTACTAATATTGTTGGTGTCGGGTCTGGTGCAATATTTACTGTAGTACGAACGAGTGGTGCATACGGATCAGTTACTGCAACAACTGCAGGTACTGGCTATGTAGTTGGTAAACTAATCACTATCCTTGGTACTGCATTAGGCGGAGCAAGCCCAGCAAATGATGTTACTGTAACTGTATCTACTATTGACGGCAGCGGCGGAGTACTAACATTAACCTATAGTGGAACTAGCGTCAGCGGTGAGGCAACATTTACTAACATTGCACAATCTACTACTTCAGGTTCAGGAATAAATGCTAAATTTTCAGTTGCTACAAATGCAACAGCGTACAATGTTTTGATAAGTGCTATTGGTACTGGATATGTGTTAAACGAAACTATCACAGTGTTAGGTACAAGCCTAGGTGGAACAACTCCGGGCAACAATCTAACAATTACAGTTACCAGTGTAAATGCCCAAGGAGCAATTAACAGTTTTACAGCAAGCGGAGTTGCTCGAACTCCAGATGCAACATATACTGGCTTGACAAGTACCAGCGCAGTAGGTGTTGGTACTGGCGGTACTTTTGATATCACTAGAACTGCAGGAGTGTATTCAGTTGTATCTAATCAGTTAGGGAACAATTACCAGGTTGGCGATAGAATTAAAATATTAGGGACTGCACTGGAAGGCGCCACTACAGCTAACGATTTGACAATTGTTATAACTGTAGTAAATGGAGCAGCCATTGGCAGGTTTACATCTTCTGGAACCGCAGTCAGCGCATCTACAATCGATTTCTATTCAACTATTTCACTAACTGAATTTGTAACAGCAAACATTCCTAATAGTACTACATTGGCCACTGCGGCCATCTCAAAGATTTTGATTACGTTTAGTTCAAATCACGGACTTGTGCCTGGTATGAGCATGCTAGTTGATATCAGCTCAACAGGTACAAATCATACATTTGCCAAAGGTCCGTTTTTCGTTGAACAGGTTCCTACACTGACCACAGTAATTTACACTGCTAGAACTGCTGGCACTATCGATACTGGCACAGCATTGATTGGTACAGTTTACGCTAGACCAAATAGTTTCTTCCAACATAGACCGTTCGACGGCGGAGTTATTCTAGGCACCGGCGGCCCACAACACTCTGCGCAGGCGATTCGTATGAGTAAGAAATATATCCGTTATCAATCTGGTAAAGGCATTATGTATACCACTGGTGCGCTGTTTGCACCGAGTTTTGATATCCAAAGTATGTCAGCGACTGGCACAGCCGTTGGTTCATTTATAACAATAACCACTGACGACACTGATCACGGTTGCCAGCCAGGCGGCTACATTAGGGTTGTTGGAGTTGATACAGCTGGTTACAATGGCACATACATTGTTGACGCAGTGACCAGCGAGCGTGTGCTAATAGTTAGGGCCACGACAGTGCTGACCAATGCGGTTGCAACTATTTCAACCAGCGCTCAGATGACCATAATTAAGTGGCATGGAGCTAGTGTTCGAGCAGGAACATTTGACGATCAAAACGGCATGTTCTGGCAGTATGATGGACAATATCTCAGTGTGGTACGTAGATCTAGTACACTTAAACTGGCTGGTACAGTTACTATCACTCCAAACTCGAATACATTAACTGGACTCAATACTAGATTTAGAGACCAGGTAAAAGCCGGCGACAGGATCACTATCAAAGGTATGACACACGTAGTGAGTAATGTGCAAAGTCAAACACAATTAACTGTGACTCCTGACTATCGAGGTAACACAGCATGCATTGCCAGCAAAGCATGTTTGGTCCAAGACATAATCATGAAACAGTCAGAATTCAATATGGATCGTTTAGATGGTAATGGACCAAGCGGGTACAATGTAGACGTGGGCAAGATGCAGATGATTGGCTTACAGTGGTCATGGTACGGTGCTGGATTTATTGATTTTATGATGCGCGGTTCAGACGGTAATTTCATATTTGCTCACCGCATACGTAACAGCAACGTAAACACAGAAGCTTACATGCGCACTGGTAACATGCCTGTTCGCTATGAAGTTATTAATGAAAGTGCTGTGAGCAAATTGGCAAGTAGTATCACAGCCACAGCCACAGTAATACCGTTAGCCGATGCAACATATTTCCCAACTGATTCAGGACAAGTTTATATCGATAATGAATTGATTAGTTTCACTGGTAAGAGCGGTAATAACCTAACTGGCTGCTCACGTGCCAGCCCGATGCTTAACTTTGTTGGTGGTGCTAATAGATCATTCACAGCTGGCTCAGCTACTGTACATGAAATTAATACGGGTGTTATCTTAGTCAGTAACACTATTAGTCCAAACATTAGTCATTGGGGTAGTGCTATGATAACAGACGGCCGATTTGATGACGATCGAGGTTATTTGTTTAACTATGCATCTACCGGTATTCAAGTGTCAACTACAGTAGCAACCGCTTTCTTGATTAGACTAGCACCTAGTGTGTCAAATGCTATTATTGGTGACTTGGGTGATAGAGAACTTATTAATCGTGCGCAATTATTGCTACAAGAAATTCAAATTACATCAGACTCAGGTACTGGTGGTATCATTGTGCAAGGAGTATTAAACCCTGCTAACTACCCAACAGATCCTGGATCTATTACGTTTGCCGGTCTAGCAAGTCAATCAGCTGGCGGACAACCTAGCTTTTGTCAAGTGGCACCAGGCGGTTCTGTTAGCTGGGCAGGCGGCGGCTCGACCACAACTTCAACTGCAACAGTAATTTCAGCTCCGACAGGTACAACAGCAATGCCTTCAAGCGCATTGTTTAACCAAGCAATTGGGTCGAGTAATGTGTACGTGACTAAAACTAGCTGGGACACTTTAGGAGCACAAGCTGGTTATGCGTTGTCAACCGCAGAAACTAAATTTCCTGCAGGTACTACAATTACTACTGTGATTGCAAATCCATCGCCCATTGCTACAACGCTGTCTCAGCTGACAGGTAGTGCTTCAATTCCGCCTAGCGCATTTTTTAAAACAGCATCTGGTGCCACAACACTACCAATACTACAAACTAGCTGGACAACATTAGGCGGCAGTGTAGGCAACAATGTTATTAGTTCAGACTTCCCGGCCAATACAACAGTATCAGGAGTAACAGGACCATTTAGTGCAGCCGGATATAACTATTACAACGTAGCATTTAGTGCTGGAACGAATACTGCTCATAATCCAGTAACAACTCAATTAAATATTACCGCTATTGTGTATAATAGCCCAACAGCAACATTTAGTTTTGCCCCACAAACTTATGCTCCTTACAGTAACGGCGACAGTATTACTATATCAGGGCTTACTGGTACAGCGTCGGGCTATAATGCTACCTATACTGTAGTAAGTTGTTCAACAACTGGAGTACAAGTTAATGCGGCTAATTTTGGAACTAGCCCGTTTGGTACACCACGTGTTATTAACAATAATAGTTTAAGTACTATTACATTGTCAGTAGGCGGTACTGCCTCTGCCACAACTAGCACACTATATTTTACACAAGCATCGTGGAACGCACTACCGATTGGAACTCCTGTTGCCGGTAATACCACTAATGATCCGTTCAAACTAACTTCTGGAACTGTAATTAGTACAATCAGTGCAATTCAAATATTTGCCAACACAAGTTATTATATAGTGACATTTAGTAATCCGTTATTGATAAATGTGCCAGGTGGAACTCAGATAACATTCAACGCCACGGCCTATTATGCATTGACCATGAGTAAACCGTCAAGTATAGCTGTTACATATGCCACTGCATCAAGTTGCGGATTTAGCGGAACTACACTGACTATTGGCGGAACTGTTACAGGTACTTTCTCAGCAGGTATGGCTTTGACTGGTGTAGGTTTAACAGCTGATGCAAAAATAGTCAGTGGTAGTGGAACAACCTGGACTGTAGCCCCAAGCCAATCAACACTATCAGGGGTAGCAATTACAGCAACGCCTTTCTTTGCAGTAACTCCTGCAATTGTATCAGCAACATCAAGTTTCCAATATTTCTCACAAGCATCATGGGAAGCATTGGTTGCTGGATACGGTGCTGGAGTTGGTACTCTAGTTGTAACTCCTACATACTTTCCATCAGGAACAACTATATCTAGTGTAAGTGTATTAAGTTCGTTTGGTGGTACAAGCTATTATCGAATAAACTTTACACAGAGTGCGTTAACCAGTGTACCAAATTCGACAACAATCACGTTCTCCTTTGGTTTGCCGGCATATGCGCAACCAGGTGAAACTGTATTCTCGTTTATTGCGGCGCCAGGTACAGAAGCTGTTTTAGATCTGTCAGGACTAAAAGAATTGACTAATACTACACTAGGTGGTAGAGGTTGTTATCCAAATGGTCCAGACGTGTTATGTATTAACTTGTATCGTGCGTCAGGTACTGGCAATATTAATACCAACGTGCTGTTACGTTGGAGTGAAGCACAGGCTTAAATTAAAGCTATCAAATCAAAGACTGTTTGTAGCTTGGTACGAATAGTCTTATTTGAAAAACTGTTCCTTAGGCCTTGATGCAATGGTTTTGGAGCATGGTCTATTACAGCCCATGCCCATGCACTGTGCTCATCGCTTAATACAGGAATAAATTCTTCTTCAATCACACAGAGATATGTGTGGAAGTTAAACACATTATCATTGCTGACAAATGTTTCTAACGGGATTGTTTTTATAATAGGAGGTATTGTTCCTATTTCTTCAGTGATTTCACGCTGTAAGCCCTGCCAAGGAGTTTCACCGCTGATTGTAGTACCACCTACTAAGCCCCATGTGCCAGTATGCTTACCATGTGCTTTCTGTAACAATAAAAAACGTCGTGTTGATTTAGCGTATAGCAATGCTCCGCTACATACAATCTGTTCTTTTATAGTTCGATTCTCCATGATCCTGGCTTATAGTCACCTTCAAAGCTCTTAACCCATTGAACTCCGTTCCATAGGTATTGAACTCCTGTGTATATATTCGTTTGCCAGATCATAGTAGTAGTTTCTTGAGCACTGTGAAATATAACATGCCATGCAGTGCCAGTGTATTCAACTATGTCATTAGTTTTAGCCACTAATGGTCCCCATGCACTAGCATAGTTGCCATCTGTAATTGACTGGGGATCGCCGATATCTTCTATAATTAAAAATCGCATACCGGCAGCTACTGCTTGATCATTTTCTTCAGTGCCTGTAGGTCTTTTTGGATTAAAAGTTAGGGGATTTATAATAGCGTCGATAGTACCAGGACTTCTTGCTCTGTAACTGCCGGCGGCGTTGTATGCTACATCTGAATCTAAATAACCACTACTATCAATACCGGTATTGCTGACCAGGGTGTCTGTATTCCAGTTAACCTGAAGTATGGAATTATCTAATGGATCTACTGCAATTGTACCTTTGACTTCAGTGCCGTTGGGTTGCATCAAATATAGTGTGCTGGCACCAGCAGTATACTGCCCTGGATATAGATTAAAAATATCAACCCAATTAATCGGAGGGCCTAATCTTACTGGGATATCTAGTGTAGGCTCTCGAGGACTTGAGCTTTCGGAATGGGTCATTAGATAGGCTTTGCTATTGTATACCTGTATTCGATAATCAGTAACAGTGGTTGCATCTCTAGTAAGCAGATTATCCGACATGGTTGTTGTGGGATCTGCAAGATCGGCCCCTAGTCCGTCAATATAACCAGTGTCGCTTGTAGATGCTCCGGCGTACATACTAGTAATAATTTTTGTAATAACACCTAAGTGTTTGACCTTAGCAGGCGGACTGATCCAGATAGGAGTTTCTAGTGTAAGCGTACCAATTTCTATAGGAGTATCGACACCAACTGGCACTGTTCTGCTGGACCAAGCGATGTCATTTAGATTTAAAACAGTAAGGCTAGTCCAGTCTACAAAATTATCAGTAGTCTGTAGTTCTAAACTAGGATTGAACAGTACAAGTACTTGTTCTAAAATTTGTAGCTTTTGTTCGGTATTAGAACTCCAAATATCAACTTTAAAGGTCAACTTAAACGGAGTAGGCATAATACGCTCAACCGTGTAATTCCTTCCCGAAGTTTGATTATATTCGCCAGTGGTTGGATCAATTCCTCTTTCTCTAACATTCACTTTTCCAATATATGTACTGTCACTTAATCGATCTCTATCCAATGCCAGTGCAGTAACATATACTGAAATTCGTGGAACACTATTAATTTTATTTTCACTATTATTTCGAATGATACTAGCCGCCTGTCGATCAGCATCACCATACATTACAGGGATTCTAACCAAAGTTCCGTCACCGTATCTAACTACAAAGTTACTGAATACTCGTACAACTTGAGTAATATATCGTCTTATTTGACCGTCATAAAAGAACTGCATTAGAAATCCGCCTTTGGTTTAAGAGCCTCTGATAAACTCTGTCGTTGTGATTCCCTATAGTTGTATAAACTAATGGTCCATACACCGCCGACTGGAACAGTTTGTTGCACACCATTTACCATAGGTAATGTTATTCTAACCTTGGCTGACATTACACCTATCGGGCTTGTATAGTTATACGAACTAATCATACTTGGATAATCAGCAACAGTGTATGCAATTAATGCCGGCGCTTGTTTTAGTACAATATACGATGAAGTAATATAATTAATTTCAGTATTAATAACAGTATCTCCACTAGCAAGTGTTATAATATCAGATCCAACTTCTTCATTGTAGGTATAATATGTATTATTAATGAATCCAGTTTTTAATGTGCTTCTGGTATCATTGTTAGTCATATTCATTCTAACAGCATCTTCAACCATGAGCCACTTTGAGTTATCAAATCGGAATAATCTGTTTGGCATAAAATCTGTACGTAGGAAAAAATCATTTTGCGCCGGAACACTTGGAAATTGTATACCGTGCCCAAATTCGTGCCCGTTGACAGGATAACCGTCTCCTAGTAGATATCCGCTATAGCCAGCTCTAACAGGGACTCCGTTAACATCACTTGCAAGAATACTACTAGTGCTAGTATCGATTGTTGTTTCGTCGGCAGTCTGTATAACTGGCTTACCTTGAGGATCAACAGCCATGGTCCAAAATTGTCTAGATTCGTATCCACTTTTAGGAGCATCGGCTTCTGCTTGCGCAACAACACTATCATTAATTTGCAATTCTTTATTATGTGTACTAATTAAATCTCGCAAACTAGTGTTTGTCATCGGATCGCCATTGGCATCAAGAGCCGGCTTGCTTAGTATATCAGCAAACTGTTGACTGTCTACTACTTTTTTACATTTTAATCTATATAAATGTGGAAACCAAGTTACTGAGAATCCTTCACTAGCCCGGCCCACATCTTCAATAACATAGTATCGAGGCAGACTTATATCAAAATCATTAAGAGCAAAGTCATCACGCAAATGCGGCAGTTCAAAAACGTCCCCACTTATTGGTTTTCTACCAATAGTATTGATGATATCGTTAATATGTACAGTCATATATATGGTATCATTATCAATGAATAACCCAAATTGGCTTAGATTGAAGTCAATATTTGCAACATTATACATACCGCGTAATCGATAAATCTCTGTATCGTATTTTCTATCACGATTTTCTAAAAATAATAGGTCTTGTATATTAGTAGGACTTAGTGCGCCATAAACCGGCTGATCCGCAGTGCCCGAAGTTTTAATCGTAGGCCCTAGATATTTGTGCAAATATACATCTGTTCCGCCAGCCTGGAACATTTCTGAAGCTGTACGATCTATAAATTTATAGTCGTTGCCTTTTTCTGGTTTATAGAGAGATAGTCTTGGCATAGTAACATATTTATCGATAGCTAAATATACTAGGAGAACAAAAAATGTCAGATTCCCTACCATCAACTACCCAAAGCAACTCTACTATAGAGCGTAATAAAGTATTCGAGTTTATTAAACTAATGCTAGGCGACGGCATGGTTGATATTGAGTTAGATCCTGCGCACTACGAACTAGCACTAGATCGAGCTCTTACGCATTATCGTCAGCGTAGTAGCAATGCTGTGGAAGAAAGTTACAGCTTTTTAGAACTTATACAGGACCAAAATGAATATAGATTACCTGATGAGATTATCACAGTGCGTCAAGTTTTTCGTAGAGCTGTTGGCAGCAGAACTGGTATGGGTGCAGGCGGCTCGTTATTTGAACCGTTTAATCTAGCTTATACTAATACCTATTTAATGTCGGGCAGTATGATGGGCGGCCTTGCTACATACGACATGTTTGCTGGGTATCAAAAACTAGTAGGTAAAATGTTTGGTAGCTATATAGAATTTAGTTGGAAACCTACCACTCACATTTTAAATGTGCTACAGCGACCGTTTGCCCAAGGCGAGCAAATATTGATACAGAGTTATAATTATCGCCCAGATTGGGTACTACTACAAGATACCTATGCTAAACAGTGGTTAAGAAATTATTCACTTGCAGTATGCAAACAAATTCTAGGGCAAGCACGCTCTAAATTTGGGTCGATCGCTGGCCCGGGATCACCAATTACACTAAACGGTACAGCTCTAATTTCTGAAGCTAAAGAAGAAATGGCGGCACTTGATAAAGAAATTATCGATTTAACAGCCGGCGGTACAGGCTATTATTTTGTAATCGGTTAAAAATAATTTGACCTTGTAATAAAACTGTTATATACTAGAGCTAACTTAGGGGGCTCTATGATTATTGGTGTGTGCGGTTTTATTGGTTCAGGCAAAGATACTATTGCTGATTATCTCGTTAACTTTCACGGATTTCGTCGAGAAAGTTTTGCAAATTCCCTTAAAGATGCGGTGGCTCACGTGTTCGGTTGGGATCGAACCATGCTAGAGGGTCGCACTACACAGGCTCGTGCATGGCGCGAACAAGTAGATCCGTGGTGGGCAGAACGCTTGAACATGCCTAATCTTACTCCACGCTGGGTCCTGCAATATTGGGGTACAGAGGTATGTCGCAAGGCATTCCACGATGACATTTGGATCGCCAGCTTAGAAAATAAACTACGTAATAGCACAGACGACATTGTTATTAGTGACTGCCGGTTTCCTAATGAAATTAAATCAATTAAAGATGCAGGCGGCATTGTAGTTCGTGTTGTCCGCGGGCCTGAACCTGATTGGTATCAAGATGCCGCAGATATGAATGCCGGCGATCGCTGTATGAACTATGCCATAGCTAAAGAACATATCAAAAAGCTAGGCATCCATGCAAGCGAAACCGCTTGGGTCGGCACAAAGTTTGATGCAATCATGGACAATAATACTACTATTGACGACTTGTTTGCACAGGTTAAAGGTCTGGTACAAGATCCCCTTGCCGCCAGCGAATCCCTTCCTTATGTAGAACACGAGCACAGTTAGAACACACTGTTTTTAAATTAGCCAGTCTGCAATTATTTAAATCACCATCTACATGAAACACTGAGAATACTTCAGTGTGAGGCGATTTAAATCCACATTTATCGCAAGCGGATTTAGGACGATATCCGCTAGAGTACCACCTTGGTAGTTTTACACCGCGGCTACACGACCCGCACTGGCTTCGATAGAATGCTTTTTTATTTTTATAGTAGTTTATAGCAACAGGTGCTCTTCCGCAAGAACATAAAGGTCTCATATTATATTTAAGCCTTTTTAGAACCTTTTTGATAGGCTATTATAGCCACAAATTATCCAAAACCACTAAATACATACAAGAACATGTACTCATTGGAGATAAAAATATGGCTCAACTAAGTTCACCAGGCGTAAGCGTAACAGTTATAGATGAATCATTCTATACACCCGCAGCCCCAGGTACCGTACCACTAATAATTGTTGCATCAGCTGAAAGCAAAATGAACGGTGCAATGACAGGTATTGCCCCGGGCACATTAAAAGCAAATGCTGGTAAAGTTTATTTACTAACAAGTCAGATGGATTTATCGAGCACTTTTGGTGTTCCGAAATTTTATACTGATGCAAACAATAACCCAATTCATGCTGGAGAACAGAATGAATACGGTCTAGAAGCTGCCTACAGTTTCTTAGGCGTGAGCAATCGTGCTTATGTAGTACGTGCAGATTTAGATGTCGCACAACTAGAAGGCAAAACATCAGCTCCAGTAGGTGATCCAGAAGATGGAACATTCTGGTTTGATACAGCAGATTCAATGTTCGGTGTATTTGAGTGGAACTCAGCACCTGCTACAGTCACAGACGGGCAAACATTTTCAGATCAACAAGCCGCCGGCAGTCTTACAGTAATTACTGACAGCACTAAAGTTGTTAGTGGGACTGGAGCTCCAATAGCCAGTTATGGATCTATTGGTGCTTATGCAATAGTTTCTACAACTACATTGCACAAGCTGTGGATGAAAAAATATCAAACAGATACAGCCGCAGGAACTTGGGTAGCAGTTGGTTCATCTGCATGGGCCGCTAGCTGGCCTACAGCTACTGGTACTACAGCAAGCCCAACACTGTTAGTTGGCGATACAATGACTATTAATGGTTATGCTGTTACAGGCGCAACGTCATTAGCTACTTTTGTTACAGCAGTTGGTAGTAACGTAACTGGTGTTAAAGCCGCAGTAATCAACGGTTATCTAAACTTATATTCAACCGGTGTTGACGTTGTTATTTCTGGAACAACAGTTGCTAAAGTTGGACTCGTATCTGGAACATATAAGGCTCCGGCAGTTACAGCTTCTCCACACTATTCAGTACCGCTATGGCGTGCCACTGACGATGTTGCTGTAGTTAACGGTCGCCCAACTGGTTCAATTTGGATCAAGACTACCGCAGTTAATAATGGTGCTGACTGGTTTATCAAGAAGTATAACTCAGCAACAAGCTCATGGATTCAGCAAAAAGTTAAATTGTATGCTAACGGCCAAAGTGCCCTAGCAGGATTAGATGCAACAGGCGGTGGATTAAATCTAGCGATTGGTGCAACTTATGTAAAATACAACGATGATGAAGGCAGTCCTACTAATGCAAACTTTAAAATCTACGGTCGTAGTGGCGTTGGCCCTACCAGCATTACATCAGTACCAGTAAGTACTGGCACATTTACCGCAGGCAGTAACTCTTTTACTTTGCAAGAAAGTTTAGTTGGAAGCGGAACTTTAGGTACTGCTATCACTATAACATTTACTGCTACTAGTGCCGCGAGCGATCTTGCTCCAATCGCTAGCGCAATTAACAATGCAGTTGACGCCAACAGCAATCCGTTTGCTAATATTGTTGCATCAACTACTGCCGCTGGCCAATTAACTATTACACATACTAAAGGCGGAGACATTCGACTAGTAGATGTAGCTAATGATCCAGTTAGTAAGTTGTTTAGCGTAGGTGTTACTTCTAACTTCTATACAAATCCAGCAGGTACAGCTAAAAATTATGTTGCCAGCTTGTGGACCCCAACAGTTAACGGTAGTGCATTTGCTGTGGCAAGTAACACACCACCAACAACAATACCACTAGATGGTACATTGTGGTTTAACAGCTACCTAGACGACATTGACATTATGGTCAATGACGGCACAGGATGGAAAGGCTATCTAAATTACAATCAAACATTAGGTGCTGTGAGCACAGCTACTGACCCAGCAGGCCCGTTAGTGACAGCCACACAACCAACAGTACAAAGCGATGGCACACCATTAGCCAACGGTGATCTATGGATTGATCCTAGCGATACTGAAAACTATCCAATGATCTACAAGTTTAACTACTTGACCAAGAAATGGGTGCTGTTAGACAATACTGACCAAACTACAGAAAACGGTGTGTTATTCCATGATGCACGTTGGAGCATTGGCGGTACTAGCGCAACTCCTTCTAGCATTGCTAGTTTGCTATCAAGCAATTTCTTAGACCCAGATGCACCAGATCCTGCACTATATCCAAAAGGTATGTTACTATGGAATCTACGTCGTTCAGGTAATAATGTATTGAAATTTGCAAAGAACTATATTGACACTACTGGACGTAACATACGCCAAAGCAACGGTTTGATGAATACATACTATCCACATCGTTGGTTAACTGATGCCGCTAACCAAGTTAATGGTGCTGGTACATTTGGTCGCAAAGCACAACGTCAAGTTGTACTACAAGCTCTCGGTGCAACTATCCAAGAGAACCAACAGATCCGTGATACAGACAGCAGAATATTCAACTTAATGGCATGCCCTGGTTACCCAGAAATGCTGTCTTTACTAGTTGGATTGAATACTGATCGCGGTGAAACAGCATTTATTGTAGGCGATACACCTGCACGTTTAACACCAGATGCTACTACATTGAGCAACTGGGGTAACAATGTTAGCTCAGCTGTGCAAGACGGTGATCAGGGATTGATTACAACCAATGCATATTTGGGTGTGTACTATCCATGGGGTTACACAGTTGACTTGATTGGTAATAACATTGTTGTTCCACCAAGCCATATCATGTTGCGTACAATCGCCCTAAGTGACAACGTTAGTTATCCATGGTTTGCCCCAGCTGGTGTACGCCGTGGTGGAATTACAAATGCTAGCTCAGTGGGTTATGTTGATCCAATGACTGGTGAATTTAATGCAACGGCACTAAACATCGGCCAGCGTGATACCTTAGCCAGTATCCATGTTAATCCATTAACATACATTGGTGGCACAGGACTAGTATGCTACGGACAGAAAACACGTCAACTTGTAGCAAGTTCGTTAGATCGTATTAACGTGGCACGTTTAGTAGTATATCTACGTAGACAACTAGCACAACTAGCTAAACCATATGTGTTTGAGCCAAATGATACCATTACACGTAATGAAATCAAACAGGCAGCAGAGGCATTGATGTTAGAATTAGTAGGCCAACGTGCGTTGTATGACTTTATCGTAGTATGCGATACTTCAAACAACACACCAGCTAGAATTGATCGCAACGAGCTATATCTAGATATAGCGATCGAACCAGTCAAGGCAGTAGAATTTATTTACATTCCATTGCGCTTAGAGAACACTGGCGGAGTCAAAGGCCTTGGAAAATAATTAGGAGATAATAAATGTCAATCGCAGCCTTATCAAGATTTACAGTACCATTAGCGTCTGATCAGAGCGCCGCTTCACAAGGCCAGTTAATGCCTAAGTTGAAGTATCGCTTTAGATTAAACTTTGAAAACTTTGGTGTAAGTGGTAGCACAACAGAGATGACTAAACAAGTTGCAGAAGCGGCTCGACCAAGTGTTGAGTTTGATCCTCAAACTATTGATGTCTATAACAGCAGAATTTACTATGCAGGCAAAACCAAATGGAGCCCAATCACTATTAAGTTACGTGACGATGTGCTTGGTAATGTTAGCAAGTTGATCGGTGAACAAAATCAAAGACAGTTTGACTTCTTTGAGCAGGCTTCAGCGGCATCTGCAGGTGACTACAAATTTACACTACGCATTGAAATGCTAGACGGCGGCAACGGCGCAGAAACTCCTAATGTATTAGAAACATGGGAACTATACGGTTGCTACTTGCAAAAGACCAACTGGAATGACATCAAGTATTCAGATCAAACTCCTGTGATGATCGACTTGACTATCCAGTATGATAATGCTGTTCAGAAAGGTGCTACTGCAGGTTTGGGTACTCCAGGATTCAAGCAAGTACGCGGTACAAACGCTTTAGGTTCTTAATAATAAACCCACTTCGGTGGGTTTTATTATAGGTATTCATAATATGCGTAGTTTATTTTTTTAATAAATATTGTTATGGCCTTTACTGCAAACAACAATCTAACTAGCAACACTACAACCAATCTACGTGACTGGCAACATGCCGCCAGGATGTTTTCTGATAATCAGTTTAGGCTGGCACCTAAATTTGACTTTCAGTTCCATGTAGCGTTCAGTATTAACAAAGCCGCATTGAAAAATGCCGAACTTGCGCAACGATACTCTAACGAAATTAATATGTTGGTTAAGAATGTAACATTACCTAAATTTTCAGTTAGTGTCGATTCTGCTAATCAGTACAACAGAAAAAAGAATATACAATGGCATATCAATGCTGAAGACGTTACCATTGCATTTCACGACGACAACATGGGGTTGATTAATCAACTATGGCAGAATTATTACACATATTATTATGCCGACCCAACTAGTGCAACACAAGCAGGAGCTTACAATAGAAATGCCACTCGAAGCAGTAATTTTATTACTACCCCGTATGGCTTAGATAATAAAAGTACGAACCCCTTTTTTAATTATATCACAATTTATCAGATGGCTCGACATGAGTATATCAGTATTAAATTAATAAACCCCATAATAAAAACTTGGAATGGCAACAATTTAGATTATGCTAAATCTACTACACATGATTTTACCATGCAACTTGCCTACGAAACTGTAACGTATGGCAATGGTGTAGTTTCAGCTGGAGCACCCGAAGGATTTGGTATAGAACATTATGATGTGAATCCGTCACCGCTACAGGGTATTAATCCCGACCCTACTACTATACATCCAAGTTTTGTTGATAATCTAAATTCAACTAGTGTGGCAGTGTCAACCCTTAATAATGCAATCAATAGCGTAAATAGGTATCAGAACTCAAAACTTCCTCCCCAGGCTGGCACTGTCGGATTGTCAAGAGGGGTCCTACCACAATCTATAGGCGGAGTACCTGGTGTAGTGTTTCCGGTAGCAAATAATGCTACGAATACAACAGTAGCTACACCTACAAAACTAGGAGCATAATATGAGTATCATTACAAACCTTCCTACAAAAGAAAATACAAATGTTCAAGATGTAAAAACATTTTTTGACAACTATTTTGTTGCACCAGTTAGTTTCCCAGCAAATGAAATTGACAGCACGGTTGCATTTTTTACTAAAAGAGGTTTTGATCATTCCAGTGCCGCCAGTACAACTATTGTATTATTGAATCAAGCAAGAATCGACGGAGTATCAGTATTCCAATTACTAGATATGTTGAAATCTCTTACTGATGTACAACTAGGGCAGGTAGTAGCTCAAATTTTAAATGGGTATAGAGAAAAAACAAGCATCTTAGGCTATAAAGTATCAACTGTTGAAAATAGTTACGAAGCACGTAATATTCTAATCTAACATGGCTAAATTTGCTCGAGGTAAATTCGTCATGCGCCATCCCGAGAAGTATGTTGGAACAAAAATTCCAACATATCGAAGTTCATGGGAGTGGACATTTATGCGATTTTGTGATGAAAACGATCGAGTACATAAATGGGCTAGCGAAGCAATCCAGATACCATATCGCGATCCGTTAACTGGTAAACAAACGGTGTATGTCCCCGATTTCTTTATCCAGTACCTAGATAAACACGACAAATTAATAGTTGAACTAGTTGAGATAAAACCAGCTAGTCAAACTATATTAGAGCGTGTGGGTAAAAACAAGTATAATCAAGCACAATTTGTTAAAAATCAAGCCAAATGGGCCAGTGCTAATATTTGGTGCAGACAGCAAGGTATTAGATTCCGTATACTTAATGAAAATGATATATTCACTCAAACATAAGCATAAGTAGTGTTATGACCAAGAAACTTGAAGAATTACTAAATCTTCCTTCTAGCAAAGAAGTTATCAAGCAAGAAGAAAAAAAGAAGAAAAAAGAAATGGTTGCTCAAGCACAACCGTTATTGCGCGATATCAGTGAATTTGATAAAATTGCCGCTGCCTTACCAGCTGTTAAAGGACTAGGGGATTTAGCAGATTCTGAGCTAGACGAGTTGGCTAAAAAAGCTGTAGATGCCTACGATGACATCATGGATCTAGGTATGAATGTTGAAGCTAGATATAGTGGTCGTTTGTTCGAAGTAGCCGCTAGTATGCTAGGCAATGCTATTACAGCTAAAACTGCCAAATTAGATAAAAAGCTAAAAATGATTGATTTACAGCTTAAGAAACAAAAATTAGATCAAGAAGCGGCTGGTGTAGATGACAGTGTTAACATACACGGAGACGGGGTTATTATTACTGATCGTAATAGCTTGTTGGAAAAATTGAAGAATTTAAAATAAATACTACATCAGGAATTCACTATGAAATCATTTAAACAATACCTAACAGAAAATCAAAAACGCTACGAATTTAAGATTAAACTTGCCTGCGACTGCCCAAAAGATTGCGCTAGCAAAATCAAAGGCGCTCTTGCAGAGTTTGGTGTGCAATCTGTATCAAGCGGAAAATCCTCACCGATCCAAGCAACACATATTGAATTTCCAGAACACAAGAATATTTCAGTAACAGTGTTTGACGCTGTTACTAGTTATCCTACAACTAGCAAACAAGTACTTTCAAAAGTAGCACACTTATTAAATATTCCGCAAGGTGATGTTCGAGTTCACAACGAGCATGAGCAAGCAGAAATTGATCTTAACCATGAAAACGATGAACCAACAGGCGAAGCAGTTGTCGGCACTGATTACGAAAAAGTAAATCATCAAGACCTAGTTGGAGAAAAACGAAAGTTTAGTTTACTAAAAGATCTAAGCAAGGCAAAGCATCTTCCTGAGCAGTACAAAGGTATTAATGATCCGTTGTTTCCCAAAGCAAAGAAATCTAAAGAACAGCCTGAACAATCAACAGTAACAGAAAAACAAGGAATGACAAGTCCTGTAGGTACTAAAAAAGTTAAACTAACCCCATACGCTGACATCGTACATAACAGCTTAAATGTCGCTGCCAAAGCAAAAGGAAAAGCAAAATGAATTTCACTGAATTATATACAAAGATACGTGCCATAGACGAGAACTTAACAGTTCATCCAAATCCATCAGGTGCAAGCAGTCCAGAAGAAGCTAAACGCTTAGGTGCGATGGAGCCACAACAACCACCAGTTGCTCCTAAGAACACTGACACTCCGCCTACTGAGGAAAGCATGATCAGTTTAGGCGGCCCAATGCCAAGCGGTATGATGGGTATGCCACACAAGCAAGAAGATTCAGTTACTATGAATGTCAGCATGAATGGTAGCGGTGCTGGCGGTATCAAAGACCTAATGGACATCATTAGAAGCATTGAAGCAGGTGACCAACACCATGATGCAGTGGTCAGTGCTCCGCATCCTATAGACGGTGAGTTTGACATCGAGTTAGACGAACAGCACGGCGATAAAATTGATGCTGACAAGAATGACCGAGTACGAAATAGACCCCATCGTGTTACCTATGGTGTTGATGCTATTACTAAACACGGTACTGACATGCACAGTAAGGGCGATGTAAAAAGACTGAAAGTAAACGGCGGCGAGAACCCACTACAAGAAGCATTAATTAATAAACTAAGCGAATTATATCAAGAAGTTAAAAGTAGAGAAGTAGACGAGTCCGCAAAATGGCGTGATCCTAAATACAAAGACAAACTATACACCCAGAATCCCGATGACGATGACGATCATGTCGATTATTACCATGATAGTAGACCAGATAACGATCCTGGCCAAAAACATTCTACATTTGATAGAGACAAAAACACAGATAAACTCCACTTCCCATACGGAGATTATCAAGTAGGTCAAAAGGCACAAGTCGGCGATCGTGCTAAAAAAGGATTACTAACAAAAAATGCTATTAGAGTAGTTAAAAATAGAATAAATGCCACACACGGCGATCACCCTACTCCAAAACTTCCAAAGTAAATTTT
>Ga0136642_1000076_pt1 | contig 60743 bp, 74 predicted proteins | sample LowCatLa1302831Y_FD_115313 | JGI IMG/M metagenome (GOLD analysis project Ga0136642, IMG submission 115313) | Freshwater microbial communities from Lower Cathedral Lake, Yosemite National Park, California, USA - 13028-31Y | ecosystem: Environmental > Aquatic > Freshwater > Lake ... | reverse complement strand
GGTGCCGCCAAACAATGGGCAGGTTGAGTCCGACACCAGCGCAAGTTCAGCCTTTGCCACAAGGCCAGTTTGTGGCGTTAGTGCCACTTGATAACTGCTAAAGTGTGCAGTTTCTCCATTATCTGCACGGGCCTTGTCAACCCATGATTGGACGGATGCAATTAGCATCTCTGCGCCCAAATTCATCATCGTGACAACAGAAATCACACGATGGTATGTAACAACAAGGCCGGTTTCGAGGATTAAGTTTGCGGTAATAGGCATATTTACACTAGTAATCCGTAGGCTTGAAGGGCAGCGATTACATCGTTGAGCGTATATGCGCCCGTAGGTGTACCGCCAGTAGTTTGCTTGACAACGGGAGTTGCACCAAAGAATCCTATCTGATTGGTGCCGTTGTCTGTGATTTGGATCACGTCAGTAGCAAGGCTGGAGCGAAGGCGAGTGCTACCCTTTGTTGCGCCGTTGCCGGGGCGCAAGATGATGCTGCCGCCTGTGCCGGTGGACGAAGTGCCGAGGTTGACGTTAAATGAGCCGGATGTTCCACCGTTGGATTGGGCGCCTGTTGTAAAGTTAAACGAACCTGTGGTTCCCGACGCCAAAGAAGATGAACCAGTAGAAAAACTTTGATTTCCAGAATTGCCTGTCAAACCGTTACCGGTGCCAAAACTAAAATTTCCGCTTCCAATTCCGATACCGCTGCCAATAGTAAAACCGCCACTACTTCCAGAAGAACCTGCCCCACTTATAAATTGAAACACACCGCCAGTTGTTCCTGTACCGCTTCTAATAACAGCGCTACCTCCTGATGCAGATGTTGCTGCGCCACCTACCAAAAATAATGACCCCCCAATTGCCGTGGATGGGGCAAGTGCAGTTCCACCGTTAATGTTTACTGCGCCGCCATTGTTTGCGTCTTGCGATGCTGCACCAGTGATATTTAGTGTTGCTGGAGCAGTCCCTGCCGCTGGAGCAAACGGGGTGACAGTCAATCCTCCGGACGGGCTAGTAATAGCCCCTAAAGTAAGGGTATTTGTCCCGCTGGTGTAGAAGAAGTTGGCATTTGCCCCAAACGTACCAGCGTTGTTGTATTGAATCTGGGTGTCGGAACCTGCGGGAGCAGTTGTAGGGGGAGCGGCAAACGTGCCATCAGCCCGCAGGAAGTTGACTGTGCCGCCGCCAGACGCTGGCACGGTTCCCTGATTCGTAGATGTGAAAGCGTCAAGATATTTTGCAGGCGCGGTACAAAACACATCCTGCGAGCCGCCCGTGAAACTCACCAGCGAACCAGCGTTGCTCGAACCCAGCACCGTGACCCGCGTCAGGCCGGTAGTTCCATTGAAAACCCCCGTTCCGACTTCCCAGTCCGTGCCGGACTGGTCTGCGATGCAATAGGCCACCGTCTGCGCAGTGACAAACGCCGTCTGGAAGGTCCGGTATCCCGTAGGTGCAGCACCCGATAGCGTAATCGCACCCGTGCCGGTGATGGTGGCTCTGTCTTTGACTCGGTCGGCGTAGATGCTCATTGCGTGCTACTGCCAAACGCACTTGCGAAGGTTTTATACCCCAGTGGGGGTGTCCCATCGAGAGCAATCGGACCAGTTCCTATAGTAGAACTGGTGTCTTGTACTCTATCCTTTAGACCTACAGCAGCTGCCATTATTTCTCCAGACCTACGCCATTACTTCCAAGCGGACCTTCGCGGCTGAGCCGCCGGAAGCCGTCTGCGCAACCCGGTCGGCGATGAAGCTCATGAGAGCTCGATCAGTTATCGAGTTGGATGGACATAGCTGCCGGAATAAACGACGGAGCCGCGTCCCCGTTGTTCACCGTCTTGGCCACGGTGAGCGCGCCGTAGATCAGCACGTTGCCGCCGGTGGACGCATCAAGGATCGCGAAGCCGTTGATCACGCCCCAGTTCGCCGTTGGTGTTGGGAACGTGATGGCGGCATTGTTTGAGGTGGTCCCGCCAGTGCCAGTCGAGGCGACAGTGGAAGCTGCAGCCTGCGAGCCGGCCCATGCGGTAAGTGCGCTGGCGATCGTCACTCGGGCGTACGAGCCGCCCGTGACCTCAGTGCCGCCCCCCACATCCGTTGGTGTGGTGGTGTACAGGCCAACATACAAGTTCGCCGGCCCGGTGCCTGCCGCAGCGGTAGCGCCAGTGATGCCGATCGCCTGAGCCCGGAACAGCCAGTCGATGATTTTGTTCTCGAGAAAGTCAGACATTGCGGCCATGGGTGGCTCCTAAAGATGTATTAGTCAGATGCCGCCGTACGCGACCGGCATTCCCACGCGTCGCGCGCGGTCCTGCTCTTTCTTTACGTCGGCGCAGTACGCCTGGAAGCGCTGCGCAAACTCGTCCGACTTGCGCCGGTCGAATGTTTCCGCATCTTGTTTGTCATAGGCCAAGTGCTTTACCCACAACAACAAGTGCGCGTGGTGCTGGCCGTCGATCTCAAACTCTTGGTCGCCGTCGTCGGTGATGTCCAACAGCGGGAGCCGGAAGACGGTCAGGTTCACGATGACTGTCTCGGCTGGAACCGGCCACGCACGAACGGTGTGGGCTTCGAGCCCTTGGACCATCACCCGCAGCGGGCCGGTCCTGCCATCAAACCTGATGCCTTCAGCGGCAATGCGCTCGGGGTTGATCATCTCAACCTCTACGCCCGTGTCTTGGCGCGTCGCTGTGCGGATCTTCAGGATCGACTTGTGCAAGTCGTACCACTCAGTGGCCGGCACGACAGCAATCTGAGTGACCAGTGCTGTACGGGCGTCGGCGATGCCGTTGGTGAAACGGCAGAAGTTCTTGTGGGCGTCGTCGATGTACTGGTACACCAGCGAGTCGCTCCACAAATACGGAGACGCCTCGTCGCTCATCTCTGAGCGAAACCGAGCGACAAGGTCGTCCGTATTCATTTACTCGTCCCGGCCAGCCTGGAACTTCACCCATGCAGCGTCGCGCTCTTTGGCCTGGGTGGACCAACCAAGCTCGCGGGCCAGCACCGAGTTGTGCGGCATCCCGCCGGCTGTGAAATCGTCGCGGCTACCGCGCAGCACGATCGCCTCGAAGGCCGCGAACATCTCGGCCTCGCGCTCGGCCAGCTCTTCCGGCGTAGGCCCGGACGTTGGCAGATCGTCTTCCTCCAGCTCGGTCTCGGGGACGCCGCCTGCGGCGATGACCTCGGCATACATGGCGGGCGGCACCAAGGTGAGCTCGCCCTTTTTGAATTCGATCGACAACCCGCAAGTTGAAGAGATGGTGCGGTTTCTAGACAGTGCGAATTTCATAGCGTCCTTTGTTGGATACAAAAAAAGGACGGGGCCGAAACCCCGTCCTTCTCATCTCAGCTTTTAGGCTGGGACAACCTCGTTGGCGCGGAACTGAACCACGTACAACACGCGCAAGGTGACCTTGCCGGCGGTTGCTGCAGCGACAGTCGGGGTCACGGTCAGGCGGATGTTTTCGCCCACGCCGATGTAGCCCGTTGGGACCAGCGCCGTGGTGGCAGCGCTTGTCTTGTCCGTAGAGCCCAGATAGCGCGATGCGCTACCAGAGTCCCCAACCGTTACGTTGTAGGCGGAGGAGCCCGTGAACGCGGTGTCGGTCGTAATCGAACCGCCGACGATGATCGCGCCGACAGGCAGGTTGATCACGTCGAACACGTGGGCTGCGACGGTCGCGAAAGCGTCCGCAGCGGCCGACGTGTTGGTCATCGTGTCGCCGATGGAGAAGACGAACTCCGCCTCCATCACGTTTTGCGCTGTACGCGCTGCTTTAAGAGCTGCCATGGTATTTATCTCCTGTTGGCGTTAATTACTGCGCGACGTAGCAAGACAGCACGCCGAAGTCTTCGACGGTGTTGCTTTCGTAGATCGTGCCGAACTTAGGCTTCAGGAAGCCCATGATCTTGCCGACCGAGATGCCTTGGCTGTTGTCGTAGTCGAAGCCCTTCTCGTTCCACTCAGGTGCTCCGATGTCAGCCATGCCAAGTGCTTGAGCGCCACAGAACAAGATCTGCGAACCGGGCAGGTTCAGGCCAGAGCCGTACATGTTGGTGCCCGAGATGCCGCCGGACACGTTCGGGACGTGACGGAACTCGTGCAGGTAGATGCCGTCGATCTTCACGCTCGAACCGGAGAACAACTTGTCGTTCTTGTCGGTCTGCAGCGAGTGGCGCAGGTTCAAGTTGTAGTCGTTGTCCGCCTTCAACTTGGCCATGGCCTGCGGGGTCAGGAACGCGTGATACGTCTCTTCGCCGCCTTCGCCAGTCACGCCACGGATGTAGCGGTCCTTGGCGTAAGCCTTCAGCTGCACAAAGGTCTGCCACGCAGGAAAGTCCGAACCAGCAGCAGCGCCGGTGTTGACGATTGCAGCCGAAGTGTTCGAGCCGGAGGCCGAATCCTTCAGTGCCTTGTTCACGTTGTCCCAGCGCAGCATGCGCTTGGTCGACGGAGCGGTCACGTCAGCGCCGAATTCCAGGTACTGGAGGTCCGAACCAACGCGGGTCGAGCCGTTTGGCTTGTACTGGAAGCCGCGACCACCCAGCGTCTGGAACGCCATCTGGTCGATACGGTCAGCAAGCCAGTAGGCGAGAACGTCGCGGCTGTTGCCACGGAATTCCACAACCGACTTCTGGTCGGCCATGCGGCCCTCGTGGCGATTGGCGTGGCGAAGCTGGTCGATGCGGATGACCTGGTCAAAGGTCTGCATCGATTCTTCATTACCTTCCAGCGTGCGGTCGCCTGCAACACCGTCGCCAGTCAAATCGGCGAGCAAGGTAATAACGGCGCGAGCGCCCTTTTCGGACTTCTTCAGCTCTGTAATATGCTGAACCAACGAGTTTGGGCCTTTGCCCAGGAACTTGTTGACGAACGACATATTGCGGGCTTGTTTCCACAAGTCCATGGACCAGACGGTCTTTTGCTCAGACGTGAGCAAGCTAAAATTTGTGACGGCCATTTGAGGCACCTCCATGCGTGATCGAAGAACGACATACGATTTCTTTATCGAATGTCGCTTCGATGCGCGAGGGAGTGGAGGTGCTGTCGAGACCTGCCTATCGAATGCGCATAGTGTAATGTATCTTCGAGCGTCGATTACAACTTAATCGGCAAACTCCTTTGCAATCGCAGCAATCGCTGTGCGGTGAAGACTGACGCCGCTATCGGATAACCCGAGCCTTTCGGATATTTCTAGTCCTGTAAACCCCTGCACGACCAGCTCGAATACCTCGAACCGTCTGCTTCTCGGAGCCGACGCACGAATACGCTCAGGTAAATACTCAGCCATCTCGGCTGCCCTGGCATACCCGAAGGTGTCATCCGGCCCAGGCCGGTCATATTCACCATCGTCCCAGTCGTCGGTTGATCCGCCAATGATTTGTTTATGCTTGCCACGCCCGGGCCACATTCGGCGGGCGAAATCGACCATGGCCCAGCGGGCGGTTTGTGCAGCTGAGCGGCGGGCGTGATCCGCGTCGAGTTCCGTCAGCGCATCCCTGCGCAACCACACGGCGATGCGCCCTTCTTGGAACAAGTCGTCGAAGTGAGCCTTCGGCAACATGCGCCCCATCTCCCTAGCTACGCTTTTGACTACCCCGTCGTGATGGCAGTCCATTGGTCACAACGAAGCTCGTCGCACCGGCGGGTTGCATACCAAGAACTGCCCGATCTTGCGGCAGTCCATCTCCACAGCGTCATCGAGCGGCTTGGCTGGCTGCACCCTGCGGGCGACCGCGCAGTCGGGCTTGTCCTTCGGGACGACGGAGCACCCCGCGAGGACAAGCACCGTAGCCAGCCACCGAATCACGACGCGGTGCCTCGGCTCTTGTCGAAACTTCGAAGCCCCGACATCCCGAGCATCCCCAGCAACAACTGATAGAGCATTTCGTCGTTGCCGAGCACGGGCGGCTTGATGCCCGGCCACCACACGACCGTGGCCCAGACCAGCAGCGGATAGGCGAGATACGTGTACGCGAGCGCAGCACCGCACACCCAGCCGATCGCCGGACGCCAGCCGGACGTAAAGGCTGAACTGCTCGACGCTTCGGCCTTGTTGATCTCCATCTGGCCCTGCAGCAGCGCCAGCGCACCGGCCATCTGCATCCTCTCTTGCTCGGACTTGTCCGGCCAGATCTTGTTGACGACGTTTTCCACTAGCCCGATGCTGGCCGTGACGGGGTCTTTGATGTCGATCAGTGCCATACGCCCTCCTTCATCTGAAGCGCGAGGCGGTCGGCGCGGGCCGGAGTCTGCCGAAACCACTTGGATGCCGCCATCTCAACCGCAGCCGTGGCCCAGTCGCCCTTTTGCACTGCGGCGAGCATCTTGGGGAAACCTAACAGCCCATTTACACCGAGCTGGAAAGCCATGTTCAGCAACACGCCCTGCCTCACATCGTCGAGCTCGTGGAACCACTTCAGGCTGCGCCCCAACTCGAAGCGCCTGTCCTCGATGTCGTTGTTCAGCAAGTAGTCGATCTCCGACTCGCGCAGTCCTGAGCTGGTCTTGCGCGAGTCGATGAGCCGACCGCAACCGATCGTGATGAACCCAAGCGAATCGTTGTACGCGTGCTCGCAGATCCCTTCGTCACGCTTCAACTGGTCCGTGATGTTGTTCATGCGGGCTCCTTACAGCTCATCGCCGCGCATGCGGGCGAGGGATTCTTCAGGCAGTGCGGAGAAGTCCTTGTAGGACATCTTCATCACATCTTTGGCATTCATCGAACCCCCAGCACGGTCGCTGTCCATGCCAACCTTGGCCGTGCTCGGCGGCGTTTTGTCGATCGCCGCCAGCGCCTTGCCGACCGCGTCCTTCTTGCGCTCAGCGGCCACTGCCTTCGCGTCCACGTTGGGGGTGACTTCGACGGCAGCTTCTTGGCGCTTGGTCTCTGCGCCGGCGAGGCGTTTGACAGCCTTTTGCAGCGCGTCGGTCGGGGTCATCCCCTTGCGCTCGTAGGTGGTCTTCAAGTCGGCCACGTCGGTGAGCAAGTCAGCGTCGAAGTCGTCGTGGTCGGGGTTCAACTGCGGGTACGCCACTTCGACGCGCTCCAAGCTGATGTTGTATCGGGCGCGCTCAGTCGCACGGCTCTCTGCGGCCTGGATCTTCATGTCGTTCTTGTAGTCCGACATGTCGCGCTCGAGCCGGCGAATCTCTGTCATGACCGCAGAGGCCTTATCGACCTCGCCATCGGTCAGCAGCGTGGCGTACTGCTTTTCGAGCCCTATCACTTTGGTCTCGACCGCCGTGATGTCGGCGTTCAGGTCAGCGACCTGCTTGCCCTGCTGGTACTGGGCCAGTTGGCGCTCAAGGTCGGAGCGAGCCGAGCGCTCCTTCTCCAAGATCTCCTTGTGGCGAGACAGCGGGATGCGGGCGTCGGGCTTCTTCGCCTTCGCCTCCGGCTTGTCGTCTTCTTCTTCCGGCTCGACATCTGGGTCGACCGGGTCGACCTCAACGACGGGGTCTGCCTTTACGACTGGAGCGACGACCTCGTCTGCTTCGGGCGTCGTGTCGAGCTCGTCGCCACGGTCGATGTCGGGTGTGTTGTTGTCGTCGCTCATCTGAGTCCTTTGGAGGTGGGTTTACTTGCTGCGGACGCAGCTTGTTGGTCGGCCTTGGCGCGGTCGTCGGCGCGCTTCATGGCGATGGTTTGGGCTTGGAGCCGCAACTTGTTGGTATCGGTCTCGCGCTGGAGCCCGTGGTTCATGAAGTCCATCTGCTCGTCGTGGGCCTGCTTGCGCTCTGCCATTCCGGCGGCGTGCTCGGCCTTGGCTTGCTCAAGCTCAGGGTCTGGCCGTCCTTGATCCTGAGCATTCGGGTCGGCGATCGGCGTGTGCATGAGCACTTGCGTCTTGGCCGAAACTTCCTGCGTCTTGGCTTGCTTGAGCCCTGCGTCGGCTTGCTTTTGCATCGCCTCGCCTTCGGTCTTGCTGACCTCGGCTTGCTGAGCGCGCTGCTGCAGCTGGGCTGCGGCCTGGGCCTCGGGGGAGTTCTTGTCGCCCTGCAGAGCTTGGATGATTTCCCTCTTGTTCTGCAGTCGGCTCGCGTCGATGAGGATCGAGTCGGGGATCGCCACGCCCATTTGTTTCATGGCTACAGCCTGCTCGAACTGGCTGTCTTCCATCGTCTCGCGGTGCGGCACAGACGTGGTGATGATGTCGTACTCGCCCAGCGTCAGATCGTTGATGATCGTGCCCTCGGGGGTGGCTTGGTTCACCGAGAACGTCTCGGTCTCACCCGTGGCGCTGTTGTGCGTGATCGTCATCAGGCGCTCTTCGGTGTAGAACTCCTGCACCAAATCGATGATGTTGCGAGCGAGGATGTAGTCGGTGCGCACCAGCGAGTCCATCGGCTTGGCCAGGCCCGTCGCGCCGCTTTGTTTCTTCTTGTCGATCGCCTTCGCGGCGACGTCCTCACGGTCGAAGCCCTGCATCGAGTCGTTGATGCCGCTGATCGTCTTGATCGCCTGTTCGGCCTTGAAGCTGATGCGATCGAGCCCCGACGGGACTTGGTTCGGCTGGATCTTCTGGACGTCCTTGTCAGGATCACCGTTGACCTCGATGACGAGGCCGGTTTGCGCACCCTTTTGCTCCAGCTCTTCAACCGTCATGTTCGACAGCGAGCCGGTGCGCACCTTGTATCCAGAGTTCGCGGTCGTGTTGACGACGTGCAGCTCTTGGCTGGTGACTTTGTTGAGCAACTCCTGCGAACTCAGCAGGTTTTCGACCAAACCGATGGTGTTGCCCCGCCGGAAGTACGGAAAGTACGGCACGACCGTGAAATGCTTGTATGGGCTCCAGTCGTCGTGCAATTTGACGTTGTCGGCGATAACTGTCCACCGAATACGCCGAATCAGCTTCGTCGTGACCTGGAAACCATACTTCTCCACGAAGAACGCGATCTTGTTGCGGTCAAACTCGGCTGGGATAGGCCGCATATCCCCAGTTTCTGGGCTGACGAAGTGTTTTTGCCTGTCGAGCATCCGGTGCTGGCGCTCGATGATGCGGATATTGCGCAAAACCGCCGAGTTGTCGTAGTCGCCTTGGTACATGGGATTCAAACGATCCCCGAACCGATCCCGGTGGGCCTCGATGGAGTCATACCCGTACGGGAAGAAACTCTGCTCGCGGTTTCGCAGTAACTCGGCGTCTTCTTTGTTGTAAAGAACCGCGATGTCGTCGGCTGTGACCCACTTAGTCACAAACACTTCCGACCAGGAGTCAGGGTCGTACTCTTCGCCGTCAGGGTCAACAATGACGTTCTTCGGATTTAGATTTTCGATCAGGACTTCGCCCTGCATCGAGTCCCCATACCCAATTCGGGCATCAAGATACCCACGTGAGGTGATGATCCCGTCAGCAAACATGTCGCTGCGCTTCCAGTCGAGCTGGTTGTTGTCGCTGATCTGCTTGTAGACCTTGTTGAGCGCGTCGGCGACGTCCGCCGGTGACCCGCCACGTGGCCTGAAGCTCGTCTCAGACCTGTTGTAGATCTGCTCGCCCATCACGTTGGACACCGTACTGATGATCTTGTTGATCGTCAGCGCAGGGCGACGGACAAGTTCAAGCGCGGCTCTGTCGGCGCGGTCCCACTGGTCGCCGGCGAAGAACTTCTCGCACTTGTCGGCCTTGTCGACGTATTTGGCGTGACCGTTGTCCCGAGCCCACGCGTAGCGGACCCAGACCTTGGTGGCGAGATGGGTGTCGATTGGCATGGTGGGCTTACTTCAAGAAACGCAGCTTGTAGAGCGTGCGGTCGATCGTCGAGAGGATGTTGTCGATCAAGTTGCCGAGCTCCGTGTTGTCGATGTCACCGGATTCGGCGTCATCGGCGTCATCGGCCTCTTTGGCCTCGTCGTCCTTGTCGTCGTAGGCTTCGCAGCACTCTTCCCTGTTCGCAGCCACCCACGTGCGCAGGTCCGTCAGCTGGGTGATGATTGGCGCGGTGGACAAGCGCAGCGCGGGGAAGTCCTTGACACTGAGTTGCCCGTAGATGCCCATGTAGCTCTCGACGAACTCGTCTGCGTTCGACGCGATGTCGTCGTAGAACGAGCCGAGCGCCATGTGCTGGGCGTAGGAGGCGGTGGCAAGGTGGGCGAAGTGGGCAGTGGTGCGGGCCGCGAAGCAGCGCGCAACCAGTTCAGCGCAGACGTGAGACATTGCGTGGTCCCTGTGTTTGTTCGGTGTCGTACCCGGGGGGAGCGTTCGCGACATCAACAGCAGTCCCTAATGCAGCGGCTTCTCCGTAGCGCTGGGCTGTTTTGATTGCGTTCGGGGCCACCTGCAGGCCGTTCATGGTCTTGTACGCACGCAGAGCGCCGAACGCAGGGAATGCCTGGGCCGCAGCCTCGCCCATACCAATGGCGTCCCCTTCGCTGGATGCGTCGTGCAGTTGACCGAGCGCGGAACCAAAACCAGTCAGCGGGTTGACCGAGCGCAGAAAGCGCCGAGCAATACCTGGTTGAGTCGCCTCAAACTCCGCGTTGTCCTGAGACCACGCAGGGCCGACGGCTCTGAACGGGTTCTCGAACGTAAGCCGAAATGCCATGGGCTATGCGGCCATGTGGCTGACGGAGCCATTGGTGCGAATCTTGTCTTTCCAGCTTTTCATAACCTGGCCCTGCTGTTTGCGCGGTGCCTCGCGGCCAACGACCATCGTGGTCATCCAAGCCAGCGAGTCCACCTGATCGTCGTGAACCCCCGCAGGAAACCGGAGCATCTCGGCTCTGGCTTCGTCGTACCACTCGGCCTTGTCGTTGAAGCTGACCATCCCCTGCTGCATCCGGCCCTGCAGGGCTCGGGCTCTGGCCATCTTGTCGCTGATGGGTTTGAGCACCTTGATGGCCGGGTACATCTTGCGTTCTCTCATGCGCTTCTTTAATAGAGCTTCGAGAGCGCGGTAAATTTGCCCGTCTTCAAATCCGAGCACCAAAGACGAGCTGGGCCATCTCGAACATAGATTTAAGATAGATTCTACGATAAAGAATGAATCTCCAGACTTAAATCTCACAACCTCCGCGACGTGCAGCATATCGTCGTCGTCTTGTAGTCCTACGCAGCCCACGGTGTAGTCGTTTTGCTTTCGTTCGCTGATAGCAAAATCCCACGCGATATACACGTTGGAGCGGTTTACCGGTGGCAGCGCTGTGCGCTTGAACTGGTTCTTGGTGAAATACCCACCGTCATCAGGGACGGGGTTTTGTTGGTACAGCGCAGACCACCACCGACCGTCCGAGCCGTCCGACTTCCTATTCAGCGCACGTATACGGGCAAGTTTGTTCAGGTCGTAGCGCGCTGGGTGCAGCGCCTCGTCCTTGAGGCGCAGCAACTGGTTCCCATTCGGTGGAGTTCCAGGCTCGTCGTAAACAATCCCGCCCGTGTCACGGTCCAGGTATTCATCCGCGATGGCGATCGCTGGGTACTTGATGACCTCGAACTGGTCGATGTCGGCGTCGTCGGAACCTAGCCGCATCATCTGCTGGAGACGTCCGGCCAGGTCATCGTCGTGCCACCACGTCTGGATGACCAGCACACCGCCGCCGGGGGACAGCCGGGTGTAAGCGGTAGATAGATACCACCCCCAGACCTTCTCGCGCCCATCGGCCGAGTCCGCTTCCTCGGCGTTTTTCACCGGGTCGTCGATGACCAGACAGTTTGCGCCCTTGCCCGTGATTGGTCCCCCGATACCGGCGGCAACGTACCCACCGCGCTGACCGGCCAGCCCCCACTCCTCGGTGGACTGGTTGTTGGGGTCGAGCACCGTGTCGAACACGCCCTTGTAGGCGGGGTCATCGATGATCTGCTTGACCTTGCGCGAGAACCCCATCGCCAGCGACAAGTTGTACGAGCACGCGATGAACTCGTGGTCGGGGTGACGCCCAAGGTGCCACGCGGGGAAGTTCTTGCTGGCGAGCTCGGACTTTCCGTGACGTGGCGGCATCAACAGCATGAGCCGTGGGCTGAGCCCTGCGGCCACGGCGTCGGAGAACTTCTCCAGCCGGGCGCAGATGTCCTCGTGAACCCAGCCCGGGTCGTACCGCTCGTTCATGCGCTGCACGAAAGGCAGGAGTCGCCGACGGGACAGCACACGGCTGGCCATCTCCTTTTGCGCCGCCATGTGCGCTGGGGTCAAGGCGACGAGGGGCTCGGTGGCTTCGGAGCTTTGTGCCGCGATGGCTACTTGCTCGGCTCGACTGCCGGCGAAGCGATCGGGCTCAGACGTCTTCGATGTCATCGTCGTGTTCGATGAGGGCTGTGGCTGCGACCTTGGAAGTTGCGCCCTTGATGATCCGCAACAACTCGGCGTCGCTCATGCCGTTGAGTTGCCGCACGGTCACGTCACCAGACACGTTGATGTCGAGCGTGTGTTTCACAGGCTCGTAGTAGCCGCACATCTTTCCGACCTCACGCCAACCGGACACCATGGTTGCGGGCTCGGACATGAGTTTGGCCATCTCGACGGCTTCGAGTAACCCGTCCATAACCCGCTTGCGGGTCATCTTCCCCGCCTCTTCGTATTTCACCTTCTCCGCGTGGAAGGCTTTGAGCACGTTGGGCATGTGGGTCATGCGGTAAGCGAACGTACCAGCGTCGTTATACCCAGCGCGCTTGGACGAGGTCTTGATTGATTCGCCCGACGCCCATGCGCGCACGAACATGAGCTGCTTTTCGGTGAGGGGTTTGTTCTCGTCGACCAGCTTTGCGTCGGCGTTGCGGCTGGTATTTCGCCCCTTGCCCCGAATCATTATCTCTGGGCCGAGTTCAGCTTCGCGACCGCGCTTTTTGTAGGTCGGGAGGTGCGCTGGTGGGGCGGGGGTTTCGACTATGAGTGATCTGAGCAGTGCGCTCGGGTCGTCGAATTCGGTGTCGCGTCGGGCCATGCTGAATTCTAGGTTATTTCCTGTGAATAATTTTTTATAAAAAATTTGGCGCGGACGAGCTTGTAAGCATCTATATGGGTAGAGACAAACTGGCTACCCCACTTCGGATTTCGCTTCGCTGATCCTAATAAGGAGTCTCTTTCCTCCTGTGGCGACCCCACCGAGAACAAAGCAATGCAGAGCACAGCAATGCAGGGCCAACAAGTTGACCCTTGTGGTTTGGTTTGTTTGAGCAATGTCGCTCAAGTACCAAGTACCAAACTCAAGGACACGCATCATGAACAACCGTTCACTCCACCTCGCAATGCTCGTTCTGTGCCTCACCACGCTGCCATTGCTGCTCATCGTGGCATACCAAGACTCAGAGAACTGGGGTTACCTCCAGCACTTCAGCTTGATACTGATCTCGGCCCTGCTTGGCGCTGGCATCCTCAACTCCGTAGCTGCGCTGGGAGATGCATCGTGAGCGCGGTTATCCCCGAGCTCGAAGTATTCGAGCAGATGTTCAGCGAGATGTACGACGAGCTGCTCACCGAACCTCAGTTCACCACCACCTCGCAGATCACGCTGCGTGATATGGCACGAGCTACGCCGCACGTTTGGGGTTTCGAAAACCCGTTCGTACCTCAACGTCGCGAATAACCAAGACCCGGCAAGCCGGGTCTTTTTGTTTGGTTTTGTGGGCAATGTTGCTCAGTTTCACAGTTCACCCCCATCCCCCATCAAGGAGACGTCATGTCATTCGGTATCAAAGTTGGTCGGCTTATCGGTTCCACGGCAGCGCTCGTGGTCGAAGGATCTATTCGCGGCGCACAAGGTCTCGGCTCGTTCGGTGCGGATGTCGTCACCGGCACTGAGGTTGGCTTCGCCGAGAAGCGCGCAGCCATGATCGCTTCGCGCGAAGAGTTCATGGCCAAGCGCCGCGCCGAGTGCGCTGCGCAAGCTCCCATCGTTGCCAAGCCTGCAAAGACCAAAGCCGAAGCCAAAGCCGGTCTCGCGGCGGCTTGAACCACGCAATACGTACGAGCAATACGTACGAGCAATACGTACGAGCAATACGTACGAGCAATACGTACGAGCAATACGTACGACGCGCTTCGCGCGTCGTGCCCCGTACTCACCATCAACTCGCTAAACACCAGGAATCATCATCATGACCGCTCACACCATTGAAACACTCCACGCACGCATCGCAGCTCTTGAATCCCAGGTCACCGTGCTGACCATGCAAGCCCAGATTGATGCGCTCACCGCCAAGCTGCAGGCTGCGAATAATGTCGCTGCACCCGTCAATGCCCCCGTCAATGCTCCCCAGCGCCCCGCACTCAGCGAGGCGGATCGCAACGACTGGAACGACGCGCTCGCTGCGATGCGCGCTGAAGCTGCCGACGACGTGTCGGCTCCCCAGCCCGACGAGCGCGGCTACTTCGACACCAAGCTCATCCGGGACCGCATCCGCGTCACCAAGCTGAAGATCGCGCAGCACAAGGCCGTGGAGCTCGTCGCCGTGGAGCTCGTCGCTGCGGACCTACCGTACTAAGCCATACCCACACCAAGACCAACCAAGCCTGCTCCCGCAGGCTTGGTTCTCAATATCTCAAAGCGCAACACCGCATGGGTAAGTCACCAGCATGGGTGACCAGGCCGGTGGTGACTCGCAAATCAAATCATTTGCGAGCCACCAACGCTGCCACACTAAGTAACCCCGCAATCCAGTACCCAGTACCCAGTACCCAGTACCCAGTACCCGGCATGGGGAGCTGAAGATTAAATACTGAGCACGCGGTACTGAGCACGCGGTACCAAGTGCCCGGATGTCAACACCAAGATAATGGGTGCCCAGTATCTACATACTACATACTAAGGAGATCATAATGGTCGATGCAGTTCTCATATTCGGTATACTACTCGCTACGTTCGAGTTCGTAATACTAAGCATGGTGCCTCCGAGATATAGGTTGAGGTTACTCGGAAACAAGGCTGGGTGTAATGTTGTCCACGTCGCTATGTTAATAATTAACCTTATGATACATTGGGGCACAATAACTGGGACGATGGCCGCGACAGGTAGTTTCGTAGTATCAATGATCACGATCGAAGCTGCCAAGTTGATATACGGCACAGTATCTAGCGGCGTGCGTACACGGCGCGGGATCATAGGGTATAAGAACGCCGAACTGATGATGTAAGTACATCAATACTTACACAATGAGACCCAGCAAGCTGGGTCTTTTTGTTTTGTTTTGCGGGGGTTGTGCCAAGCGAGCAACTGTAGTTGTAGTTGCCCTGAGCAAGCACGACTGAGGAAGTCAGCACAGCCCCCACCTTTCCACACTCACACACAGGAAACCACATGAATGACGACTACAAACTCATCGCCCGCGATCACTTCGCACTGGCTGCACTGAACGGGCTGCTCGCAAACAAAAACACAGAAACACGCCTTGTTGATGACGCTCAAGTACGCCGGATAGCGACCCTGGCTTACGCGATTGCAGACGAAATGATCACAACAAGGCAACTGCGCATGACGGCAGAGGACTAACCATGCAACTCAAACTCAAACACAAACACAAACCAACCACAGACTTTATACCCATCGACGACCTAACTACAGCGCAACAAATACTATACGAATGCGCCGCTAACGAATGGGGTAATCCAGAAGAAGTGTTCTACGCCAAAGTAGAACACCTGATGGGGTTACTCGGATGTGATGAATCCAAGGCAACCCACATCATTCTCCACGCTCTGTAGTCAACTACACAAACTTACTCAAGGACGAATATCATGACCACCTACCAAAAGCCTATCTGCATCCCTGCACCTGACCTGCTTGACCTCGTCAAGCTCCATCTCCCGGGCGAATCCGGCATCTCCGCCATCTACTCCATCCTCGGTGGCCTCAACTTCCGCATCGCCCGCCTGGCCGGCATGACCGCTGCCGGCCTCGCCAGCGACTCGCGCAAGGAGAGCCAAGGGGTTGACAGCTGGAACGACGCCATGAGCCACCTGGAGGCACTGGACGCGGCTGCAGCGTCCTTCCGTGACGCTGGCTTCGAGCGCACGTCCATGACCGACGGCCTGACCGAGCTGCTGAGCTACAAGCACACGGTCGTCGACTACGCAGCCACGCTGCTGGGCGAGTCCAAGGTGCCTCAAGTCATCTGGGCCGACACCGTGACCATGGCCGGCGAGCCCATGCCAGTCGACAAGTGGAAGCTCGACTACGAGTGGGAGAGCTACATCGCCTCCGGCAAGCCGCTGATGACGCGCCCCGAGTACGACATGCTGAGCATCCGAGAGCTCGGCGGACAGCGTGCCGCCTGGGCCAAGCACATCAACACGGTGTGCAACTTCATCGAAGTCGCTGACAACGGCCAGCCAATCGAGTTCTTCCAGCTCAGCTTGAAAACCCAGTTCTCGCTGCTGGCCTCCTACGCCACCCCGGAGCGCATGATGAAGTTTCGGGCCTCGATCATGAAGAGAAGCCGTACAAGGTTCGAAGCCGACACCTCAATCAGGCTCACTCAGGCCTTTGTGGCCTCCTGTGAGCTCGCAACGAGCCATCCCCGGTACATGACCCTTAGCGAGCCTCTCAAGGCCGCTGTAGAGCCTCTAATCGCTTCGACGTCCGAAACGATCGCTGCTGCGAACTTCGCTCGCATCAAGCTCGGCATCCACGCCGAGTCGATCAAAGAGTCTCTGGACGCTCAGAAAGAGCTGGCTCACCACCGCAAAGCGGAGGCAATCATCAACCTCCAACTGGCTGCAGAGCACGACGGGCACACCGTTGCCATCCCACCCAAGGTGAAGGTGACCATCGGCCCGGTCCACGACAAGGACCGCAACGTCATCGAACTCGTCGACATGCCCAACGACTTGTGATCTAAGATCTATGTTCGACGGACGCAGCCCCCACGGGCTGCGTCCTTATTTTTCTGTGGAGATCAAGACCATGTTCAAGATCATCAACAAGCTCAACAGCACCACATGGACCGACAGCATGGGGGTTGAGCTCACGTACCTCACCCGCAACGACGCTGAGCGCACAGTCATCAGGGCCAAGCTCGAATGGGCACGACTGCTTGGCCAAGAGCTCACGAACGACGAAGCGCACGTAGTTGAGTGTTGAGTGTCCGTTCGGGAGTGGTTTTACTAACCTCTACTGTAAACCCCTCTTTCTCTTTTTTACCTCTCTACCTCTTTCCCTTCCACTTTACTTTTAACTTTAGAACTTTAGAACTTTAAGAGAAAAGAGAGAGAAAGAAGAGAGAAGTACATAGGAGGAAGGTCTAAAAATTTGTGTTCCGATGTTTGTTCCGAAAACACACCAAAACAGTGCTTTATTCCGAACAAAGCGACTCTCGTAAAACCCCCGATGTAATCGATTTACATCGGACGCCTGCACCCCAGTACGTGTGCTTAAAAATGAGGCACTTCCGCCCCCATGAAAACCTTCTTTCTTCACGCTCCAGTACCCCTCACCAAGACCATCCAGATGTTGCCGGGTGGCACCCTGGACACGGCCCCGTACCCCAACGTGTATGCGGTCACGAGCTACGAGGAAGACTGCCCTGACATCACCTCGCTGTTCAATGCCATCACGCACCACGCATCCCTCGGCAACTGTCTGCTCAAGGGCCAGCTGTCCAAGCCCCTGGTTGACGAGTCCCGTGCTGGGACCACCAACCCTGCCGAACCCACCGAATGGCTCTGCCTCGACATAGACGGGCTTCCCAGCACCTACAGCATAGGCGCAGGGCTCACAGCCACCATCACCCCTGACACCCTGCTCGACACGCTCGGCATGGGTAACGTGTCCCACATCCTCCAGTGGTCAGCCTCCCAGTCGCTCAAGGGCTCAACCGACCTACGCCTGCACATCTTTGTGCTCCTGAGCGCCCCAATACACGCCCCGCTCGTCAAACAGTGGCTTGTGCAGCTTAACCACACCGTACAGCTGCTAAATGATGCCATCTCCCTGGCCAAGACAGGTGCAACCCTGAAGTGGCCGCTGGACATCTCAGCCTGCCAGAACGACAAACTGCTCTACATCGCTCCCCCGACCTTCAAGGGCATGACCTCGCCCATGGGGCGTAAGCCCCGCATCTCGCTCGAGCTCCGTGACCTGGCCACGTTCACGATGCCCAGCCAGATCAACACGATGGATACCAACAAGGTACTCAACGATAAGCGCCTCAATGAGCTGCGCGAAGCGAATGGATTGGAAAAGAAGAAATTCACCTACAAGATAGTAAAGAACGTCGAAGTCATGGCCAAGCCAGATACCTGCACCATCACGGATATAAAGTGCGAGCGTGGATATGTGTACTTCAACCTAAACGGCGGAGATTCTTGGGGGTATTACCACCCTGAAGACAAGCCCGAGTTCATCCATAACTTCAAAGGCGAGCCCATATACCTCACCAAAGAATTACTCCCAGAGTATTGGGACCAACTCACTACTCAGGCCACGCGTACCTCATCAAGTGGCGTGACGTTCCTGGCCTTCCTGGACAGGAAGACATCCACGTACTACCGGGGGACGTACGAGCAGCACAACGACGAGCTGTCCATCCTCCCGGCCCGCAACGAAACCCAGATCCGTCACTTCGCAGAGCAAAACGGCATCGCGCTTGGCTCGTTCATCCCTGAATGGGATCTCACGTTCGACCCCCACGACAACGTCCGGGTCGATGTCGCCAACCGCACGATCAACACGTTCCAGCTCACGCAGTACATGAAAACGAAGTCCAAGAAAGTCGCTCAGTGCCCACCAACCATCCTGCGGATCATCCACCACGCTCTTGGGAGCGACGCCGACGCGACCGAACATTTCATTAACTGGGTCGCCTTCATCCTCCAAGAACGCACCCGGTCGCTCACCGCATGGGTACTCCATGGGACGGAGGGCACCGGCAAAGGCATCCTGATGAACCGCATCCTGCGCCCCATCTTCGGCAAAACCCAGACCACCTCGCGCCGGATGGAGGAGTTCAACGAGCCCTACAACGGATTCATGAAGAACTGCTTCTTGGTGTTTGTGGACGAAGTCCAGACCAAAGCCCTTGAGAACGAGAAGGGGGTGATGGCCAAGCTCAGGAACTTCATCACCGAGCCCACGATCACCGTGCGCGACATGTACTCGTCCGCGATGGAGTACGCGAACTACACCAACTGGATCTTCAACTCCAACATGCCCGACCCGGTGGCGATCCCCAAGGAAGATCGTCGCTTCAACGTAGGCAAATACCAGCCCGCCAAGCTGGGCATGACCGACGCTGAGCTCGCACCGCTCGACTCCGAGCTGCAGAGCTTCCACGACTACTTGCTCAGCTACCCCGTCGACAAGCACGCTGTAGCAACCCCACTAGACAACGCTGACCGTTCTACTCTAATATCTATCTCAGAGTCATCATTAGACACAGTGGCTTCAGCGTTGCTGAAGGGGGACATGGAGTTCTTCCTCGACCAGCTGCCGTCCTCATCCACCTACACCTCGAATGTTCAATCCATGACGCGCGTTGAAGATTACAAGCACGTTCTCAAGACGCTGATGCTGCGCACCGACAGAACATCCGGCGCGTGCAACATCTCTAGAGACGAACTTCGAGCCATCTTCGAGTACCTCGTCGGCAAGATCCCAGAGTCGCCGAACAAGTTCACCAGCTTGTTGAAGCACCACCGCATGCACACCTCCAAGGTGCGCGTGGACAGCAAGTCCGTTGCGGGCATCAAAACCACGTTCACCGACTACGCGATGTTTGGCTCCTACGCCGACACCCACTTCCCGACTATGAGCAAAACGACCCCATGACTTACTGCACCACGTGCGCCGGAAAGTGCATCACCCCCGAAGCGTGCCAAACCCCCAACGACGAGCTGAACAGCCAGGTGCTCCCCTTCGTCGTGTGCATCGTGCTCGGCGTCATATCGGCCATGTGCATCGTGTGGGTGTTGACCCAATGATCAAGCAGACCCACCCGCTCGACGTGAGCATGGTCCAGCCAGCTGCCGGCCCAGGCTACCCCCGCAACAGGATGTGCTGGGGATGCTCGAAGCCACGGGCTGACCTCGGAGGCAAGACTGACCGACGTACCCGGCTCTGGACGTGCGCGGGCTGCCAAACCGCCGCCTCCGCCTCCGCCACTGCCACCGCCCTGGTCCCTGCGTGAACTGCCCTATCTGCGGAGTCTGGACGCGCGTACTGGCGACGAGGCAAGGCACAACACGGCACAGGGAATGCGCCAACTTACACAGGTTCACCACGTATGAAACAACCTCCAAGCCCCACCCCCACCCCAATGATCTACAAAGCCCAAAAGACAGCAATGGATCTGCGCATGGAACGCCTGCGTGCGTACCTGCTCACGCTTGAAGACCTGGTCCCCCTGGCTCAGCTTGAGTACACGTTGTTGATTCAGAGGATGAAACTGCGATGAACGTACCTGGCCACCGCCCTCGCCCAGACCCCAACGCTTTCCCGCGCATAGACAACCCAGTCCTCGCCCCCAACCATTACACGCATGGTGGCATCGAGACCATCGACTTCATCCGCGCCAAGTTGTCAGGAGAAGCCCTGCGTGGCTACTACCTCGGAAACATCATCAAGTACATGTCCCGAGCCCAGTTCAAAAACGAAAACGGGCTCGAAGACTACGCCAAGGCTGCTGTGTACCTGCAGTGGTTGGTTGAGCTCGAGAAGATCTCCCCCCAAACATAGGCTGGTGCCTAACGGGGCGTCCCACTAACCCAGTAGATGCGAACTGGATGCCCGGCCGCAGTTCCAGCTGAAATTCTTTAAGCTGCGGCCCCCTTTCAACCTCGAACGGGGCGGCGAGGAATCTACTTTCCCGCCCCACCCATCCCTACCCTTCCCAACCCTTCCCAACCCCAGGAACCACCATGAACGCGCCACTGCCCACTTCATCATCGATCGAAATCGACTTCATCGCCTCGGACCCAGCCACCCCCAACGGCTGGTTGGTCGAATTCGAGAAGCTCGCTCACGTCTACCGTCACGCCGAGAGCGGCTGGCCAAACATCGACGCGTACTCGCTGCTGCTGCTGCACCTCGAGAACATGCCGACCCACATCTCGGATCGGAAAGAAGAAGAAGAAGAAGAAGAAGAAGAAAAAGAAGAAAAAGTCACCCGCATGGACCCGCAGCAACTCCGCGACTACTGCCAAGACTCGTACGTTGCCGGCGAAGTGGCGTCGATGGGGCTCGATGAACTCCATGCAAACACGTCACGCGTGCTCCATGACACGCTCGACAACATGGACGACCGGACGTTCTTCGACTTCGTCGCAGATCACAAGCCGCAGCAAGTTGGTTGATCCCGAACCCGATCCCACCCCCAACTCCACCCCAAACCCCCGAAGGTTCGAGCCCAGGTACGTGTTCTGGGTCGACACCTTGGACATGGAGCGCATTGTTTGGGGCAACTTGAGTCGCACAGACGTGTTGATCATGAACAAGGCTACGGCCAAGCACAAACCCAGCAACGTCAAGAGCTTCGGGTTCGAAGCCTACTAAACACTTACTCAGGGCACACCCACGCCCTGAGTTCTTCCATCTAACTTAGACCGAATGAGATCCACCCATGAAACCCTCCACCATCGCCAAAGTGCTGCCCAAGCTGATGGCATCGAAAACGTCTGTGTTCCTGTGGGGCAAATCCGGCGTCGGCAAGTCCACGGTCGTCAAACAAGTTGCGAATGAACTATCACTGAAGCTCAACGATGTCCGGCTGAGTCAACTCGACTCGATCGATCTTCGCGGCTTTCCGTGCCCCGACCTCAAGGCCGGAAAGATGCACTGGTTGCCTGCGGACTTCTTGCCCAAAGAGACTGACCCACCTGGCATCTTGTTCCTGGATGAGTGCAACGCAGCCCTTCCCGCCGTGGCATCCGGTGCGTACCAGTTGATCCTTGATCGTGCTATCGGCTCCTACAAGCTGCCCGATCACTGGGCCATCGTCGCTGCGGGCAACAACGTCGGCGACCGTGGAGTGACGCACTCCATGCCAGCGCCTTTGAATAACAGGTTCATCCACCTGGATTTTGAAATCGACGCGGACGACTGGGCTCGCCAGGCACAAAAGGACGGAATCCACAGAAACATTCGCAGCTACATCAGGTTTCAACCTGCATCCCTGCACGACTTTGATTCCGCCATCAATCCCCGGAATTTCCCGACCCCTCGTTCTTGGTACATGGTTAACACCATCTACAACGACGGGTACTCGCCTACCGAGACCTTTGAGATCCTCAAAGGCGTCATTGGAGAAGGCCACGCTGCCAAATTCGTCGGGTATTGCCGCGACATTGCGTCGATGCCGGATATTGACTCCATCCTGCTCAATCCCGACGAAGCAAAGCTCCCTGGTTCCCAGGCCGTGATGCACGCAGTCGTGACCACCCTGGTGGACGACAAAACCACCACCTCGAACTTCGACCGAATCATGAGGTACGTAGCCAGGCTGCCACGTGAAATCCAGGTTGTATTCGTTCGCGGTGCCACAACGAAAGACGAAGCCATTTATCAATGCCCGTCGTACATGGACTGGGGATTGGCTAACCAGGACATCCTGATTTGAAACGACGATTCGCGCCTAACCCTAACCCTAACCCTAACCCTAACCCTAACCCTAACCCTCCCAATGAGCACACCAGCAACTCAAGTAACTCCATTGCGATCGCTCACCGGGAACAAACCATCCAAGTACACACCGTCGTACTCGACTGATATTGCCCGAACCTGGCGCAAGTTCAGGCTGCTGGCGTACTTCAACCGGAAGCAAGGAACAAAGGAACCCACATGAGCCTCCAGACCAAAGCCATGCTCACACGAGTCACCGTTAATCGGTGGGGAGCTACGAAGTCCGATAAACGAGTCGCTGACGAGATCGATCAGATCCACAACGCCAAGGACGCAGGGCGGTACACCAAATCATTGGTTCCCAAAGAACCCATGAAGCCGCTCAAGTCCAGCGGTGCAGCCATCCGCGCGCTCCACTACAAGTTGACCATGCCGTGGGACGACGCTGGAGATCGACTTCTCCCTGCGAAGTTGCTCCAAAAGTTCCAAGACGGCATGCGCGACTTGAAGAACACCGACGCCACCGTGTGCCGAGTCTTCTACAAGGAATACCCACAACTCCTGGCGGATGCGCCGTCGCGCCTGGGCACCTTGTTCGACGCCGGCGACTACCCCCTCCCGGCTAACCTGCCCAACTTGTTCGACGTCAAGATCTCCATGCGGCACATCCCGAACGAGGCTGACTTCCGGGTCGACGTCAACAACGACACCGCCAACGAGATCCGTGCCTCCATCGCGGCCGAGAACAATGAACGACTCAAAGGCGCTGTGCAAGACGTCTACAAAAGGGTCCAGGAAGTCGTGTCCCGCATCGCCACCACCATGAAGATCGAAGACCCACGCATCTTCGACACGATGGTGACCAACGCCAGGGAGCTCATTGAATGTCTCCCCGGTCTCAACATCACCGACGACCCGCTCATCGATGAGCTGTGCAAAGACATGGAGGACATGCTCCCGTCCTCGGCAAAAGCTCTGAAGCACAACCCCGAGCTGCGCAAGCAGATGGCCGACGACGCGGACGAAATACTCGCCAAGATGACGGGGTACGTATGAGCACCGCCATGAACGCAGCCAAGGGACTCGGCATGGTGATGGACTTCGCCCGCAAGCCATCACGTCCCCAGATCATGGCGCTCGTTAAACGAGCACTCAGCACAAGCTCCGTCAGCTTGACGATCACCTGGGGCGAGAACGAGCTGTCCATCAAGTTCTCCGCGTACGGCTGGACGGGTGAAGGATGGATCGGAAAGATCGGCGGACAAGACATCGCTGACCAGATCCAGAGGGGAACCCTCAAATGACTCTGAGCATCACCCCCCGGATCAACTTCGGGCAGGACTACCTCGAAGCTCCCGAGCCCTCGGAAGCCGAGCTGGTCAGCATCGTTGTTGAAAACGTCATCAACTCTACCTTCGACCTGACTGATCTCGTTCGTGACCTGCTAACCAACGGATTCGTTGGCTATGCCCACATGGATGCAGATGAACTCGACGAGTATCTCAATGAAATCAGCGCCGCTGAACAAGAGTATGAAGAGGTCGCTCATGGATGAACATATTGCCAAAACCTACAAACACCACCTGGCTGATCTTCTGATCGCCGTCATTTGCGCGGGAACCCTGGTCGCGCTGTTTATGGGAGCGTTCGAAAAATGAACATGGCAATCGCCCTCTACATCGCAGTTATCGCTGCCTGGCTCACCCACATCTTCTACTGCTTCGGGCACGCTATGTGGGGGTTCCTTGTCGCCGGTGCGATCTTCTTCCCGATCGGAATACTCCACGGTTTGTTCTTGTGGTTCAGCTGAAAGCACTCAATGACCAGGCCCACACAACCTCACGCGTACCGCGCCATATTCCAGAACGCAATACTGTGTTACCTGCAGACCCACGGTACACGTATGAGCAAACAAGAGCTGCAAGACTGCGTCCACTACCAAAGACTGCTGGACGACCCCGAGTTTCTGTTTGAATACTTCGAGACGAAAAAACCAATCCCTGCGCAACAAACCTACGCGGTCAAGCTGCAAAAAACTATCGTCTTTCACATCGAAGCTGAATCGGAAGAAGACGCTATAGAACAAGCATCCGAGACCGAGATGGGCAGTGAGTGGAACGGCGCTGAACCAACCGCAGAGATACTGAAATGAAACTCGACAGAGAACTGCTCCAAGAAACTATCGAAAATTTCATAGCCAGCATCTCTAGCCAGCGCGAAGAGGAATGGTACGCAACGCCTGCTGAACTTGCAGCAGAGTTTCTAGATAAATTCGTCGCATACACATACAAAGACGAAGACGATAAGCGTCTTCGCCACGCCCAGTACATCGAGCTAAAAAAGGAATTCGAATGAACAAGTTACTCGCTACTGCGTTTATCACGCTCGCCGCCCTGTGCTCTCCAGTACACGCAGCCTTCAAAAACGGAAACAAGATATTCGACTACGGAAAAGAAACTGCCTACGCCACACCCACGTATGGGGCTGGATTCTTCATGGGGTATGTGATGGGCGTCCACGATGCCTACGAAGGCATCACGTTCTGCGCCCCCAACAACGTGACTGGCGAGCAGATCGGAGACATCGTCATGAAGTACCTCTACAACAACCCCGCAGAACGAAACGACGTGGCAAGCACCCTCGTGAGTCGAGCCCTGACGCAAGCGTACCCGTGCAAAAAGTGAGCACGTCAATCGGTAAGCTGCTCAACATCGTCTACGCAAGATGCGTCGCGGACGAAGACACGGGGTGCATGACATGGACCGGAGCCGGGGCTACCCAGTCCGGCAACAAATGTCTAACGATGCGCGCACCTGGCGGCAAAAACGGAGTCTCCGTGCGCCGGCTGGTGCTTGAGACATCCAAGCGACGCAAGCTGAACCCTCAGCAAGTAGCTACGTACACATGCGGAAACACCAACTGCGTACGTCTCGAACACCTCGCGGAAATCAATCGCAGCACGCTTCAACGCCGAAACGACTCCGAATTCAACGTCGCCCAACGGATCAACAAATCCAAGCGCATCAGCGACAAAGTCAGGTTAACCCGCGCAAAGTTAACCGCTGAAATGGCTCAAGAAATCCTCGGCTCGAATGAATCCCAGCGCGTCCTCGGCCTGAAATACGGCGTTGGCCAATCCACGATCGGACAAATCAAACGCGGTCTCACTTGGTGCGACTACACAAACCCTTTCTTGAGGTTGGCAGCATGAGCATCCCACAAATCATTTTTGACGACGATGTACGCGCTGCCCTCGCGAAGCCGGAGCAGAAGCCTGAGCAGAAGCCCTATCCGCTCCCGAAATCTCTATACCCAGACAGCAAAGATTGGGTGGCTTCTGACTACGCTAGTCGCGTGGAGTGGTTGCACTCCATGTACGAAGCAAAAAAACAAGAACTTCATGCTGCCCTCGCGCAGCCTGAGCCAGTTATTCCGTCTGAGATAAAAGGAAATAAAACTCAGCCTGAGCAGGAGCCGGTGGCGTGGATGCACAAAGAAACGGGACTTTTGCGGCGAGAAATTAGCAGGCCTAAGGCGGCTGATTGGGACGCTAACTATTGGCAACCGCTTTACGCAGCAGCGCAGCCAACTGCGGAAACCATCGCCCAAGAATGGGACTTGTTAAAAGAAACCCAAGCCTCTTTAAGGGATGCGTGGGCAATCCTCAAGAAGCTGAAGACTGTGCAGGATGCTGCGCGAAATCTTGTTGAATCTGACCCTGAGTCAGCGGCAGACACTGAGGGCAAAGCCTTTACGGCATGGTGCGCTTTGGTTGCTGCGATTGACGATGCCGATACCCTGCTGTGTGAGTTTGGAGAAAGCCATGAGTAAACCTGTCGCATACCGATTCTGCTCACCGGCTACTGAGGAGTGGTTGCTCGGCTTGGAGCCGCCTGTTGGTAGCGGATGGGAAATTGGACCCCTCTACGCTCACCCACTCCAGCGCAAGCCGCTGACGGATGAGGAGATTGAGCGAATTGCCACTACCGTCAGAGTCGATCCTATCCACGCAAAGAAATCAACGTGGCACATCAGGCTAATCCGTGCAGTCGAGAAGGCATATGGGATTGGGGGTGAGGGATGATTAAGACTTGGGAACAACGGTGTGTAGAACATCCAGATCATCAAACCGGCATGGTGAGCCACACCATGATCCAAAGGCGGATGCAGGAGGAAATTGATGACCTCCGCGCCGCCCTCGCGCGTTGCGAAAGATTGGGGAATAAACATGACTGAAGTAGTTAGACGCAAAAACAACGTCGCCAAAGTAAAGCTCAAGAACACCAAAAATCTTTACACCCGCAACCCCTTTTGCAAGCTTACTGACACCGGCAACGGTTTCATAGCTCACTTCCCATCTCACAGCGCGTGCTACCAAGACAGCTACGTATGCCTTGAATATGCCCAAGCCCACTGGCTCGTGAAATGCTTAGGGGAATTCAAAACTGAACTGGGATTCGACCATGATTGATCACGAGGCCGCCACCAAGCTCACCCGGGCCAGGACGGCGCTATACATCGAGCATCCTATGTATGGGGTTCTTGCGCTCCGGTTGTCGATGGTAGAAGACCCATCGATCGAGACCCTGTGCGTCAACAAACGCCACATTTACTACAACCCCGTGTACGTACACACGCTCACCCCGAACCTGATCAAGTCGGCAATCGCCCACGAAGTGATGCACGTTGTCCTACAGCACATCGGACGATGCGGGTCACGCAACCACAAGCGTTGGAACCGAGCCGCTGACTACGTCTTGAACCAGCTCCTGGCGGACGATCACATGGAAATCAGCCCCGACTGGCTGCTAAATCCGCAGTACCGGGGCATGACCACCGACCACGTCTACACGCTGCTCGACGACGAAGACAACGACTCCGACTGTTCGCAAGACGACATGGATCACGCGCCTGGCCCGGCGCAAGAGGGTGACGACCCCGACGGGACACCAGGCGCTGAAGAAGACCTTGCCTGGCAGATAGCCACCATCCAAGCGGCCAAGATCGCCCAATCCCTGAACAAACTGCCTAAGTCCATGCGGCGTTACGCGGACGAGCTCGTCAACCACAAAGTCGACTGGAAGTCCCGCCTACGCCGCTTCATGTACGAGTCCAGCAAGCGCGACTACAGCTGGTCTCGTCCGCAACGCCGCATGCTGCCATTTGGGTACTACTTGCCCAGCCTGCACAGCGAAGCACTCAACACGCTGGCCGTCGGCATCGACACGTCTGGGTCGATCGACCAGTACGTGCTGAACATCTTCGGCAGCGAGATCCTCGCAGCCCATGCCTCTGCCATGCCCGAAAAGCTCATCAACGTCTACTGCGACGACCTCGTGAGACACGTCGATACGTACGCCGAGCATGACCCTGTCAAGTTCGAGATACACGGCGGAGGCGGTACTGACTTCCGTCCCCCGTTCAGATACCTGGAGGACAAGGCCATCACCCCTTCGTGCTTTATCTATCTCACCGATGGGTACGGAAACTTCCCCGCCACCCCACCACCCTACCCCGTGCTGTGGGTTCTTACTACTGACGTGGTACCACCTTGGGGTGAATCAGTAAGGATTTCAGTATGAATGCTCTCACCGAAAACGACATCAAGGCCATCGCCGACCTACGGGCAAGGGACTTCGCGGTATGCGTGTTTCTCCCCGATGAGATGGGCAACGCCAACCCCGCCCGCGTCGAAGATCTCATGTGCGAAGCCGGTTGGAACGCTATCCACTGGTCGCAAACTGACCCGGAGCTCTCCAATGACTGATACCTACTTCATCGACATCCCCGGGGACACGCACTTAGCTCTGTACGACAAAACCGAAGTTCACCCGTTCTACGAGTACGGCTTGGATGACGCCCCCCCCGAAAAACAAGAGGGAACGGAAACCGGCTGGTCCGTGTACATGTATCCACGCTACGTTCCCGACGACATGACCATGGCCATACGCGTAGCTGATCTACCCACCGAAGACAGCGCGAACGACTTTGCCTGGGGGCTGCAGTCCGTCCTAGACGCCGTTCGCGCCGCCACCTGATCTAAAATCGTACTTCGATAAATGAAGAAAGATAGAGATGATCACCTCATGGTCCCACAGCAAGCTCGGAGATTTCGAGAAGTGCAAATTCCTCTGCTGGTTAAAGCACGACCAAAAGATCCCCGAGCCTGAGCGCGCTTTGCCGCAAGGCAAAACCGAACACGCGAACGACCGTGGGACGCGCATCCACACGGCATGCGAAGAGTTCGTCAACGGCACGCTGGGCGAACAGATCCCGGAGATGAAGGAGTTCGCTCCCGAATTCGAGCACCTCAAGCTGCTCTACACCAAGGGCATGGTGTCGATGGAAGGCGAGTGGGCGGTTGATGAGAACTGGGAGCCCACCGAGTGGGGGACTGGCTGGCACCGATCAAAGGTCGACGCGATCGTGATGCCTACCCCGGACGAAGCGATCGTCATCGACTACAAGTCCGGCAAAAAGTACGGCAACGAAGTCAAGCACGCCGAGCAGACCCAGCTCTATGCACTGAACGCTGTGCTGCGGTTCCCTGAGCTCGAACTCGTCACGACTGAGCTTTGGTACTTGGATGCCAAAGAGCTCACCTCGGCCACTTTCACCCGCTCCCAGATCCTGCGCTTCAAAGCCAACTTCGACCGCCGTGGCCGAGCGCTCACCAGCTGCACCAACTGGCCGGCCAACCCCAACGTGTTCTCGTGCCAGTGGTGCCAGTACGGCCCCTGGAACTCGAACCACTGCACGGTGGGGGTGAACCGGCAATCCACCCCGAAGCCATTGAAAAATAACGCGAAGAAGCCCAAGCCATGAGCATGATCCCCAAGAAACCAGTCATCAAGCCATTCGCTCACCAGCTGGTCTCACTTGCTCACAACGAGCACTCAGACATCGTGTTTGACACGAGCGACCCTGGCACCGGCAAAACGTTCGTGCGCATCATGGCGTTCGCCAAGCGTCGGGCCGCCGGCTCCGGCTGCGCGCTCGTCATGTGCCCACGCTCAATCATGCGCACCGTGTGGGCCGCTGACATCGCCAAGTTCGCTCCCCACCTAGTCGTGTCCGTAGCCGCATCCGACAACCGGGCCGAAGCATTCGCCGAGCCGGCTGACATCTACGTCACCAACCACGATGCTGCAAAGTGGTTGGCAAATCAAAAAGCACCATTCTTCGCAAAGTTCGACGAACTCGCTATCGATGAGTCCACCGCATTCAAGCACTACACGTCGCAGCGATCACGTGCCCTGGCCAAGATCACCAAATATTTCAAGTTCCGCACGTGCATGACTGGCACGCCGAACTCAAACTCGATCACCGACGTGTTCCATCAGATCTTGTTGCTCGACGATGGCAAACGACTTGGCAAGTTGTTCATGCCGTTCAGGGCATCCGTGGCCTCTCCGGTCCAAGTCGGTCCCCGCCAAAACATGATCAAGTGGACGGACAAAGCCGGGGCCGAAGACGCCGTGTTCGGGCTGCTGTCCGACATCGTGGTTCGCCACAAGCTCGACGACTGCGCCGACATCCCCGACAACAACAGGTACGCAATGACGTACGAGCTGACCGCCACGCAAGAACGTGCGTACCGGGAAGTCGAAAAGACCCAGATGCTGGAGCTCGGCGGTAAAGGCTCAGTGACCGCCATCAACGCAGCCGCCGTAGCGACCAAATTACTGCAAGTTGCCTCCGGTGCGGTGTACTTGTCCCCCAGCAACTACCACGTCGTCGACCGCGCCAGGTACGAGCTCATCATGGATCTCGTGGAGCAGCGCAAGCACCCACTGGTGCTGTTTCTGTGGAAGCACCAGCGTGATCTGCTGGTCGAAGAAGCTGAAAAGCGCGGCCTGAAGTTCGCTGTATTCGACGGCGACACCTCGGACAAAGAGCGATACGACATCGTGCGCTCGTACCAGGCCGGGGCGTACGACGTGCTCATCGGTCACCCCAAGTCCATCGGCCACGGCCACACCCTGACCACAGGCACGTCCACGATCTGGGCGTCGCCGACGTACGACCTGGAGATCTTCGTGCAGGCGTCGTCACGTCAGCGCAGGCTGGGCCAAACCGAGAAGACCGACACGCTCGTCATCGTGGCCAAAGACACGCTAGAAGAGAAGGTCTACGACGCGCTGCTCAGCAAAGACGCCCGCATGACCAGCTTGCTCCAGCTGTTCGCCTCGCTCACCCCAGTGGTGCCGTTCGCCGCAGTAACGACCACTCCCGCCAAAACCCCTAAGAAACGAGCCACCGCAGAGACAACATGACCAAACCCACCGGCTGGGCCAAGGCGCTGCAAGCGCAGATTCTGAAAGAACGCAGACCCTTCGCCGGACCCTCGATCACACCAACCGTTGTCGACTACGACCGCCTGGTGTGCATTGACTTCGAGACCTACTACGACACGAACTTCTCGCTGTCCAAGATGAGCACGTCCGGGTACGTGCGCGACGACGAGTTCAAGCTGCAGATGATGGGGATCAAGGTGGGCCTCTGGCCTACCCAGATCGTCGACGGATCTCAAGTCGAGTCCATCGTCAAATCGATCGACTGGGCTACCCACACCCTGCTGTGCCACAACGTGCAGTTCGATGGGTTCATCCTGTCTCACTACTTCGACGTCATCCCGTCCCACTACTTCGACTCCTTGTCGATGGCCCGTGGCCTGCACAGCAACGACATCGGAGCCGGGCTGGACGAGGTGTCTAAACACTATGGCGGCAAGGGCAAGATCGACGGCGTGCTTGAGCTCACCAAGGGCGTGCGCGACTGGGACCAAGAACTCTTCGACGTCGTGGCTCCGTACTGCGTTGGCGACGTCGATGAAATGCTGTACGTGTTCAAGTGCATGCTCCCCAAGATGCCGAGCACCGAGATGGACATCATCGACCTCACGATGCGCATGTTCTGCGACCCGGTGCTCCTGGTGGACATCCCACGTGTGCAAGCCGAGTACGCCAGAGAAGTACAGCAACGTGAAGACGCACTCGCCAGCGTCCTCAACCCAGGCGACTACTACGACGACAAGACCGTATTAAAGACAAAGAAAGAACGCGCCCTTGTTGGTAAAGAACGCGATGATTTGGTGATCAAGCGCGTCGTCGGCAGCTCCCCGAAGTTCGCCGAGCTGCTGCGCGCTGAAGGAGTTATCCCGCCGGAGAAGGTCTCGCCAGCATGGCTGAAGAAGCCCGCCAGTGAACGTGAAGACGAGGAGGTCTACTCCTACGCGTTCTCCAAGACGGATACCGAGTTCCTGGACATTCCTGAACAAATATCTGTATGGGGATCTGACTACGACGTAGACAACCCTGACGACATGACGGAAATCATCGCCAAGCAGGCCAGGCTTCGCAACCTCGTCGACGCTCGCCTGGCCATCAAGTCGGTGGGTAACGCCACCAAAGCCGAAAGGTTCTTGTGCGACGGCGCCAACGGGATGAAGCTGCCGGTCGGTTACTCCTACTACCGGGCTCACACCGGCCGGTACGGAGGCAACAACAAGATCAACATGCAGAACCTGACCCGTGGCGGCGAGCTGCGCCAGTCCATCCTCGCGCCACCAGGCCATGTCCTGATCGTCGCTGACTCGGGCCAGATCGAGGCACGAGTCAACGCCTGGTTGTGGGGCGAGAAAGACCTCTTGGACTCCTTCCGCGCCGCCGACAAGTACGACGCTGCTCAGGCCAAGCTACCAAAGGATCAGCAAAGTTTTGCCACAGGAAGCGATCGCGACGCGTACTGCAAGTTCGGCGACACCGTGTACGGCAGGGAGATCACCAAGAAAGACAAGCTGGAGCGATTCGTTGGCAAGGTCTGCTTTGCTGAAGGTTCGCTCGTTCTTACCCATCGCGGACTCGTTCCCATACAGCTGATCACGCTTGAAGACAGGTTATGGGATGGCGTCGAATGGGTCACTCATAGCGGAGTCATTTACCAAGGTATCAAAGAGGTAATCACGTATGACGGTCTTACAGCCACACCAGACCACGAAGTCTTTGCCCAAGACGGACGGGTTGTTTCGCTCGGGCAAGCAGCATCCGAAATGGTTGGGCTCCAACGTACCGGAGCTGCTGGGCAAGAAGTTCGGTTCTGTGACGATCACGTCATCGCAGATACACCGCGTAAACGACTCTCGGTACGTGTTGGCAACACGGAAAGAGCAAGTACGCAACAGACGCATCACAGCAAAGATTCTGTGGAACGGAAAACTTGTAGCTCTAGCAGATTTCATGAGTCCGTACAGCTACAGCTGGACATACCAGCTCATGAGGAAAGGCTTGACCGGAGAACAAATACTCGAACAGTTCGCGTCTACGACATAGCCAACGCAGGGCCGCGTTTTCGGTACACGGTGTCGGATGTGTTGGTTTTCAATTGCGTCTTGGGCCTCGGCTACCAGATGGGTCCGCTCACCTTCCAGCTGACGTTGGCCAAGGGCGCGCTCGGCGGGCCTCCAGTCCACTTCGACTCCGCCAAGTGCAGGGAGATCGTCAACAAGTACAGAGCCACCAACAAGAAGATCTACAACGGCTGGTCAACGTGCGGTGAAGTCATCAAAGCCATGGCCCTGCCAAACACCAAGGACACGCTCGGCCCGCTCGACTACGAGTTCGAGACGATCTGGTTGCCCAACGGCATGGCGCTCAAGTACCCAGGCCTTTCCTGCGACCTCAACGAACAGGGTATGGAAGAGTGGTCATACCAATCCAAAAAGTCACGCACGAAGATCTACTCCGGCAAGCTATGTGAAAACATTGTCCAAGCTCTCGCCAGGATCATCGTGTGCTCGCACCAGATGCTGGAAATCTCCAAGACCATGCGCGTGGTGATGACCACGCACGATGAGATCGTTACCTGCGTTCCTGAAGACCAAGCCGAATCATCGTTCGCCAAGATGATCGAGATCATGCAAACCCCGCCACCTTGGTGTGCGGATATTCCTCTAGCAGCAGAAGGTGGCTATGCCTACAACTACAGCAAGTAAGTACCAAGAAGAAAAACTGGGTCTGGTCATCGAGTGCAAACAGCACTACGAAGACGTCATCCAGTTCGCCGAAGAGCACGGGTGCCGCGACCAGCTGAACTCGATGTTCGCGCGTTTGGCCGGCATGACCTCATGGCCGGATCTGTGCTTCGTCCACAAGGACTTCGCACCTCACAGCTTTGCTTTCATGATCGGTGACGGCAAGCAGCGCCGGCAGCTCATGGGCGGGCTGATCTACAGCGGGCCGGCACAGAGCCTCGACGGGTCTGCCCCGACCTACACGGTGAGCGTCGAGCCGCCGAGCAACGAGCACAAGTGGGGCATTCACACTTGATTCGTTTTACCTATTGATCTACTATCTAACTTAGATTAACATTGCGTCGAAGGAACATCAATGACAGAAGTCGCATCCCCTCCCAAGATCACCATCCGCCCGGCCTCGGTCGGAACCATGATCGACCAGCTCTGGGCAATGCGTGAGCAAAAAAAGTCCCTCGAAACCGAAGCCAGCGAAGTCGCCGAAAAGATGCACGCGATAGAAGAGTCCTTGTTGTCCAGGATGGACAGCGAAGGAGTCGACAAAGCCAGCGGCAAGAAAGCTTCAGTCTCGTTCACTCACAGCATCGTTGCCAACATCAGCGGCGATGAGAATTGGGACAAGTTCTACGCGTACATCAAGAAGACGGGTTACTTCCACCTTCTGCAGCGTCGCGTGTCAGACCCAGCGTATCGAGAACTACTCGACTCTGGCAAAAAAGTACCCGGCGCTGAGCCGTTCGTGAAGAAGCGCCTCAACCTGCGCACCATCTCGGCTTAATTGTCGAACCTCTAAGAACGATCGAAAGAAACCATGGCTACAAAAGCACTCCAGAAGTCCGGCGACGCAGCTACCTCGGTAGCTGTCCAACGCCCATCGTCCTTGGTCAGCATCCAAGACCAAATCGCGGCGCAAATCGCCTCGATGTCCGACCGCATCGCGCCTCCCTCGGGCAGCAAGATCAAGCTGTCGCCCGGCGCGTTCACCCTGCCGGACGGCTCGAAGACCCCAGGTCCGCTCGAACTGGTGATCGTTGACTTCGTCGCGAAGAACTCGTTCTACGAGGGCAACTTCGACTCGAACAACATCACCTCGCCGGTGTGCTTCTCGATCGGCACCAACCCGGCGAAGATGGTCCCATCAGCCAACAGCCCCATGCCCCAGGCCAAGACCTGCGCTGAGTGCCCGATGAACCAGTTCGGCAGCAAAGGCAACGGCAAAGCGTGCAAGAACGAGCGCGTGCTGGCTGTACTTCCACCCGAAGCGCAGGATGACACCGCGCTGTGGCAACTGGCGGTTTCTCCAACCGGCCTCAAGGGCTTCGACGCCTACGTCGGCGGCGTTGTACGTACGTTCCAGACCCCCCCTGTGGGCGTGGTCACCATGGTCAGCTTGGACCCGACCAAGACCTACGCGTCGCTCGTGTTCAGCGACGCGCAGCCAAACCACCACCTCACCTCGCACTTCGCGCGACAAGCCGAAGCGCAGGCCATGTTGGCCACCGAGCCCGACGTGACAAACACGAAGCCTGCCAAGGCCACCCCCGCTCGCGGGATGCGCCGTTAAGTAGTAACCCTTACTTCGGTCTGTCACAACTCCGCATGACACTTCGGACCCTTAGATCTTCAACGGATGGAAGATTTCGCATAGATCAGGCTCTTGTTTCGTACAAGAGCCTGAACACCGTCATCAATGATCTGACTGAAGGCGAGGTCATGTTGTGCTTGTCCCTCGAAGCCAACACAAGACGTCGACAGTCAATCATCGATCGACTTATTTCCCGGGCAGTTCGAATAAACGAGCTGACCTACAACCTGCACTTAAAGGAAAAATTCCATGGCTCGCCAACCCTCCAAAATCATGTCAGTGGCTGAAAAGAAGTCCGCTGAACTGGCTCTCACCTCCGCCGTCAAGTCGATCGACAAGACCGTCAAGCTCAGCGAAGCAGATGTCAGCGTCGCCACCAAAGCGATGAACGTCGCCATAAAGCAGTCAACCGCTTTGATGGCCGAAGCCGAAAAGACGCTGAGCGTTGCCGCCAAGGCCGGTGCAAAGCTCGTCGCAGCAGCTCTAAAAGAGATCGACGCTGCTACCAAGAAGCACACCAAGGTGTTCGACGCTGCGAACAAGAACCGCGAAAAGCTCAACGAGCAGTTAGTGGTGCTGGACGCCGTGCAAGCTGAGCCTGCCAAGCGCGGGCGAAAACCCGCCGCAATGCAAGTCCAGGTCGCTGAAACCGTCTAATCCATCCCCCTGACGCACGGCCCTGCGTTCGGGGGGGTCGTGCAACGGTGCTACGGCACAGAAAGAAGACATGTATAAGCACGTAATGGTTGACTTGGAGACCCTGGGAACCCGAGCCGACGCAGTCATCATGTCCATCGGGGCGGTCAAATTCGATTTAGACTCAGCGAAGATCGACGACGGAGCATTCTACGCCTCGGTGTCCATCGACTCCAACCTTGAAGTCAAACGCCACGTCCAGGAAGACACCCTGATGTGGTGGCTCAAGCAGTCCGCTGCGGCTCAAGCAGTTTTCCACGAGCCCAAGCAAACCTTGGAAGCCACCCTGTGCGAACTGAGTGATTGGCTCTATACCGACAACCACTACATGTGGTCCAACGGAGCAGACTTCGATCTGCCGATGCTGGCCCACGCGTTCTCCCAGTTCCACATGGACATCCCGTGGAAGTTTTGGAACTCGCGCTGCGTGCGTACGCTGAAGACCTTGCCACAAGCCAAAGGTATCTCACCAGAACGTCAAGGCGTTGCCCACAACGCATTGGCTGATGCGATCCATCAAGCCAAGCTGGTGCAGCAAATTAACGCACGCATCGTCTCAAATCTAAACACGACTACGGCGTAAGATACGAGCAAGTTTCAAAGTGGCAACGCCGGAAAACAGCTTCATCGCCGGCGTCCACCGACATGTGGAGTGCTACGCTGAAAAGATGTGCAACCCCTACCGGGGCGGCACACCTGATGTCTGGTACAGCGGGTCTCATAGAGACCTTTGGGTTGAATACAAATTCATCGCATTGCCTGCCAGGAATGACACCTTTATCGTGCCAGCGCTGAGTTGCTTGCAGACCAAGTGGATCAAAGACCGCCAAGCTGAAGGCCGTAACGCAGCGATCGTGGTTGGAACCAAAACCGGCGGGTGCATATTGAGCCCCGAAATCGCAAAGCTCGGTATTTCATGCGCCGACTTCAAGAGCAAGATGAAAAGCAAGAAAGACATTGCTTCGTTCATCTCGAATTTCGTTAACTCCTGAGAAGAAAGTAACCAGTTACCTTCACATCGAAAAGGCAGGGCAGGTCGAAGTAGAACCGCCCTGAAAATCAAAATGCGTACAAATGAGAATGGTCTTTTTCCAGCGCTCGAAGCTGCATTAAAAGCAGCTACCGAACCGCTTGACTGCCAGTCACTATTTGACTTGCCCGAGATAAAACAACACGCAGCCTCCGTGAATAGAGTTTCCGACTATCTCGGCGGACTGTGGAGAAAAGGACAAGTTATCCGATTACCTGCGCCCAAGACAGAAAACTCCCGCGCCAGGTGGATGTACATGTGGAAGGGCAGCAAAGGCCCGAAGCTGCATTCCTCGCTCGGCATCGAAGAGGGAATCCCGTACACACCGAGAATCCTCGCTGACCGGCCTTCGGTGCTCATTACAGAAGAGGGGTCGGTCATCACGATCGAGCTTCCAAACCTGGTGCTCAGCATCAGAACCAAACCGTAAGACACATCGCTGATGAACCTAAAAGGCGGGCTCACCCCCGCCTTTTTCTACGCCCCAACACCTTATGTCTAACTTCGATCTACTAACTTCCCAAGAGCAGCAAGTTGCCCGAGCTCAGGGCTGGATGATGTGCGACGTGTACCACCTCGAGCGAAAGTCCATGCACTGGGAGATCTTTCCCGCCGAGCCGCACCCAAGCACCAACGCCAAGGACGCAACCTCCTTCGTGGTCGCACGCGCACGCACAGGAGACGCGCTTGCCATAAAAGCACTGCGCCTGATCTATGCGAGCCACTAGGACGCTGGACCTGGGCGAAGCTGCTGAGCTGCTCCACCTCCACCCCAACACGCTCAGAGAACGCACCGCTTGCGGCGACATCCCTGGGGCCAAGATTGGGCGCAGCTGGGGCTACATCGAAGACGACTTGCTCGTCTACATGCGCGAGCAATATCCTGTGAAAGCACCATCCCCATGCTCTACAAGCAAAAGAACAGCGAAGTCTGGTGGTCGGACCTTCGTCACAACGGACGGCGAATACGTCAGACAACTGGAGAACTTGATAAGCGAACGGCGCAAGAGCGCGAAAACGAGTTCCAGATAACTCTATGGCGAGCAGCCCCCCGCGTCCAAGGTGACAGCTGGAGTGCTGCGGTCACCAAGTGGATGCTCGTCGAAACGCGCAGCAACTCCGAGCTGTACGCGTTGGTCAAGTTTGCGAACAACTTTGCCGACCGGCAGCTGGCCAGCATCACCGCCGAGGACATCAACAAGGCTCTCGGATTTTGCAAAACGGCTGCGACCTACACGCGCTACTGCAACATGATCGCTGCGATCTTGAGCCTGTCGGGCATCAAGCTGTCGATGATCAAGCGCCGCGACAAAAAGACCAAGCCGCGTGAGTGGATCACTCATGAGCAGTGGGCCAGGCTGTACGTCGAGTTACCCGATCACATGAAGCCGATGGCCGAATTCGCGATTCACACCGGGCTGCGTCAAGCCAACGTGCTCGGCCTGGAGTGGTCACGCGTGGATCTTGCGCGCAAGGTGGTGTGGATTGAGGGCGAGGACACCAAGGCGGACAAGCCCATCCGCGTGCCGCTCAACACGGCCGCACTGGCTGTGCTGGAGGCCCAGTCCAAGCTGAGCGCGTACCGGCCATGGAAGTCCAAGCTGATGCTCGCTGATAACGCGCTCGCACCTCGCTCTGCGTTCGTGTTCTTGTTCCGTGGCAAGCCCATCAAAGACGTGAAGACCTCGTTCATGCAGGCTTGCATACGGGCGGGCATCGGCGAGCGCGACAAGACCGGGTACACGGGCTTCACGTGGCACGGGCTGCGCCACACCTGGGCGACGTGGCACGTGCAAAACGGCACCCCAATCGAAGTGCTCAAAGACCTTGGCGGGTGGTCTGATTTGCGCATGGTCTTGAACTATGCGCACCACGCACCAAGCCACATCGATTCATTTGCCAACAACAACCAACCCAAGAAAGCAATCGACCATGTTCACTCCCCTGGATAACGCACCCATGCTGTGCGACGAAGAAGAAAAAGACAACGCCATCAACAACTTCATGATCAGTGCGTTCGATGTCTGGGCTTTGCACGCCGAGCACACCGTGTTCACGAGCAGGCCGGCTGAGCAAGCGTTCTTGAAGTTTCGTGGCATGGGCATCGTGCTGCGAGATTTGCTGCTGGCCCAGGACAAACAAAAACGCACTCCGGCGCAGTGAATAGCTGCGTGAGAGTGCGTGTTCGATCTAACCAGAACTATGCCCACAACTATGTCTTTGCTATGTCCACACGGGGCTACGTGTGACTTCCCCAGACTTCTCTAATACCAATCTGTTAGTGGTTCCTTACTATGGAACCCCTGTAGATTGGTAGGCGCGATTGGACTCGAACCAACGACCCCCACCATGTCAAGGTGCTCACACCTCTCCGCTAGGCCTTTGTTTATGCGGGTCTACGTTTTTCTATGTCCGTCCACTATGTCCATTTTTCTTAGAAGGAAACCCCAATGAAGCTCTACCGCACCACGTTCCTCACCCAAGACGACATCCTCAAAGAAATCTGGCACCCCTCATCGACGCTCGCCAGCAAGTGCCGCACCGCATTGAAAAAGAACTATGCGCCAAGCCGCCCAGAAACACTTATCGTGGACGTCCCCACCGGCAAAGCAGGACTGATCATGTTCCTCAACGTGCAAGCAAAACTGCCAAAAGAAATTGAGCCACTCACCTGAACATGCAATCAAACTTCCTGCTCGGAGCGCTACACCTTTCCGCCCAAGCCCGACTGGTTCTCAAACGCGCTCCGTTTGATCTCATCGCTAGACACGCCATCAATGAACATGGATGGATCTCAGCGTCTGAACGAAAGATCAACGAGCGCAGCATGCTCACCATCGGGCCTATCAAATCGCGCTACAAGGCCAGCCCTGGTAGCTCCAAGATGATCATCATCCAAACCGATGACACTTGGAGCCACACTCACATCACGGTGGAGTGATCGTCACGAAGCTAGAGTCTGTTTCTATCCAGACTCTAGCTCCGCACGACAGCGGGTTGTCTGGGCTGTACACCAACTTGCTCGGCCCATCGATCGACACTTCATTCGCAAGCGTGTTTGACTTGTAGGTCTTCACCGTAAACACTGGCTCGCTCGCGCCCGTCTTCGCGTTCGACTTGATCACGTGCTGGTTGACATGGATGCGCGCCTTCATTCAACCATCCCAACATCACACCTGTGGCGCTCGATCTCTCCATGCTCTCGGTCATGGACGATCAGCCTCATGTCACGCCCTGCCCTGTAGCCCTTGCCTGATGCGTAAGCATCGCGCGCAGCGAGTGTCCTGAAGGATTCAGCGATCAATCCGCCCGGCAACTCGCGCACAGACTGGTTGTGGATGTGGCCCGTGTACCAGTACCTGTGCTTCGTCTCACCCCAGTCCTGGGCACGGTCAGCGACCATCACACCCAGCAGATCTTCAGGACGAACTGTGTCCCCATGGGTGGCACCTATCAGCACCTTGCCGAACCTGTAAAACCAGTGCTTAGCTGGGCTCAAATCAACCATCACGCGAGGCTCTTCCGAGAAGTACGCCGCTATGGTGAAGGACAACGCCCACACTGAATGGGGGTCGTGGTTTCCGGCCATGAACCTCACGACGACGTGCTGGTGCTTCTCCAAACAGCGCAGGATGGCATGCCGGTACATCTCGATCCCGACCTGGAGAACCTTCACAAAGCGCCCATCAGCGTCGAGCTGATGGCCATGGCCAGGCGTGACGTTCGTTTGGCTGTCGATATGAAAAATATCACCCAAGGGCAGCACGACCGCAGTGTGTGCAGCAGGCGCTGCGCTGATCAGCCGATCGAACGCACCGAGGGTCAGCTTGCGGGCAATGTGGAGGTCAAAATCAGCCCCAGCCTCCTGAGCCCAAGCACTCATGCCCACGTGCGGGTCGCCTAGCGGATAAACCGCCAGCAAGTCCTCGTTCACGCGCTGCGGCGGGGTCACGATGGGAGAAAGTCCACGGACGTCTTCCGAGAGCACGCGAATAGATTCGCGCACGATCTCTTCCCTACGCTCGGTGTCCTCTTTGCTCTTGACCCACTGCCCGGTGACCTTACCGTCAGAGTTGTAGTAGGTGCTGATGCCCTTGACGCTGAATCCGTCAGGCACCTTGTGGTTCATATCCTCGGCGGGGGCGTAACCCCTCAGAGCTGCAGTACGAGCTGCCGACACCAACGCACCTTGCACGCTGCTGTGGCAGACATTCATAGCCCTCGCTGCTGCTCTGACTCCACCATGTTTGTGTACTGCGTCGATGTATTGAATCTGCCTGGCATTGGCAAACTCTTTCAACCGCAAATCGACACTCAATGCAATCGGCGGGCGTACTCGCCGCACCACTCGTCAGACTCAGTCATCGGTTGGCACGCAAACACTCCTTCGTCGCACAAGATAGTCGCCGGGTATCTACGGCATGTCCCGTTCTTTACCTTGTCCGCCGCCTCTGTCTCATCTTTCCAAAACTTACACGACTCGCAAGTCTCTATGTCGATCACTTCTTCAGTCATAAATAACTCCAGTTTAGTAACCAACTATCAAAATCATTTCAGGGAATGGGGGGCGGGGAAAGGGGTTACTCCACAGCCCTCGCCATGTCTTTGACGCCACTAAACAGTCGAGCGCCTGGAGTCGCATCGACCAGCAAACTAGCCAAAGACTTCTTGCCGGTAACCAAGTCGTACGCACCGCCGGCGATCTGGTCGACCGTCGGCCCAAACAGACTGGCCGGGTCGTGCAGCGCATCCATGCCGAAGCCGGACACACCGGCTAGACCAGCGCGGTTGAACCCGTGCTCCGCCCAGTCAGCTACGCCCCAGTGAGCCATGTAGTCGGGCACCGCCCCGCCGCCCAACGCAAGACCCTTGACAATATCGCTCGCCACCATGATCGGCATGGTCGCGGCCAGCGCACCGATCGGGTTCATGTTCCCGTGTGCTGCCTCATTGAACGCCCGCTTCATGATCGTGTGCTGGAAGCTGTAGGTGAACTGCTTGAGGTGGAACAGCACCGCGTAGTGCGGGTCACTGGCCCACGTTGGCCGCTGAGCCGCCGTAGGCGTGAGGATCGAAGCCTCAGTCCACCGCACGATGGCGTAGTGCAGTTTGTCCACGTCAGCCGTGGCTTGCTTGAGCACCGCTGACTTCTTGGCGTCGTCCATGCCCTCCGTGAAGCGCGTAGCCGCGAGCACGTGGCGGTCCCAGATCAGTTTGCCGTCGGCATCGAGTGGAATGTCTTTCGCTTCGAGGCCCAGATCAGCCAGCCACCGAGCGCTGTGCTTCTTGTCCGGCAGCTTCGAGTGGTCTTCGAGAAACGACACAGCCATCTTCGTGGCCGACACGCGCATCGAGCGGTCCCAAGCGGTCAGACCGTTGGCGACGAACAGCTTGCGGTTGGCGTTACGGGCAAAGTCGGTCATGAACTCGGAGGTGTGGGCCTTGCCCATCTGCTCCAAGAACATGTGCGAGTCGACCGCACCAACTGCCTCGGCGATGCGCTCAGCGAGCTGCTGCTGGCGTTCTGCCGGCACGTCGCTCGCTGCATCCTTCCACCTGGCCCACACTTCCTTGAGACCGTCGGTGAACGCCTCGAACGTCTTGGCGTAGTCGCCGCCGTTCTGAGCGTGCAGGCCCATGATGTCGCCGAACGCAGAGAACAGCGCCATGGGGAGAAGCCGCACGTTCTGGTAGGCCATCGCGGCCGACGAGAGCTTGCGCCACGCCGGGCTGATGTCACCACCCAGCGAGCCCTCATGCGCTTGGACAGAGTTCTTCACGTCGCTCATGTGGCGGGCGAGCATCTCTTCGGCTTCCTTGCCCTTGATACCCTTGGCCGCGATCGACTCGACCATCTCAGCAGCGATGGTTCCGTGCGTCTCGCGAGCCACCATCTTGCCCGTCTCTTCGTCGCGCTCCAAGTCGCCTTTCATAGCGACCAACTCTTTCAGCTTGGCACCACCTTCGCCGAAGCGACGCTCAAACTCAGCAGCACGCACACCTTGGTGGATGTAGCGCGACATCGCACCGACCAGATCCTTCTCCAAGAACGGTGAGACGTCTTCTTGAGAGATCCACTTGTAGTTACGTTCCTTCTGCGACGCGAAGAACGGTGTCAGGATCTCGTGTGTACGTTCGCCGCTGAAGCCAGCCACGTCGACGCCGTTGCGGTCGACGAGGTCACGGTGCATGAACCCTGCCACGTCCGCTGCGGTGTACGTGACGCCGGGGTTGGACGCGTTGATGGCCTTGACCGCAGCGTCCATGGTCTTCGCGTACTTCGGCTGCAAAAGCATCGCGGTGAAGTCTTCCTTGCGGGCGACCAGATCGTTCGCGCTCCAGACACGTGGGAAGTATTTCGGGCCGAGGTACTCCAGCTTCATGCCGGCGTCTTCGGTCGCGTAGGTGTGGAACCGAGCGAACAGGCCACGGATCTTCTCGACCGACTCGCGCACCGGGGTCGACTTGATGTCCTTCAAGTCAAGTTCCATGTGCAGCGCTTCCATGGCGTTCGCCATGTCCCGCTCGCTCAGACCCTTCAAGGTCTTGTACATGTAGTTGGAAAACTTGCGCGTCATCTGCACGCGAGCGTTGATGTAGCCGGCCTTGAACTGGCCGTCCGCACCCTCGCCCGGATTGGTGAACATCGCGCGAGCCAGAGCCTGTGCAGTCGCGCTGAGTGTTTCTTTGCGCAGCACGTCGTTGCTCGGTGCGACCACGGTGTGTAGCCCTTGGACTACACCGTCGAACCTGCGCTTGACGTCTTCGTTCCACGTCTGGGCCTTCATGATCTTGTCGATCGCCAACCCTGCGGCACTCGGCTCGGACAGCTTGCCCTCATGGAACGCGGTCATGATGTCGAGAGCCGTCTCGCTTTCGCGCACCTTGCCGAACACCATGCGCAAGAACTTCTGGAATTTGGCGAACAGCGTGGTGGCTGGCTTGTCCACATCGAGTTGACCAGCGGCCCAGAACTGGAACGCATAGGCCACGCGTTCGGCCTGTGCATTTGGCGCACCGTCGGCGATCGACTTGAGCGCCTCCGGGTGGTCCTGCAGCAGATCGTTCAGCCGCATGAGCATCTTCGACGACGACATCGTGTTGCCGAGCGCTTCGGCAGCTTTCGGGTTGCTCTCGATCAGCCGATCCCAGAAAGCGTGCATCGCTTCGTGGTGAGCCACGGTCAACAGACCCGGCCCACCAGTCAACGAGAACTTGATGAGGTCTTCTGCTTTGATCCACTCGCCTGCGGCGTCGAACGTCTTGAGGAATTCGGTCTTGACCTTTGGCCCGAGCACCTTGGCGATGTACGCCTTGGCAGCGGCTATGAGCGCTTCGCTCGGCGCTGCCTTCTCAGGAGATTGGACCTGCTCTGCAGTCGTCTCAGCGGGTGCTTCGGTCTGCTCGTTGAGCATCCGTGCGGGCTCTTTCGCAGCCGCTGCGGCTGGTTCTATCTTCGCGGTCAGTGGCTCGGCCTTGTACTTGGCCAAGAACTGGTCGAGCCCGTTGATCGTCAGCTTGCCGCCGGTCAGTGTGTGCTCGGTAGGGTTGACGACGTCCATCGTTTGGCGAGCAACATTCTGTGCAGCCGTGAGTGCCGCGTCGCCGTTCATCTTCTTGGCGAGAACGAGCTTCTGAGCACTGGTCATCCCGCCAGCGCGCTTGGATAGCAGTCCGGCTACCTTCGTCCGAACATCAGCAAGCTCGGGGAACGCCCTCACATTGGTTGGGGTCAGCAACGCCGCCAGCGGAGCGGCGTAGAACGCTCCGCCGACTGTGTCGTTGCTGCCCTTCTCGACGAACGACGGCGTGGACATCATCGCGGCGACACGGTTGACGCGGGCGAGGCCAGCTTCTTTGTCCTTCCTGAGCGCACCCAGCAGCTGGTCGGCGTATCGATCCGCCTTCACGAACGCATTCGCACGGGTCAGCGTAGGCACCTTGTCCTCGGTGTCCATCGTGCTCGTCCGCATGGCGGTGTCCGTGATCTCGTCAGGAACACCCTTCTGCTGCTCGTTGTTCTGCTTGGTCTCGGACGGAACCCGGTCTGAACTGTTCGTCGACCGTGGCTGCTCTGGTGCGCTCCAGAAGCGTTCGCCCTCTATTTTTTCCCCGTACTTCAGATCCTTTACGCCTTCCTCAGAACCCAAGTTGAATGACTGACCCTCAGTCTCACGAGCTTGTTCCTCGCTCGCCTGTTCCTTCTCTACCTGAGTAAGAGCGGCCTTCCGCTCGTTCTTCTTGGTAAGCGCGTCCTGCAGCTTGTTTTCTTGGTACTCAGCGTTCGCCTTCTCTGCGCGCTTCGCTCTACGGTCGTTGATCTCTTTTTGTGTAAGAGCGCCCAAGCGCAACGACGGTGGGATGCCATCGCTGAACGATTCCTTCTTGCCTTCGGCATCCAGCATGTACGGAGAGCCGACCATGAACCCTTCAGCGCGCATTGCTGCGATGCCCGACAACAGCGAGTTCTGGAACTGCTTGGCCTGTGACTCAGCGGAGTTGAATGGTGCTTTGTCGAACTCGGTCTTGTTCTTGTTGAACCACGTCACGATGGCCTGAGCTCGGACAGCGACGTCTTTCTTGCTGTTCGTGTGCGGGGTCTCGAACCTGATCAGGTTCATGTCGACTTCGGTCGCCATGCGCCCAGCTTCTCGCTCAGGCGTGTCTTTCTTGCCCGCGTCCATGCTGGCTTTGCTGGCGAACTTGATGTCCTTCGCGCCGCGATCGGTCATGTCCCTGAACTCACCGAGCACCATGCGGTCGTGATCTTTTCCGCCAATCTCATCAGCCACGACGATGTGCCGGTCTGCGAAGTAGGCGTTGGCCAGATCGGCCATCGTGGTCTCAGAGGTTGGCTTGTATGCGCCACGCTCATGAGCGTCTCGACCCGTCTCATCCTTGCCGGTGACCTTCGTATGCCCGATGTCAGCAGCGCCGGCGATCTCCGCAGCGAGTGCTTTGCGCTCGTCCTTGAGAGCCTTGATCGCCTTGTACTCAGGATTGCCTCGGAGCTCGCCGGCGGAAATCTTGATCTTCGGTGTGGTCTTTATAAGATCTTCGATCTTCGCATCGAGCGCTTTCATGCGGGCCACATCTTCGGCCTTGACGTTGTGCTCGCTTGCGTAATCAGCGAACGTGCTGATGCGCTTCGAGTCATTGGCCCCGTGGTAGTCCAAGATGGACTTGACGGAAGTAGTCCCTATGTCGAACCGCCCGTCTTTGCTCGTAGACAAGTTCTTGTTCTGCGTAATCTTCTGCCGAGCTTCACTGCCGGGCAGCTTGCGACTGCCGCGCACCAGATTGCCCTTCACGTCACGAAACTCCATGCCAAGCGCTTCGTACGCTTTGGACAGCATGTTGTGCAGCGTGTTCGACCCGCTGTGGTCTTCGGCGTCGAGCTTGGAGATGGTCGGAAGGTTCCCGTCCTTGTTGCGCACGAACGGGTTCGACGACGTCGCTCCATCCTCCGGCTTGTCACGCCCCTTAAAGAAATACTGACGAGCTCCTGGCGATCGGTCGGCGCTCTTCTGCGCCATCTGTTCTTCACGCTCTGCGTTTTCTTCCTTGCCGGTGCCCAGCTTGTCGCTCTCGGTGGCCCGCTCAGTCCTGCCTTCCTCCGCGCCGTGTGAGCCATCCTCCAGCGTGCCCTTCGACCTCGGCTCGATGGGCTGTCCAACGACATCCCTCATCTTGTCGAGCGTCTCAGCGCCGAATAACGACGTGAGCTCAAGGCGCTTCGGAGCATTCTGGGCACGGTCGAAATGCCGTTCGACCTGAGCCAGCATCGCTTCTTTGGTGTCTTCGTGCGTGAGGTCGATGCCCTTCTTGCGCAGCTTCAGCTGAACATTCGGCGGGATCACGGACACGAGCTGGTCGGCGGCTTTCTGCCGATCAAGGTACTGCGTGCGCTCGAACTGCGGCATCGACTTCTTGGCCACGTCGATGAGCGAACTCATCGCCTTGTGCAATGGCGTGCCGTCAGCACCCGATGCCTTTGACGCTGAGTCGAGCACCGCCTTGGCTTTGGCCGGCCCGTAGATGCCCACGAACTGAGCGGCCATCCGTTGAACACGGGCGTAGTCACCAGTCGTCGGGTTCTTGAACGACTTCGACCCGAACTCGGCAAGCTCTTCGGCCAGGTTCGCTGCCAGGTACTTGTACTGCGGCTTCGGGTTCGTGACGGCATCGACCATCACGTGCGTCGCGAGGTCAGCGCGCTGCTTCGTTATTTCCCGCTCGACTGCCGTGGCCCGAACCGAAGCGCTCCGAGCATCGACGCCGCCGCCCTTACCTGCCCCGAGATCGCTCGCTGACACAAGCGTGCCTTGGCTGTTCGTCACACGCGAGCGATACGCATTGAGAAGCCCGTCGTTGTCTCCGTCGGCCCCAGCCAAGTGCGTGTAGGCCGCGTTACGGGCCGTGTCGTCGTACCGATCCGGCCCATTCATGTCGACTGCGCTGAGCGTGTCCAGATGCTGCTGGGCGGTGGTGTCGCCGGCTGCTGCACGGGCCGCGAGCTCCTTGGAGATCATCGCGTGGCTGGCGTCAATCGCGCTTTCTTGGGACTCAGTGCTGCCGTCGGACTCCCCGAACTTCATGCGGTCGCCCCACATCTGGGCAGCGTTCAGCGACGAATCTGGCTTCGACTTGAGCGAAGTCTTGACGAGCTTTTCTTCGAGGTTGTCGGTGCCCTTCGCGGTGAGCTTGTCGCCCACGTCGCCGTCGCTCTTGACGCCGAGCCGCTTGTACCCAGCCGCCACGATGTGCGACGGAGCAGACATGCCAGCCGATCCGATAAGACCACCAGCAAAGTCGTTGATGTAGTCGTTCTCGTCACCGCTGGTGTCGCGGTTCGGGTTCAGTTGCGCGAGGCCAGCCTTCTTGATCGCGCTCTGCGCAACCTCGGTGCCACCTTCGAGCAGATGGTCGCCGGCTATCTTCAGCCCAACAGGGACGCGCTCAAGTGCTTTGAGGCCAGGTCGTCCGATCAACCGGCCACCGATCATGTGCGGGGCTGCAGTGTCGAGAAGCGCCGACGCACCGCCGCTGATGTTCGCCATCCGGTTGCGCTCTTGCGGCGTGGTGCGAGCCATCAACTCTGGGTCTTGCACCATGTCATTGCCAGCTTCACCGACTGCTTGACGGTTGTTCAGCCCATAGCTGACAGCGGGGCCGGCGAACTGCAGCGCACCGCCGACGAACTTCGCCAGCGGATGAGGGATCGCGCTGATCAACCTGCCTGCGCCACCGAGCGCGACCTCGGAGCCGATGTTGTCGGCCATGCCGCCGGCCATGCTGCCGATCGTGCCAAGCCCGTAGTCGATGCCGCGACCAATGCCACCGTCTTCGCCGAACCGCAGCTTGGTGACATCTTGCTGAGCTGGAGCGAACGTCGCTGCTCGTTGCTGTAGCGCACGGACTTGTTCGTCCATTGCATCGGCCTCGGAGATCTTGCCGCCAGCCCGAAGCGACATCTCTTCGGCCCGAGCCCGGTCAGCGTCGACGCCATAACTGCCAGACACGTAGCCGCGCCGAAGCTGGCCCATGCCGTTGGCTGCGATCTGGTCGTCATTGGCCGTTGGGTCAGCAGCGATGTTCGGCGCAATGCCGATGTCGCGCAACGTTGGAGCCGGGTTACCCGCTCCGTACGGGGTGATTCCCATATCGCGCAAGGTAGCCATTACTTGTAGTCCTTCTGGCCGCGCCGGAGAACATTTGCACGCTGGCTTGAAGTCAACATACCGTGGTTGACCACGCTGCCGTCCGGCATGTACGTGAGCGTCTCGTGAGAGTTGCCGCGACTAAACAGCCCACCGTTTTCAGTCCTGCCGCCACGAAGGTCACGATCGCCGATAGAGATAGGAGCCGGCGGTGTGTACACACCGAGCTTGTCCTTGACCCGGTCAAATATGGATGGAGCGACTTGGCTTTCGTGGTCGTGCAGCTGTTGGCTTTCGAACAGTTCTTGCGCTTTGGCTTGCATCGCTGCGGGCGACAAGCCCTTCAGTTGGTCGCCGTATTGGGCAAAGACCCGAGCTGCCGCTTTTCCAGCCGCTTGCGCATCAGGCTTGGCCGGGTCGTTTGGGTCGCTGAAGTTGGACTGGAGATAACCAGTCAGATCGTCGATCGTCTTGCGCTGTTCCCCACCGCGAGCCGCGACACGCGTAGTGACTGCGGTGGCTGAGTCTCGGGCCTCCTTCCCTTGCGCCGTCAAGCCCGCGCGTTCGAGTCGATCTGCAGCAGTGTTATGCCTCTCGAACTGAGCTTGTTCTTCCGGCGTCGCGCCTGGGATGGTCGACGAGTTCCCACCGTTGTTCCCTCCCCCACCACCACCGCTCCCACCTTGGGAGCCGCCGGGACCGTACGCCGCAGTGACCGCTTGGCGAATACCTTGAGCAGCGAGCACTGGTGCCATCGCACCGCGCAGCGAGTTGTCCGAGTTGTAGTTCGACGCCTGGGCAGCGACGTTTTGCCCATAGCGAGACGCATCAGCAGCCATCTGCTGCCCGCGCAGAGACGTGGCGCTCTGCATCTGGGCAATCGTGCGGGCTTGCTCCAAGTCCTGCGGGTGCTGCGACATCTGCACCATGGCTGCGATGGCCGCTGGGGAGCGCCCATGCATGCGCATCATGTCGTCTCTCAAGCTCGACCGGGCGAACTCGGCGTTCGTCTTGTCCACTGATGAGTTTCCGAACCCACCGCTGAGACTTCCAGCGCCACGGTTCGACTCGCCGGCGATACGTGCGTCGTACTGCGCAGCGAGGCGGTTGTTGATGTCACGCCCAGCTTGGTTGCCCACGACGCTTCCGCCGCTGAGCCCGCTAGAGCTTTCGGTGACAGGGTTGCCGGACCCATCGTCTGAATAGAGCGGTGACCCGTTTGCGGGTGACGCACGAATGACTGGGCTACCGACATTTGCAGCTGGTGCTGCTGGTGCTGCCGATACTGCTGGCGTCGAAGCGGTTGCAGCCGGCGTTGATGGTTTTGCTGCGGCGGTTGCGGCGGCGGCTTGATCCTGAGCGCGAAGAGTGTTCATCGCGTCCGGGCTCGTCCCCCACCCGAGCTTCCCGTTGGTTCCCCGACGAAGCGCCTGCCCAAGTTCGTTGATGGTTCCGCCGACCGCATCGCGGCCTTCTTCGCCGAGCGCTTGGTTGGCGATTGCTTGGCCACCGCGTATGCCCAAGTACGCGCCAGCGACAGGAGCAGCCGGTGTGTACATCAGAGCCCCAGCGGCTGTATCCGCTGCACCCCACCCGGCTTGTTCTGCGTCCCGGTTGTAGATGCCAGCCCCGAGTTCTGCCGCGCCGCTTGCGAGCGGAAGAGCTTTTCCGGCGATCTTTGCCCCGGCGACCAGCGAACTCCCAGTTTTGCCGAGAGCACTACTGGCTGCAGCCGCGTTACGGGCGAAGAAACCAGCTGGCTTCGCTGCTGCTGCCTCTGTAGCCGCTGCAGAACCGACTGGCGATGCAGCATCTACGTTTATGGGTTGCCGTATTGGCCCCGCCTCTGGCGTAGCGGTCTGTGAGGCTGCGCGTGGTGTGGATCCGTCTCGAGAAGCGTTAAATGCCTCCTGGTTCGCCGAAGGAGTGCCATCTGCAAAGTGTGCAACCGGACCACGCAGAGCCTGAGCATTGGTCTTGGCGACGTTTTTGCCCTGCCCTTCGAGCGCTTCTTCCCGCATGTCACCCAAAGCTGGGGCAAGCGCCGGGTGGTCGCGAAGAACCGCCTTGGGTACGACCACCTCGCCGGGGGTCAGCATCGCAGGGATCTTGTCGCCATTCCCCTTACCCGGCACCACGCCCCCGTTGGCGTAGCGCAACCCAGACTTGATAATGCGGCTCATGTTCTGCATGGTCTAACTCCGATCAATCTTAGATAGTAGATTATCAAGCACGGGAGGTCACGCGTACAACTGAGTTGACGTTGAATCTGAGCTTGATCCTTGAACCGCAGCCGATGCGTGGATACCGTTAAGTGCGGCAGCAGCCATAGTTCCGGCGAGTTTTGCAGCCTCGAGTACACCCATTGCTTGGGTTTTGACGCGCTCGAGTTCGGAGTCAAACTTCAGCTTATTGAACTCGCGGTTGAACTCGGCCACTTCTTTTTGCTTCTCGAACTTGACGCTGCGGTATGCGTTCTCGACCTTGAAATACTCAAGCGTGGCCTCCGTGAGCTTCGCCGTAATCTCAGTTGTGCCCTGCTGAATTTCGTTGATGAGTAACGGACCCATCGCAGCGGTCTTGATGAACTCAGCCATGTGGGAGATGGCTTCAACGCGCATACGGATGGTCTGGTCGACTGCGTTCTTGAGCAGCTCGATCTCCGTCTCGTACGTCTTGACCGCGATGTCCCTAGACGCTGCGGCAGCTTGTTCGAGTTGTGTGCGCTGAATTGCTGCAACCGCACCGACTGCTGCACCCGGGGGCAGCGCGTAGCCCCTGCCCGCCCACAAAGCCAACGTCTCGTCGATCCCATTCGCGGCTTCTTTGCGGATGCGGTTGCGCTCACGACCCCAGATACGTTCTTCATGGACGGGGTCGAGCGCAGTCCCGTTGAACACACTCGCGAGCCAAGCCTGTGCAGCCGTAACCCCGCCATCGAGCGGAAACACGTAGTTGAGGTACTCGGCAATCTTGCCGTCGAAGGCAGCCTCCAGGTTATGCCGTGCCGTCGTGTTGGCCGCGAATACATGGTCGAACCGCAGAGCGTCCAGGTTGTCAGGGATAACCGGGAATACGGAGATTCCCTCCACCACTGGGTTGTCCTTTTCCAGCGGCTGAATTGATCTCGTCTGGGCCACGACCAGAGCGATCTCTTTTTGCGCGGCGATGTACAGCTGATTCGACAGAGTTGCCGCGCGCTCGACTACAGCAGAGACGAGGGGGTACGGACCACTGCCCACAATATCTAGGGTTGCCATGGTGTTTCCTTATGGATTGAAAGGTTCCGGCTTCAGCCGATAGTCGTATCTGTCGGGGGCCATCGGGTCGTATGTCGGAGGCGCGGACGTGCCGGTGGATATTTGCTGGCTATAGCCGAAGTCGTCCAGACTTCCAAGTGTCGGGATAGGCACCTGTGTTTCCGCTGCCGCCGCCCTCGACCAACTAAGGCCAAGGTCGCGTGAGATGTACACATGTACGGTATCGACCCCGTCATGTACGTGGACAGCGAGTTCTCTGGACGACACCGCCCGAACGTGACCTGTATAGAGCTGCGGCCAGGGGAGATTCCTCGCGTACCACGTAGTCCCGTAATCTAAGGTCACGAAGAGGATCTTTGGGCCAGACACGATGCTGGTCACTCCGTCTTTCGTAGCGATCAGTCCGATAGCCTGGTGCTTCGTGTTCGTGAACACGAAATCGACGCCGTCCCACGTGGAGCCAAACCCTGCAGGCGTAGCCGTGCGCGTCATAGCGTCGAACGAAGCCCCACGCCACATCCGGTACTCTTTGTGTGACCCGCCGCCCGGCGCGTCCGCCATCACCATGAACCCGAGCAGCTTCGTGCCGTTCAGCGACGTAGCAGTGAACGTGTTGGCTGGCTCGAACCCACCCACCTTCGCGGCTCTGGCCTTGCCGTATGGGTTCGACACCAGCGCAACGCCGGGGGCTTGCCACTCGTAGGAGCAGCCGGCGAACATGTAGTCGACGATCACTCCGTCGTAGTTCTGGCCTGCGTTCTCGCTCACCAGCAGGTACGGGAACGGGATGGCGGACGTCGCAGGACTGATTGGCCTCGTGGCCTCCGTCCCGCCGAACTCGTACAGCGAGTAGCGGGCGAACACACCGACCATCGACACAGACTCCAGCGGAGTGAGCGCGATCGCGTGCGCGGACCACTGGTCGTGCGTGGCGTAGAAGACGACGCTGCTGGGAGTCCAAACCTTGTCGGACCTGTACCAGTGGCTTGGGGCGACAGTGCGGTGAGTCCAGCTGTACACGCCACTGAAGTGAACCACCGAGCGCTCGACCGGCCCCTGCAGGGTCTTGAAAGTCAGCAGTGGGAGGACGAGGGACCAGATATCTCCGAACTTCGTCTGTGGCACGGACGTGCTCAGCTCAACCACCTTCGTCTTGAAGTTCGTCGTGCGGGCGATTTCATGGGCACCTCCAGACCCAGTGAAACCATACGCTAGGACGTCACCCTTCCCCCCAAACTCGATACCCCCAGCCGAGCCGCCGATTACTGACAGGCCGAAGTCGTGGTATGGACCGTAGTAGTTGTGGGACACGGCCAGCACTGCGCTCGCGCTACCGAAGTGCCGCCCGGTCGTGACGTACTGCCCCGGCCTCGATGGAACGACGACATCCTTGTAGACCTCATCGCGAGCGTTCGCGTTTTTGTATGCCCTCGTGCCGTTGGCGAGGTCGATCGACTTCGCGTACGGCATGTTTTCGAGCCCAAGCCCGTGCAGACCGCGCACGTCCGCGAGCCCGCCAGGTGATGTCGACCCCCACTCTTTCGGCGGTTTAGTAGCCACGTCGGCTACCTGATGCGCCGGCTCAGCGACACGGCCATGAACTCAAGCCCCGCAAGCTCGAAGTCTTCGCCCGCGTTAACCACCTCGAACGCCATGAAGTTGGCGAGCAGCCCGCGACCAACGTCCACGCGCTGCTGTTCGAGCTTCGACGTGTTCCGACGGGCCTTGTACGTGTAGGTCTTACCGTCGTGGTCAGTGACTTTGAGATACATCGTGCCGTAGGAGCTCACCGCCATGTACGCAGACTCGAGCCGCTTGAGCATCGGCGAGCCCATGTCTTTGCGGCCGAGGTTCACACGGCTGACGATGGCTGCGCCAGCGTCGGTGTTGCCGTCCAGCTCATACACACCTTCTGGCTGCGCACCGTAATACTTACCAGCGATCTTGGCGTAGCTGTTGAAGTTGTAGTTTGTGTAGCGCGTCGTGGCCGATGAGTCCAGATCAACAGACCACACCTCGATGGGCTCGTGGTTGAACGGGTCAAGGCTCTTGGCGTTGACGTACGACCAGACCAGTTCGTCGTAGAAGTAGTCGACGCCCCACGGCGGGCTCTGCTCAATGGCCTGATCCCTCCAGTTTTCGTCCCACAGCAACTCTGCGGCGATCGCACCAGTTACTTCGCCACGGCTGTTCATCGTGATGAACATCAAGACGTCTGCGCGAAGTGATGCGTTGACGTTCGCAACCCCGATGAGTGACGCGTTCGAGCTGCCCTCGTATGAGCTGGAGCCCACGGCCATCCGCAGCGGGATGTTGTATCTGGCTTGGGCGTATGGGCGGTCAGAACCCATCAGAGTGATAGAGCCGTTCATCTGCAACGCGCCCGAACACAGCTCGCCCGTCAGCCCCGTGGCGGCGAAAGCGATCGGCGCGACCGTGAACGAGCCGATCGAGTACGACGGGATGGGGTCCACGATCCCACCACCACCACCACCACCACCACCACCACCACCACCACCAAAACCTCCGACCGTGTACCCATACCCAAACAAGCTCATCGGAAGAAGCGATACCAAACCGCCGCGTATCACGTGGTCTGAGCCGTTGACGGCGAGCGGCATGAGAGTGCTACGCAGCGCGCTGCTGCTCGCCGAACCTGGGATGCCGCCTCCACCCCCTCCGGTAAAACCGCCCGCATACCCGAAGGCCGTCATCGGCAAGAACGAACCTTTCCCGCCACAATTGACGTAGTCAGACCCGTAGACGGCAAGGGGGCGGAGACTGATCGCCGTGAGGATGCTGCTGTGCCCGGCTACCGCGCCGCCACCGCCGTAGCCGGTGCGCCCAGCCACATTGATTGGCTGGATCTTGAGCGTTCCGCCGAAGATGCTGCGGTTCGAGCCGCTCACGGCGACGGGTACGAACGCGATGGACGTCGAGTTCCCAGCATGCCCACCACCACCACCGATGACGGGGCCGCTACCCCCACTACCCCCGCCGCTTCCGCCGTCAGCGAAACTGCCGATCACAAGCGGCTGGAGTGAGTAAGCCGCGAAGCTGTAAGAAACATTCCCGCCGGCGACGCGCAACGGATGCAGGGCAAGGGCTGTCCCAGACGCGCTGATCGGGCCGATCGAAGGGCTCAGCACGGAGTCCGCCGCCATGTACATCATGGCTTGCAGTTGTATCGCCCCAGTCGATGCCGGCGTCGAATACAGAGGCATGCCATCGGCGTAGAACACGACCGTCCCATTGACGCGCTCGATACGCCATACAGCCGAGCTCGGGAACTGGCCCACATAGTGAACAGCTACACCCCTGACGTAGATTCTGGCGATGCCGTTCATGAACAAGAACGCGTAGTCGACCTGCGAGATGGTCGGCGTACCGACATCGCCGGTGACGACGTTCATGCCGGCCAGCACGCCGATAGACGACGGCAACGCCTTGAACTGCACGAACCCGTCGCCGTCGATCATGTCGATGGAGTGCGCGCCTGCGTTCCAGCCAAGGTGGTTGTCGACGAACGTCTGCGCGGGCGCATACGGCGTACCGACAATAGGCGGGAGGGCAAGTCGAGCGGGGGTCGTGACCTTCACGCGAACGAGTCCGCACTTGTACGTCGGAGTAGGCCACGGCCATACGCCGGGGGTATACCCCTCCGGCGGCAGGAACACGAGGTTCCCATGCCCGTCATCCACCCACGTTCCGTCCAAGGGCTGCGCGCTACATATTGTCCGGTTCTCGAAGTAGGTTCGAGCAGGTATGTACGGAGATCCGGGAAAGCTGGCCGTGCCTGGAGAGCCTGGAGTGAACGACGTAGACGCTGTTTTCAGTAGCGTCGTTGCTGGGTCTTCATATGCTATGACGTAGTCGTTCCAGAATTGCGGATTGATTGGGGCTACGTCCGCGTACTCTAGACCGCCGAGATACATAGGCCCAGCGGGGCTTACGTAGAAGTTGTCGAGCCAGCCACTCTGCACTGCCGCTGATGCAGGTAATGAGGCTTTGGCTACGCCGTTGACATAGAAAGTAAGTACCCCGCCGGATAGGAATAACCCAAACACGTTGCCGACCGACTGGGTAACCGAACTACCGAGTCTGAAATACTGAGAAACGTACCCAGCGCCGGAGTCCTGAACTTGTATGTAAGACAGGCCAGCGTGGTCGAAAAGCAATACATTTACTTGCGACCCGGCTAGGTGCGTGTCCACCCGAAAATACCGAGTTACCGTTATTCCGGCCCACACCCCATCGAGCGAGCTGTCAGCAGCGCCGTTCAGGTGGGATAACGGTGGCCCTACGACCGGACTTGACCCGGCTCCATTCGCTTGGAGCTGTATGCCCCAAGCACCGCCGGGCCAGCCGCCATACGGGCGAAGCTCGATGTAATAGAGGGTGCCCCAGTTCGCCGCCCTCCCATCCCCAGTCTTGTACCAGCCGCCGGTAGTAAACGCCCCAGCCCAAGCGGTACTGGAATTGGCAAAGTACCCGCCGGTGCCGTCGAAGACACCGGGCGGTCCTACGAACTCAGCACCGACGGGGAATGTCATGTCCTACGCCTTACAGCGTCGGAAGAGCAGCGCTGTAGTAGTCGATGGTCTGCGTTGCACCGGACGTCAGGGTGGTCGAGCTGAAGTTCAGCTCAGCACCGGCGGTGGCGATCTCGCCCTGCATGCGCGGCTCCGTGCCGCTGGCACCGGCAGTGTCGCCCACAGCGACGTGGCGGAAGTACGAAGCCGTACCGCTCGCGACGTTCACGCCAGTCCATGACTGGCCAGACGACTTCGACAACACGCCGCCGGAAGCAGCGCCGTTGAAGTCGATGCCGGTGCCGGAACTGGCAAGACTGATCGTGCAAAGCAGCGTGCCGGTTGCCGCAGCGTCAGCTGAAGTCGGCACAGCGCCAGAGTAGATCTTCAAGAAACCCGCCGTGAATATAGTGAACAGCGAGCCGGAGTCGAGCAGCGCGTTGCGCAGGCCAGTGGATGTTTTGAGCGACATGGGAATCTCCTATCAGTACGAGAAGAAAGCAAGACCGGCTGTAACGCGGAGCGTCGAGCCGATTGGGAATGATTTGGGTGACCCAAACCTGACAACGGATGCGACCACGCCAGCGGTGGAGGCTTTCGTGTTTGCGGACAAGATGGCCCCGCCGTACAGCGTGACGTCTGTGGTGGATACGAACTCGGCGCGGCTCGCGGCGTTATCGATCGCCCCGCCTGCGGATGCGCTTGGCGTAAAGGCTGGCCTTGTGCCGCTCACGTAGCCGATCGCCTCTCCGGCGGTCGCTGAAAAATCCGCAGCAGTGAGGCCGGCTCGAGGGGTGTAGTCGCCGCTGAACACAGCGATGTACCAGCTCGTTTCTTGCCCGGAGCCCCGGAAGCTGCAATTCAACATGTAGTCCAGCCCTTGCGCCGGCATGATGTTGTGGTCGGTCCAAGCGTCAGTAACGACGCCGTCCTTGCCGATAATTTCCCAGTCGTAGCGGAATCCAGCCTGGATTGAAGAGGTATTCATACGGTAGCTCCGTTGATAATTTCTGCGTCCATGTAGCTGCTGGCCATGGCTTGTTGGTGCGGCGATGAGCCGAACAAAGACGTCACAGCTTGCTTGACGCCATTTCGATCCATCACCACCGTCGCCCCAGTAACTGCGGAAGAAACTGCGATGTGGGCTTCTTGGAGGTTCTTGATGTCGCCCCCCGTGGCTGCAGCAACCAGCCCGCGCACTGACATCCAATGCGCGATGTTCTGGTCGTATCGGATCACGCTGGTGCCCTCAACGGCACCGTATGGAAGCGAGGTCGTGAGGTTCGTTTGGGTGAAGTCACCAGCGAGCCAGTAGGTGTTGTCGGAGACAACGTACAGACCCTGCGACGCGCCCTGCACCGGCTCAACAATCGTGATGCGCGACGGGAACGGGATGAACCCGCTGTCGGCCATGTAAAGCCCGGGGGCGTACGGCTCGCTGTAGTACAGGATCGAGCCTGATGCCACGATGGTGCGGCCACTGAAGCTGCGTACGATTTGCCCCGCTGGCAGCGGCAGCATCCCGTAGGTGGGGCACTCGCGCCCGTCGGGCTGCGTGTTGATCAGGAGCTGACCGCCAGTGGTTATCACGCCAACGAAGCGCGGGCTTGTACCGCCCTCCTCGCTCACGTAGACCGCAACGTCGATGTCGCCCGCGTAGTCGATCTGGATGACGAACTCGCCCTCGTTGACCCGAGCGTTCAACTGGATGGGCTGCGTCGAAGCGGACTCTCGCCCCTCGCCGTCGATAGCCGTGAACAGCACCGTGTAGAGACCTTCTCTGAGGCCTGGAACGAGCGGGCCGAACGGATCCCATTCCCCCCACTTGAGCAGCGTGACTTTGGGGAGCACCGCTGGCAGCATAGGAGCGATCGGAGCAGTAACGCCGTCCGTTATGCGCTCGAGCTTCATACCGTCAGTCCAGTACACGCCGCCCTCGGGCGCGTCTGAGTAAGACAGCCGCGAGCCCTTGGAGATGGTGGCGTTGGTGGAGTCGTGGTTAATCACCGCCACCGACGCGATCCCTAACGCGGTGGCATGAACCGTATTGAGCGTGACCCCGTCGGCGTAGAAAGCCCCGGCGTCACTCGCCCACAGCGAGTGGGTGTCCGTGCCCGTGACGGCACTCAGCGTGGCCCCGCGACGACGCTTCAACGTCCCCTGCGGCGTGACGTCTACGTTCACCGCATCGCGCAGCAGATACCCCGCCTCGGTGCGCAACTTGTAGTCAGGCACGCGGTTATCCATACCGAGCGCAAAGCTCTGCATGGACATGGTTTGGGGCTTGGTGGTCACGTTTACTTGTACGGTGTCAGTATTGTGCTGTATTCTAACTTCGATCTTCGATATAAGGGTGCGCCGCCGGGCCGTAAAGGCACCGACCGGCGGCGCGGCAGGGGTTAGATACGGTGCGAATGATTCACCGATCCGCAACGGCACCCGCTGCTGGCCAATGCTACGAATTCAATACCGGGGGCACTGTCAACCGCCCTTGATCTTTATGAACAACCCGACGCTCAGCGCGCCGAGAATAATCATCGTGAAGGCTTGGGTTACCGTCTTCCAGATCGTGTTCTTGGTGCCCCGCCACGCGTCGAGTAACCCGCGAAGCTCTTGGACATCCTTGAGTGCGTTGTGGTCGTGCATCCCGATGGATTCGAGCGCGTCTCTCGCGCCGCGTTTGGCCGCGCGCTCGAGCATGGCTTCGAGCCGGTCAGTATCAAGAACCACCATGGAATCTTCTGTCATCACACTTCCTTGACCGATACCGTGAAGTCAGCCTCTTTTACGAGGCCGGAAAGCGTAGTCAGGCGAGCTGTGATCTTGTACTTGACGCCAGTAGTGCCGCCACCCAGAGTGATCTTTACGACCGGCCCCGTCAGTGAGGTCGAGACAACCGTGATCCCAGCCTCTGCAGTAACTGCGTAGGAGTCAGGCGTATCAACGCGGTTACTGAACCACTGCGCGTAGTCCACGTCGTAGTCGAGGATCTCAGCGGGTTGCTTGGTGAATTTCCCAAGGACGGCGGTCATATGGTTACCCCTGATGTGTCCTGCACGACCGTTAGATTGTAGTCGTCTAATGGGACTATCGTACTTAGATTATCGACTTGTACGTACATCTGGTGCATGTCCTCTGGGACCAAAATGCCGAAGTCTTCAAGCACCGATACCGCCCACGGCTCGGCCAAGACACCCATCCGGTTCGCAGCCAGTCCGATTATTCGGATGCCGTCCGTCGCAGTGCCCGTCGCAGACGACTCGCCGCTCGCCTGCATCTCCAACAAGATCTGCGTGTGGAGGTCGCTCGCAGTGCTGACCCACGCAGCGACTTGCGCAGCGAACCTGACTTCGGCTGTCAACTCGGCGACCGCACTCGTCTGTGAGGCCACTGCAGCCGCAGCGGTGATCTGTGCTGTCAGATCGCAAGCAGAGGCCGCCGCGCACGATGGCGAAGCCTGAAGCGCCGCCGATGACGACCCGAGCAACGCAGAGGCGGCTGCGGAAATAGCCACCGATCCGCTGAGCCGGATCGAACTCGATACGCCTGCGACCGCACTCGTCTGTGAGGCCACTGCAGCCGCAGCGGTGATCTGCGCGGTAAGCGCCGCCGCGACGGACGCCAATCCTGCGCTTGCCGCCGCCAGGTTGATCGGGGTTGTGAGCGCGGCGCTGAGAACTACCGCTTGGGCTGAAACTGCGCAGCTAAAACCTGCCCCCACGGTAAGGTCCGCCAAGACCGACGACGCTGCGGAAGCCGCACCTTCGAGCCTTATTGCCGCCGTCAGCGGCGCGATGGCTGAGCTACTGCAAGATACGACCGACCCGAGTTTTATCTGCGCGGTCAGCGCGGCGGTGATTACCGCGCAGTTACCCCCGACCGACGCAACTAACTGCGCCGCTGCGAGGGATGGGAGGCCACCTAACGGTAGCGCCCCGAGCGGCGCAAAGCCCAGCATTTAGATCACCAGGTCACGGCGTCAACCGCAGCCACATCAACTGCTGCGTCGATCGCAGCGAGCTTGGTGGCCTCTTTGGTGTAGAGCGGCAAGACCTGCGCCGTCATCTCCAAAGCAATCTGGCCCAACTGGTCTAGCGTGTAGGCCGCCCATACGCCGTTCGTGTCCTTGAACCCCGCCACAGCAGGTAATCCCTTGGCCGCTGCCAATTGGGTCACTTGGATGACGATGCTCAGCTTGTTGTTGTCGGCGTCGGTGGAGTCAAACACGCCCAGCGATGTCGTCTTGGGCGCGTACATCTCGACGTTCTTGGCCGCAGAGATTTCTAACTGCTTGCGCTGCTTGGCGGCATCAAGGTCAGTCAGCACCACATCAGCAGCAACGGTGCCGCCAAACAATGGGCAGGTTGAGTCCGACACCAGCGCAAGTTCAGCCTTTGCCACAAGGCCAGTTTGTGGCGTTAGTGCCACTTGATAACTGCTAAAGTGTGCAGTTTCTCCATTATC
>Ga0136642_1000075_pt1 | contig 60905 bp, 61 predicted proteins | sample LowCatLa1302831Y_FD_115313 | JGI IMG/M metagenome (GOLD analysis project Ga0136642, IMG submission 115313) | Freshwater microbial communities from Lower Cathedral Lake, Yosemite National Park, California, USA - 13028-31Y | ecosystem: Environmental > Aquatic > Freshwater > Lake ... | reverse complement strand
TCCATGCAGACAGTGTCACCACCATACTTCTTCGTGTGACGGGTCATTTTTATTAATCACACAACAGAAAACTCTCACGCCGAGCAAGAAACGCACGACGACGGCTCCACAGTGAACTGCTGGGCCTTCGCTGCTGCCTTCGTGCGCAGGTAATAACACCCCGTCTTGAGACCTTGTTTCCATGCATAGAAATGCATACTCGTCAACTTGGAGTGAGTCGGGTCGGCGACGAAGAGATTCAGGGACTGCGACTGACACACGAACGGCGCACGATCACGTGCCATGTTGATGATGGTCTTCATCGGGATCTCCCAGGCCGTGCGATACAGATCACGCAGGTCACTGTCGACCTGCAGAAGGTTGGCAACTGATCCATTGTTCGCGATGATGGCCGTACGCAGCTCCGGGATCCACTGACCACGCGCCACGAGATCCTCCACGAGGTACTTGTTAATCACCACAAAGTCGCCCGACAGGACACGACGAGTGTACAGGTTGGACGTGAAGGGCTCGAAGCACTCGTTGTTGCCGAGAATCTGGGAGGTTGATGCAGTTGGCATCAGTGCCACCATAAGCGAATTGCGCATACCGCCCCGGCACATCTTGCGCAGATCGTCCCAGTTGAGGTAGGTCGTCACTGGCTTGTCGTTCCACATATCCGGCTGCATCTTTCCATAGCTCATGGGCGACGTCTCGAAGCTAGGGTACGTCTTCTCATTGTCCACGGCAATACCGCGCCACGCACCAGACGATGCACCCAGCATGCTGGTCGTTGCAGCGGCAAAGTAGATGTTCTCAAAGATCTCGCGGTTCAGCTTGGAAGCCGCCTCTGATCCCCACGGGAGACGGAGCATTGCGAAGACGTCTGCAAGACCCTGAACTCCAATTCCGATGGGTCGATGGCGGAAGTTGGACCTGGCACACTTGTCTGTGGGGTAATACGTCTTGTCGATGACAACATCGAGGTTCCGGGCCAGAATGGAAGTATACGTCCGCAGCAGGTCGAAGTCAAACATGCCATCCTTGACGAATCGCGGGAGAGCCAGTGACCCGAGGTTGCAGACCGCCGTCTCGTCCTTCGAGGTGTACTCGATGATCTCGGCACACAGGTTGCTCGACTTGATGGTTCCGAGGTTCTGCTGGTTGGACTTGGCATTGGCCGCGTCCTTGTAGAGGAGATACGGAGTCCCAGTTTGAATCTGGGCATCGAGAATCATCTGCCACAGCTTCTTGGCGGGGATCTGCTTGACATACTTTCTCGAATTCTCGTACTTGATGTAGAGCTCGTTGAAGTCCTTGCCCCAGCAATCCGAGAGCCCGGGGCACTCGTCCGGGCTCATCAACGACCAGGTCTCGTCATTCTCAACGCGCTGCATGAACAAATCAGAAATCCAAAGAGCGTAGAACAGATCACGAGCACGTTCATCGTCTGTCCCTGTATTGAGCTTGAGACGCAGGAACTCCTCAATGTCTGCATGCCAAGGCTCCAGATAGACGGCAAAGGACCCATTACGCTTACCCCCCTGGTTCACATACTTTGCAGTATCGTTAAACACCTTCAGCATCGGCACGATCCCCGTGGACTTCCCATTGGTTCCATGAATAGTTGAACCACGGGCGCGGATCTCGTGGACGGACAGGCCAACGCCACCTGCCCACTTGGAGATCTGTGCACACTCACCCAATGTGTCGTAGATGCCCTTGATCGAGTCCTCCTGCATCTCAACCAGGAAGCATGACGACAACTGTGCGTGTTTGGTTCCCGAGTTGAAAAGGGTGGGCGTTGCATGAATGAAGAATCCCCGACTCAAGGCATCATACGTCTCCTTCACCTTCTCATACTGAGACCCGTGCAGCTGGATAGCAACACGCATCCACATGTGCTGCGGCCTCTCCCAGAGTCGGCCATCCCCGCGCTTGAGCATGTACCCATTCTCCAGTGTCTTGAACCCAAAATACTCGAACATGAAGTCACGTGAGTAGTCGATCATCGTCTCAAGCTCAAGGTTCTGTGCACATGTGTAGTACTCCTCGGAGATGACACCGTCGTCAAACAGCACCTGGGCCGAATCAATCAGTCGGCTTGGTGTCTTCTTCTGGTGGTTGTCAATCACCAGACGCGCAGCCAACTTACCGTAATTGGGGTGGTATCGTGCCTGCATCATCGCACAGACCTCGGCAGCAAACTCATCCAGATCCGAAGTCTTGATACCGTCCTGAATCTGGTTGCAGACCTTCTGTGCGACCAAATCAGGGTTCACATGAGAAAGTCCGTCTGCGAGTTTCTGAATTCGAGTCAGAACCTCGTTGAAGGACACCGGGACGCGGCTACCGTTGCGCTTTGTGACGTAAATATGATCAGACATCTTCACTACTGTATCCCCCATCCCTACTCTTAAGCGGGTAACAAAAAAGAATGTGTTTTCCTGCGAAGGGGAGAGAGAGTGGGTGGTTAGAAGCGAGAGCCGATGTCGAAGAGGGCACCATTGTGCTCATACGTCGGCGCCTGAACGTAGGTGATGCGGCCGTAGTGCTCGACGTCATCCCAGTTCTCGAGATCAGCCTCCTCATCAAGCTGCTCGTTCGTGTGAATACGCGCACGGCGGGAGATGCCGCGATCACATGCCCGACACTGGTGACGGCGGCACGTCTTCATGCAGCGGCGAACGGTACGCCACCCCTTGGTGTCGTCCTCCATGAGGGGAGTTGACGTGCAGGTCAGCTCACCAACCGGGGTGCGGACGCTGTATTGCGGGGCGCGGCGGCAGTCGTCCATGGCGCGAAGGTAGGCGGTGTGGTGGTCAGAAGGAGAAGACATTGTGTTCTTGTGTAGGCTATTGACTCTACCGTCAAACGCACGGATCCGTTTTCAGACGGGCATACATTTCTTAGGTGACTTGTGATTGAATAAACACAAAATGTAGGGACATTGGCGTTTGAACTGTCGATCCTTCCAACATGCGCGGAGCAGGTCATCTACCTTCCCTGCGCATGTAGAGACCACCCAACCCGCGAGGAGCAGCCGCCGCAGCATTATCCTGTCTTTAACTGCACAGTTAAATGCATCGACTCCAACTCCCTCGCATACAGGAACATCGCATATGGCATTTCCAGATGATCACGACTTGTGTCCAGCATCTTTGACTCCTTGTTGTATAGTACTTCAGTCTTATCGGATCTCTCCATGAAGCTCTCTGTCAAGAACTTGGACATTCCATGCGCAACCAGTGCGTCACGTTCCATTTCGCCTACACGCATACCACCTTCATCCGAGCGCCCTTCGAGAGGTTGGTGTGTCATGGCCTTACGGGGGCCCGTTGCGCGGTAGTTGATCTTGTCCTCCACCATGTGCTTCATCCGCTGGTAATAGGTGGGTCCCATAAAGATATCCACCTCCATCTGCTCACCTGTCATGCCATTGTACAAGATCTCGCTGCCGAATGGCTCGAAGCCCTGTGCAGCTAAGATTCCCTTCAGAGTCTTCACGCGATCGGTCGTTGTACATGGTGTTGCGTCAATGAAGGCGCCCTGTTTCAGTGCTAAGCGTGAATACGAACTCTCCATCCACTGGCCAATCGTCATGCGTGTCGGCATGGCGTGGGGGTTGAAGATGATATCCGGACGCAGACCACGGGCCGTGAAGGGCATGTCTTCCTCGGGCAGGATCATGCCGACCGTGCCCTTCTGCGAATGACGGCTACCCATCTTGTCACCCAGCACCGGGTACCGCTCCTCCACAATCCGAATCTTGATTCCACGAAGCCCGTCCTGTGTCGAAAAGCGGTAGACTGCGTCCACCCGGCCGCGCTGATCGCGCTTCGGCATCGCGGAGACATCACGGTATCCAGTCACGTGGCCCGTGACATCAACGACCGGAGCCACCATCCCAACCAATACGGTCTTGCCTGTGACCTCGGTTCCAACCTTGACCAGCCCGTCTGCATCGAGCTGTTCATAGTCCGCGTCCTCCTTGCGCTTCACGGTGTCCTTGCGGAGAACGTTGGTGATCTCTGTGTGCAGCTGTGTGGCGGGATCAATCATATCCTCCTCCATCTTGTAGCTGTGGAAGTACATGGTCTGGAACATACCACGTTTCATCGAGGAGCCGTTCATCATGACGGAGTCTTCTTGGTTGTATCCGCCATAGGTCGTGATGGCCACCATCGCATTCTCGCCGTAGGCCATGCATCCACCGGGTCCCATCATCTCGCGGTACATCCAGGTTTGCGTCAGTGGTTTCTGAGGAAGAACAGCCATCAGTGCAATGGTGTCGAAGCGCTTGGTGTAATTGGTGTGATACCACGATGCCGTCTGCTTCGTCTGTGCGATTGCAAAGGCGTTACGTGTACCAGGATTGTGATCTGCAAAGGGCGTCAAATTCGTCAGAGCGGAGAGGTTGAAGGACATATGGATCTCAGACCGCAAGGTCGGATGAAACGGTGTCCAGGAGAAGCGAGAACAGTCAGACTCCAGTGCATCCACGTAGTCCAGATGAGTAAGGATATCCGACCACGACTTTGTCGTCCGCATCATCTCGTCGGTCACGCCTTCGCGGTAGATGGGGCGAATCGGGCGACCTGAGTCACATGTGATACGAAGCAGGTTGTTGACGGGGCTCCATCCGATAGAGACCGTGCGATTCAGGCGGCCGTTGCGACGCGCATTTACCAGCTGCTCGACCAGCAACAGCGCATTGCCAACACATGCACCCACCAGGTCCGAATTCAGAAACACCGGAGTCCACTTTGGATTCCATGTGCTAGGGTGAATATCCTCCAGTGGACGGACGAGATTGGTCTCGGTCAACACCTGACGAACGGTTGCAGACGGGAAGGCAGTGGAGATCTGCGCCATCACCGCCAATCCCTTGATGTATCCGATGTTGCGACCGTCGGGCGAATCCACTGGGCACATCAGACCAAACTGCGAACCATGGTAGCGACGCGGTTCAGGTTTGTTGGAGGTGCGGTCCATTGCGAGGTTCGTGCGACGAAGGTGAGAGGCCACGCCGACATAGGACATACGGCTCAGCTCCTGCGCGATTCCGTCGCGACCACCCCATGCACCCTTGAAGGATTTCAGGAACTCATTCAACATACGGTACGGCTTCCAGAAGAACCCCAGTGTCTCCGGTTGAAACACGTTCACAAGGTTCGCACCTGCGTAGTTTGCACGTTCGAACTGGTTGACCTTCTTGTCCAGCTCGAGCAGCATGTTCTTGGACAGATCGCGGAAGATGCGACGGAACTCACCAAAGCACAGGTCGCCTGATGTCTCCAGGCGCTTGTACTGGAAGTGGTCACGGTCAGACGGTGGCTTCCGTCCCAGAATGACGTCCATAGCACCCCGGAGCATGAGACCCAGCTGATAGGCCTTACGACGGAACAGACCGCCCGTATCCTCGCTTCCTTCCACGTGAGGGAACATCATTTCGTGCAGAATACGCACCACCTCTGCGCGGCTGCGTGTGTGGGTCTGCGTCTTGAGTATATTCATGTCGGTTGATGCCTGGCGTTTGAGGAATGCCTCGTGGCTCAGAACCAACGTGGTCAGCAGATCATCGTAGAGGACGCGCTGCGACTCGACAACGTCGAAGAGGACAGTCTCGTAGATATCCTTGTCAGATGCACACCCCAATGCACGAAATACACTGATAAGCGGAACAGGCTGTGCGAACCCAGGCAACGTGATGGATGCCACACGATTGTGTTGCCCAAAGTTCGGAGGTCCACCGCCAATCTTCGGGTTCTCTTCGTAGTTGTTGCGGTCAGGAATCACTAGGAAATGCGAATAGGGTCCACGACTCGCATCCTCAGACATTGAACGGATTCCCGTATAAAACTCCGTGGATGTCTCAACTGCGGGACCACCGGCGAAATCGAATGGGTTCGCCTTCTCACTGGCTCGAGCGACCTGATCCTTGGCCGGTGCCTGTTTTCGCTGACCCGAATACATCATATTGTTGCCAAGCTTCTCCTGCGTCAAGAGAACCTTCTCTGCACCGTCAATCACAAAGTATCCACCCAATTCAAATTTGCATTCACCCACCTCGTATCCGTCCATACCCGTCAGGTAGCACATTCGACTGCGCAACATCAACGGGATCTTTCCAATCAGAACATCCTTGAACTCACGAATCACGTTCGCACTGCCCGGCATGACATACTCAATCTCAAGGTCTGCGGTCAGACTCACGGCGTACGTCTGGTCGTCGAGCCGACACGCATGGGGTAGCACGGCATTCCCGATCTCGTCAACGGGTGACGTCCATTTCAACTTGGACGCATCACGACCGCCGATGAAAACACGGATGTACCTCCCTTCCGGCAGCTCGAGCTCATGGGGGTTCGACGCGCGAATAAAGTTGGGAATACTCGTCTCCAGTGCCGCGTTGTACGAGTCTGTGTGATGCTGGATCAGGGGGAAGGACGTGTCCCTGAACAGACTTCGAAGAATATGCTGCGGAACATCCATTGTATTCCACAAGCATTTTCTCATCATGGTTGAAACTCAGACATGTTGAGTGAAACCCAACGCCCCCTCGTGCTCGAGCAGGTAGTTGGACACACAGAAGTAAAAAATCGATTGACGCGGTACCTGAAGACGAAGCCGTATTCCAGTGTGATCATGCTCCACGGGCCGCCTGGAATCGGTAAGACCACAATGGCTCTGGCAGCGATCCGGAGCTGCGGGATGGAGCCACTTGAGATCAATGCCACGCAGACCATGCGTAGCCACGAAGACGTTGCAAGGCTCGTAGCCAGTTACCGCAACAGCCGGAGTATCACTTCGCTCCTCCGTGGAGACACCAAGACATCCTGTTTGTTGTTGGATGAGATTGATGGATCCGACTCTCATGCCCAGCGGAAGTTAGTTGAATGGATGACGTCAGCGGATCGCACCTTGCCGATCCTGATGACATGCAATGAGGTTCCGAGGACATTCAAGAGTTCGGAAAAAATTGAAGTGATCCGTTGCTACCCTCCTAAACCTTCGGATTTGGTTTCGCTGTTTCCACAATACGATGTCCACGAGTTGGCGAGACAGTGTAATCACGATGTGCGACGCATGTTACAGCAGATGCAGTATGGACAGTCTGACACCCTGCCCCCTCCTGCACCGCTGACCAAATTCAGCCCCGAGGTAAACGAGATTATCCGACAGAAACATTGGGCCCAGTCGGACCCGGTGCTCGGCGCACTCGCACGTCATCGCGACAGACGGGACAGCGGACGCTCATCCCAAACCAGCTCGTGATACAATTACGGTGGAAGGAATGAAGGCAATTACGAAGACGAGTCCCCGATGTGAGTGTGTCCTGGCACACTGCACAGATTCCATCCTCAATATTCACATCATGCTCACAGGCCTCTAGCATCTGGGCAGCCGATGGGGTGACGTGAACAGGATCAAACTCTTGTGCATTGACATCGAATGGGATGTTCACGACGAACCGCTGGGCAGGTTGGGGTGGCGCAACCATGGAACGCACGATGACCAGAATATCCTGTGTCATGCGCGAATGATTGGCGAGGATACGAGAGCGCTGCGGCTCAGCGATCGCGACGGCCGTACGAAAAAAGACTGTCTCTGACTCGATAAGGTCTCGGATGACCGCGATGATTCCGTGAGAAACTGTAGACATTGAAGTTACTGTGCATGGTTCACGAAAGCTACTTCAGGCAGAAGAAGACGTAGGATGACTCGTACGGGTCAGGGTCTTCAAGAGCCTTCATGAATTCGCTGTGGTTGACATACTCGTCGCGCGTACCCATTCGCAGATAATGAACTTGGCGCCACGCCTCGAAGACGGCATCGAAGACAAGCGATGTTTCCATCATGATGGATTCGAGGAACAACTTGCGTTGCTCGACAATGTAGGGGAGTTCCTTCTCGTCGGTGATTTCGATCTCGGGTCTTGGTGTCATTTCAGCTGCCATCCCATATTGTTTACTTCGCGGTTTCCGTTTTCTTAAAGAACCCATGAATAGTGGGCTGACGAGTGAAGGCAACGCTCTTCAAGAACATGAGTGCATCCACCTGTTTCTCCTTGAGCTTGAGGACAGCACGTGTTGCCTCCTCATCCAACTCAACATCCGTCAGCTCTGGCTGCTTGGCGTAGATCTGTTCGCGAAGCCTCATGTACATATTTGCATAGGATGGAGACGGTTCGTGGTATCCACTCAGTTTCTCTACACAGAGAGCGAACAGCTGGAGAAGTGGGCTCTGCACCTGGTTCGTGATATAGAACGTAACATCCGGAACCAATCCATGCGAACGCACATAATCCACGTGCTCGATGCGGTCTCCTTGTTTTACATTCTTCGATCGCTCTTGGACAAACACGTAACGAACACGGTCGCCTACCTTGGGCGCCGTGCCCGGATCCCGAGCCTCCATGCGATCAGCCAACATCCGATGCGGCATCTCCACCTTGTAGTTATCGCTCAGCGCCTTGGTCATAATGTACTTCTCCAACGGAATCTTGTTCTCGATCATGTCTCGCAGCATATTGTTGACAAACTCACGAGCCTGTGTCACAGTCCCTCCTCCCATCAGGATGTCCAATGCTCCTCCATACACATCCTTGGAGATCGGTGCACTGTCTCGTCGCTTCAGTGCGATCCCCATCATCATGCGCTTGGCCTTCTTCGGGTTCGGATCCTCTTCATACTTCATGCCGACGTAGCGCTTCCGACAGAAGAGAATGAACGGGAAGAGTGTCTTCTCGTACGCGATCTTGTACGGGCGGCGACACTGCTCCGTGATTCGCTTTCCTGCTTTGATACCCAGATCGATGGAAGCTGCGAGGTCTTTGGTAGGGAACTTGATGAAGATGGAGTCTGTGTCCCCGTAGATGACCTCAGCTCCGAATTCGGACTCCACGATGTGTTTTGCGAGAAACAGGGCCTTTCGTCCCGCGGCGGTGGTAGAGGCGGCAACGCACATCTTTCGGATGGGAGACGTACGACTACCAGTCTGCCCATACACGCTATTGGCGACGACCTTGTAAGCAAGCTGAAGACCATTATAGACAGAGCGAGAAGCATCATCGTATTTAGGATCTTCCATCATTTGTTTGTACTCCTTTCGTTTTGCCAATAGGATCTCCAGCGTCTTGGGCAGGACGCCTGTCAACATGGGCTGATCTGCCTTGGGTTGCACGTAGGTGCACACTGTCTTTCCAATCACCATTCCCTTCTCATCCTTGGTGTCGTATTCCACCTCATCCAACACGTACCCCGCGGCCTTCAGCTGCTGCATCTCCGGGAAGCTCTTTCCCATGCGCTGGATTACCTTGTCGTTCTCATCAAGCTCCTGGAGACTCACTAGTGTATCCGGTGAGATGTTGTAGGCGATCATGTTCGTCGGATACAGGGAGTTGAAGTCCAGAACGGAGATAGGCTGGTCTAGGTACATTCCGATCTTCGGGCTGATTACAACTGCACCCTCGTACCCAGCTTCGTCGTCTCCGATGGCATGTTGCACTTGGATGATCTGGTTACGCTGTGCAGCATAATAGACCACAGCGGAGAAGATCTTGATTCCCTGGCCACGCATCAGCACAAACTGCATCGGAACCTTGCACACGTCCGCCATACCACGTGCATTGACGATGGTGTCCAGCTTCGCCATGAGCGTCAGAACCAGGTCACAGTCCTGAATGCAGTACCGTGCGATCCTGGCGCGGCCCTCAGCTCCACCCTCACGATGAAGCCGGAACAGCTCATGTGGATCCACGTCATCCTTTGAGAAGGTCCACTCAAGCAACTTGCGTCGAGCCGCGGTCAGGTCAGCGAAGAGGTCGGCGGGAGCCTCGATGGTGAAGGTGTTTCCGTTGACGGCGGTGACCTTGAACTTCTCGCCATCTCGGTACGGATCCGTAGTATTTCCCACAAGGTCAAAGCGGGTATAGTTACCCACGCATAAGCCCCGAGTGCTCTTAGTCGTGACCACATTGTTTGTATAGTCCAGAACCTTGTCTCGAAGGAACACGGATGCCACGTTGTCCAGCTTGAAGGAGTCCAGCGAGTGTTCGCGACGCATGTTTAACAGCAGGTCAATCGACAACCTGCCGCGCATACACAAGATGCGAAGATCATACTTGCCCGACGCCAGTTCGAACTTCTTGGTCTCGGCGAACTTGATATCCCAACGATCACCCTTCTTCGTCTTGGCAGCAGGTGCACGAGAGAGGTTGATATCCTCGAGAATACCTAGGATGCGGCAGCGATCCTCAATGTACTGGTCATCGAACCCAAAGGTATTGTACCCCGACATGATGTCTGGATTCTCGCGCCGCACATTGGTAGCGAACTTGAACAGCATATCCACCTCCGTCTTGCAGGAGACAAACTCTGTCAGTGGATCATCGGACGGATCCACGCTGCCGAGGACAAACACTTTCTTGGAGGTCGGCGTCATCAGATCATTGGACCAGCGATATGAGATACCAATCTGGACGATTGGGTCTTTGGACGCCATTGGGAAGTTGTCCCCCACCGTTGGACACATCTCGAGATCATAACAAGCCACCTTGAGGGGGATATCGCCTGTCGTCGGCTTGAGTGTCGTCCAGTCACACTCGTAGAACACATTCACTGTGAACAGTGGCTCTTCGGTATCAGGATCCATCGGTACGTCAACCTCCTCGCCGACAAACTGGATTGGAGACCCGGGTCCCAGGTGACGCTCGTGGAGCAGACGGAGGAACGGGGGAAGGTTGGACTCGTAGAGCGTCCTCTTTTCCGCGTTCATCTCGCGAACCTTGGAGTGGTACTCGTTCAGCGACGCACAGGAGACCTTCCAGACACCGATGGTCTTCAATGAGTCGAATCCAGCCATCGCATCGTAACGCTGGACTTTCTCGGCTTTCCCCGGGTCTGCACCCGACACGTAGAAGTAGGGCTTGAATCCCTTGACACGGACACATGCGACAGACTTGTCGCGCAGACGCCCAAATACGTCGACCACATACTGACCGCGCACATCATGTTCGTGCCAATCAGAAGGCTGCATTGCAGTGGACTGGGCTTTACTCTTCACTGTCCGTTTTCTATGAAACTTTCTGGGTTTGATGATAAGAGGTCGGTACGCGATGTCAACAAATACCGTCGATTGGTTTTTCGCCAATACACGTGGCAACATGGATCAGTCCCATGTAGCTGAACATACCTTTGCGAATGAAGCAGCAGTAGGTCGTCAGACGTCGCTGTTTGGTGGCGGTGATTGCACGGGGGCACTGAGCCCCGCGAATGCGATGGCGGATCAGCCGGGTATGATCGCTCGTGGTGGGTACGGTTTGCTTGGAGCTGGTTGCGAGGTTGATACAAACACGAATCTGCGCTGGGGAGATATCGACGGTCTTCGTGTCAAGGGCCCCAAGCAGCTCTGGATTCGTCCGTTCCCCACTACACCGAACCTGGGCCGCGGCCGCGAGGCTGGAACAGTCAACGATGAGTCGAGCCTGATCCACGCCCAGCTCCAGCGTACGAAGAAGGAGGCGTCGACAATCATGGACAAGACCATTCCCAACTACTACCAACCGCTCATTCCGATCAAGCAGTCGGAACTCAACAATCCAAACAACTGGGTTCAGTCCTGGACATGGGGCGGTGACTCTACACGCTTAATTAAGAAAACGCGAGTCGGGGAGTCTACATAATGCGGGTTCTGTTCTTTGCGAACCGAATGCCTGACCTGTGTGGTGCGTTCTTACATGACGTCGATTTAGCCATAGAACTTCAGAAGCGCGGTCATTCGACCATGTTTCTGACGATTGAGAAGCCGAAGGAGGGGTACACGGGTGGAGTCTGGAGAGGGTTCCGTTTCATGCATTATTCTGCCGGTGGTTCAATGCTCGATACCAGCGAATTGTGGATCTGCCCCCATGCACCTTGTCTCCCCTATGTTCGGAAGTTGAATGCACGGGGGTACAACCGTCCCATCGCAGTCACTGCCCATTTCGACGGCCAATACAAGGTACTGACGACGTTCTCGTCCAGTAACTGGGTGGAGATGTTCCTCTTCATCAACCATACGATGGAATCGCATTTCCGCAAGGAAGTGAACCCGTTCCCCCCGTCCATTGTTCGCACTGACTTTGTGCGTCCACTGATGAACGAGGCTAAGATCAGGATGGATGAACCGTCCAACGGGGATATGATCACCCTGGTCAATGCAAACGTCAACAAGGGTGTCCACCAATTCATCGAATTAGCCAAGCGTATGCCCGACCGCAAGTTCCTCGGCGTTCGTCCTTACTATGGAGAGTTATGGGTTCCCGCGGCTCCTCAGAACATCGAGTGGATTCCCTTTGACGACGACGTGCGCAATATCCTGAAGAGGACCCGCATTCTCCTGTTTCCGTCTAACTATGAGAGCTTCGGTCGTATTGCCGTGGAGGCCATGTACAATGGAATCCCCGTCATCTATTCCAAACCTGCGACCAAGAACGTTGGTATCGTGGGAACAACCGAAGGTGTAGAAGAATGGATTCTCCCGGCTGGAATCGGGTGCGACCGCGAAGTTCCCGAGCAGTGGGTGGATGCGATCACGGCTCTCGACGATCAGGAGGCCTATGATGCGAAGCGAGAGGACGTCAAGGCGCACGTTCGAGCAATGGACATCTTTTCCGAAGCCAACCGTATTGCGGGAATGATGGAGACGTTTCAGCGCGAACACACGGTGCAGATTATTCAGCAGTCGGTACAGTCAGCACCTGCTGCGCGTCAGGAGCCGCCGAATCCTGGTTCACTGCGCCCCCCACCAGCTCTTGCCCGGATCGGATTTTCTTCTGGGCGGCTGAGGATACAGCGGTGAGTGTATCCATCAACTGACGTCCCTTTGCACATCGCTCCTCCTGCTCGGGATCATTGTAGGATATCTTTGGGATTTTGGGAATGTACTTCTGTCCAGATACAACCGGCTTGGCCAGAAGTGCATCCACAGCGGCTTCCACTGTCTTGTACTCGCTCAGCGCGACCTGAGCCTGTTCTGTCGTACACGCCGCAAGGGACTGGATCATATCGACATCCGTCATTTTTTATACCACTTACAATAAGTACGTGAATATGCGTTTCATCGAATCGCTGTGCCCCCCTGCCCTGCTGTATCTCATCTTCTTGGTAATTCAGCTCGGACTTGACCTGTCCATGGGGATGTGGGTGACATTTGCCATCAAGCTGGTGCTAGGCCTCGCAGTTGTCAAGGTGCTCGACACCTTCTGCGGTATTGGTCTGACGCCGGTCTCGTGGTTTATCATTGCCACACCGTTCGTCATCACGGCTCTGGCGACGGCGATCTCGATGGGTAGCAACTTTGATGAGATCATCCTGATCCAGCTGCAACAGGGGGAGTCGAAGGAGAAGTTCACGAGCAGCGGTGAATCGAACGGTATCGCCCAGCACAATCCCCCCGAGGCGGGTGGTCCTCCGGAGCCGGGCATCACTCCAGCCACGCAGTCGTGGACGGAAGGAGCGATGGGCAACAAGTGGGGGCGAGAGTATGATCCGAAGTGGGCCCGGGATGCAGCGGACGAGAACGGTGCCGTCCAGCTCACCCAGATGGGTCGCAAGTCAATTCAAATCAACTTTCCCACCGCGGTCTAAAAACGGATGCGAGTCCATGGAGATGAACCCGTTTCATTCAAGACAAAATGTGCCTCACTCGCATCTTCGCTGCCCTCTCTCGCTACATCGCCGATCAGTATGTCGACCGCGGCTACATCCACCGCAAGTATCTTCTGGGTGAGTACAGTGAATACGACGACTCCATGACCGTTGTTCCCGAGGACTGTATCTACGTCGAGGAGTGGCGAAAGCAGGATGAGGTTCGTCGCCGTGTGATCTATGAGCTCGAGGAGATCACGCCATACGAGGGCAATCCATTCGCATCGTTCAAGAATCCCTGGAACTGGATTGGTGATGCGTCCACGGATGTTGACATTACCGCAGCAGTTGACCGGTACCTCATGCCTGGAAATGAGATTCGCCTCGATCTCCTCCTTCTCTTCCTGAGGAGCCATCCTCATATGAGCATCAGGTACACGGATGCGGCGTCTGGTGATGAGATTGTGTTTCCTAACAAGGGAGTAAGGGTGGAGGCGAATGGAGCCGTTTAAATCAGCTGATCGATACATTGTTCTTCGGGATATCTGTCTACCGCACGAGTTCACCAAGAAAATACAACGAATCAATGACATGATTCTCATGCCGTTGATCGCGCTGTTCATGTTTTTCACTTCGGGTGATGTGTTCATGCTGATGTCGACTGCAATGTCGGCCTACCGTGCATGGGGAGAGTGGGCTGAGTTTACTGAACTGAGCTTTCTTATGCAGCGGATGCGCCTACGCATGGCACAGGTACGCGGACCGTTCATCTCGACGAACAATCCGAAGTACATGCCCTACGTGTGGGCAGACGCTGTAGTTCGTGGAAAGGTTTAGCGGTTTGTACCTGCATCGTACACGCGCCCCGATAAGGCAACGCCTCCAACATTCTCCCCGTTCCACGTTGCAGTCACGCCACCCTTTCCGTCTCCACCCATGGGGCTGAAGGCATCGCCTCCGCGCATACGGCGGTGACGACGGCGGCGGGTGCGGCGACGTCCGCCATACGATGCATATGTACCGGCTGTGTCCTGGTTGTAGCTACTGGCGTTCTGATTCGCAGTGGAACCCGAAATCCCCGTGGCTCCACGGATATCTACGTGTCCTCCCGGGTATGATTCTACGCCACGAAAGTCAGCGAGTGCAGCTCCGCCCCGACGCGACCGGTGGCGAGAACGACGGTGCTTCTTTGTGCGGTGGCGGCGACGACGGCCGCCTTGAGATCCACATTGTTCACCCATTTACATCTTCACGCGAAAAGACTCCAATGCTGCCAGGAAGGTCGTCGTAATACTCATATCCGCGAACGAGCGTCCCCAAAGGTGCGTCCGCGACTGTGAAGAGAGCTGTCAGATCCGGCTGATGAAACATACGCAGAATCTCAGCCAACCACTCTTGACGTTGTGTCCAGTTGGCAAGTGAATGTACTACGGTTCCATTCATCACCCAGATATCGTTGACGACAAAGACATCCTTTGAGAGCCTCGTTGTCCTCAAGATGGTGTCACAGCAGACACGCTCGTCCATCACCAGGCTCAACTCTTCTTGGTTTCCGCCCTTCTCATCAATACTCAGTGCAACAAACTCATGCGTCGAGGGTCTTTGGGTCAACAGCAACCAGCCAGGAAGGCCGTTCAGCTGCGGCACTCGGTGCCTTTCCGGTGTTGGCTCCCCCTTCCTCACGAGGGGCTTCCACGGGTACTGGCGGCGCATACGTGGGTACATTCACTTCCTGCTTCATCTGCGGTGGCTCCGTGAAAGACTGTTGGGTCGGCGGCACCCGAGCTTCGGCGATCGGCTCGGCGAAACGGACTTGCGACTGGGGTGTCGAGGGATACATCCAACGAATCACACCAAATACGCCCACGTGAATGAGGATCAACATGATAAGTGAAGACATGGCGATCACCAGTACATCGTAGGCTTCCATTTGTTTTGCGGCTGTCTTTTCTTAGCGTGAAATCTCCGCAAAGTACATCGTGCACCCCGGAGTCTCTTCCATCCAGCGTCGAGGAGACTTTGAGTACTCCGTGACAGTTGCCAACTCCGTGCTGTAGACACGTGAGATCACGCCACCCTTGAACGGGCGTTCGAACAGTGAAAAATCCTGGAAGGTCTGGTACACCTTCGCATGGACATCGATGCGTCCAAATCCAGTGTAGAGAAACTTCGTCTCGTAGGATACTCCGGGATCCTTCGTCCAGTCGGGTGGGTCTGTGGTTACGTTAAGCTGCATTCTCTACTGTATTCTTAAAGACGAGATCCTCTAAGCTAGAGGCGTCAGCGAGGATGTCGCACATCCTCCGCGTCGTCAGCCGCAGCTGGGCCTCGATGTCCGCCCACACCTCAGGATCATTCTCGAACACTGTATTCCGCTTGGTACCGTTCGGGAACTTCTCGACCAGCTCCGAGTCCTTCGCGTCCATCATATGCATATATACACGCAGCTGAATCTCGTCGTACACCGGCACTGTCTTCCAATACGTGGTGCGATCCTTCGAGTCCACGATACGGTTCAACTCGGCAACGTGCCCATCCGTGCGACCGACCAAGACAAACTCTTCCTTGTCCATGCGAAGCATCTTGGTATTGCGCTCCGTCACTGTGACCTTCTTATCTGCCTCGTAGGTGTTGAGAATCTTGTCCTCGTTCTGGAGACCACGCTTCTTCGCAACCTCACCCCGGGCATCGGCCAGGAGCTGAGCCGCCATCTCGGGTTTCATGTTCGGTGTACGGTCAACCACCTTCTTACACGCAGCCTCAACTGCATTCAAACTCGCCTCAACGGACGGTGCCGCTGCCACCTCTGCTGATGCCTGGCGCTGAACCGCGACGGCCTCGACCACCGCAGCCGCTACGGCCGCCTTCTCCTCGTCCGAAACCTCAATACCCGCCGCCTTCTTGAGATCCAGTTCGTGACTACGCTTCTCTGCTGTGACCAGAGCCTCACCTGCAGCAAACTCCTTTGACGCTGCAATGTCCGCGACCCTGCAATCATCCAGAGCCGCAAATACACTGCGTTGAATCTCCTTCTCCTTCAGAAATGCCCCCTTGAAGTTCTTGGCCGGTCGGCGGTTGTGTGCCTTCTCGATGGCGGTGATGATCTCGGCAGCCTGGGTGTCCTTCTTGAAGACCTCATACATGACTTGGTGAACAGGCTGGTAGGTGTGGCGGCCAATGGCTCCCGCCACCTGGGTAGCGGAGAAACATGGGCGAAACATTCTGTAGTGAGACCTTTCTTGTGAGTCCGCACGGTTCCGTTTTACGCGAAGCTCCGCTGCATCTTGACAATCGCATCAATCCACCCCGGCATTCCATTCAGGACATTTGAGACTTGAAGTGTGGGCGTACAAGGAGTTGTGTCCAGTGCTCCTTCGCATAACAGCGTGACAGCGGCGATCAGCAGCGCACGTTTACTCTTGTCAGCGGGTGTCCATCGGAGCGAGTGAATACGGTACAGCACATCCGTATATTCACGCGTCGCAGGGGGGCTGTTCTTGCGAATCGCGTCCCAGAAGATCCACACTGGATGAGTACTGTCACCCCCCGAGACGTACTCGTCACCGCGTGGAGCAAAGAGCAGGTTGGTCTTGGTCTGCTTCTTGTGTTCGCGGCAAAACGCAAACGTCCACGACATCCAGTACAAGGCTCGAGTCAGGTCCCTCACGTCTGAGCGGATACAGTAACAGAATTCATTGACAGGCACGGCAGCAGGCATGGGGTCAGTAGCACGTAGAACTTGGGATCCATATAGCTTCGAAGGAGACTTCAAGCTCTCATGAATCGTAACGGGGTCGAAGTCGTGTCCGGGCTTGATTGTGGGCAGAGACTGGAGCTTATGTTTGCGACACAAAGCCAACGTAGCTGCGACCTCGCAGACCAGTTTCCGTATATCGGGGTGGTTGCGAATCTTTGTCATGTTTTGGATGTCATACCCAGCTTCGATGGGTGCGTACGTCTCATAGGCCTTGGCCAAGTAGAGGAACACATTCGGCTGGGCGCGATTGATATGCAGGGCAGCGGCCTCAAAGAAGGCGCCCCATAAACTATGCACAAGACCGGAGCAAAGAAACTCAAGTGTCCAGTAACAGGCGTAATCCGCATGGCCTAACTGGATGGTTTGAACTAACACTTTCCGCACGTGTGCACGTGGATGACCACAAAAGGTTGTTTGTTGGAAATCAGTTACAGGTCGAGGGTCGGTTATCTCCATTGCCTTTATGTGGGGGGCTTTGGTGTCCCTAAATGACGCGCAAAGGCGTTGAAGAAGTCTGTCGAATCTGCTGGTAAACTAGGAGCCGGTGCGCCCGTCCCCGGGGCTGTCGACGTTGAGCCACGCATTGCCCTACGTCCAATTGAGAAGATCAAGAACAACAGAACCAGTACAATGAGTACGTTCAGCGCGATGCCAATCCAGCTACCATAGTCTGCCGCTTGTACCTGAGTCTTGCGATTGATATTGACCTGATTCTGAATGGCTTTGATCTGATCCTGGAAGGTCGACACCGAGTAGGCCATGTCGTCCTTGACCGTTCCGATGTTATCCTTGACGCTGTTCACAATATCTAGCGTCTGCTGCTGCTGCAGGGTTTGAGTATTGAGGAAGTGGTACTCGTTAATGAACTTGCCAACGTCCTTCTGGATTTGATTCTCGTAAAGCACATTCATCGCATCGGGATCGTGTGCAAGTGCGTTATATGCAGCATTCTTCGTCGGATCATTCCCTCCACTAGCAAGGACGTCACGCCCAGCCGCATCGACCCGTGCTTGGTGACTCACCTGTGAATTCGCCGCTTCCAGTTCCTCCTGGAATCGAGTCTGCTCGGAAGAATATCGAGCATATGCATCTGGGTTTTGACTTTGTAGGTCTGCGATTGAGAATACCGAAGGCTGAGCATTGCTTCGCAACACGGCCCCCTGTGCGTTCAGGTGGACGGTTACACTTGGATCGATTTTGTTCACGCAGCGCTGAGCCCCATCTCGCATCTGAAGCTCATATCCAGTGGGACACGCCATCACACACGACCCCAAACCAGCGCCGTAAACTGTCTCTGACGGACATTTCGGCTGAAGATTACCCATTATCTATTGGAGAGATAGATTGCTAATGAGAGTCCGACACATAACGTCATGAAGGCCACGCCATGAACAACACTCGGCGGTAAGAACAGGTACTCCAGGAGTGCGAGGACGATGAAGAACAGACAGATCTGAATAGGGCGCATGTTGATGGCTTCGAGCTTCTTAATGTCAAGTCTAGCAGATTCAATGTCTGCATACGGTTGCGTGGGCGGCCGAAGCGGCTGAAGTTCAGCGAGAGCTTCAGTATACGGGGTCATTACTTATTCGCAACAAACGGTCTCAGACCAGAAAAGATCGTGCTAACAACAGTAGCATCCAACGTAGATTCTTGACTCTGTCCAAGACGGGCATACGGTTTGCCGAATGTCTTCGTGTTGTTGATGTACGGTGCAACCGTGGCCGCCATACGGACAAAGCGAGTATATTCTGAGGCATCCACTCCGCGCATGTGTCGGGTGGTTGCATCGCGACCAGGCTCAAAGAAGGATTGCGCGACTGGCATTTTATTACTCCTACAAGATAATGGTTGGGTGGCTCACTGCCCTTTTGATTACGCTGATCGCAGTGGTGACATCAAAGATCCGGTCACAGGAAAGATTTGATGCAACGACACCAGAAGGACGGGCGGCGATTGATGCAGTCTCAGGCGACTACCAGGCATTGCTCGATGCATATGCCAACGCGTACAAAGCATCGAAAACAACAGGTAACCAAACCGCACTGACGACTGTAACGGCGGCGATCACCGACTATCAAGATCAGATGCAGGTTCAGGTTCAGAACAACCAATATCAGATTCAGGGATTTATAGATGAATACCAGACGATCAATCCTGACCTCGACACGCTTCATGCGGAGGCGCAGGTTCTGCGTCAACAGGGGCCACAGATGGCGGATAAACTAGTTGCGTCTACGTCCACACCGCCGCCACAGCTTGACTATGGAGCCATGATCACGCAGATCGTCGTGCTGGTGCTACTTGCCATTGCTGCCTTTGCATTCAACGCGTTCGCATGATTACAATAAGAAGCCCGAGAGATGCAGCGACAAAGAGCAGACCCATCACCTTCATATTCGTGCCCTTCGTCGCGTCTTCGGTCTGATGGATCATGCGAAGTGTCTGTAGTTTGTCGGTTCCAACCAAGAGACCGTTGTAGTCACGTTGGATCTCCATAATCCTGCGAATCAGTTCATGCTGCTCATCCAGGTCGGCGCCCGAAGACACAGACAGCCCAGCCATCTGAGACAGAGTTTCACTCATGGCTCGTTGGGCAGCCAGAATCGCATCGTTGTTGGAAAAATCATTGGTTGTGACTGCGTTCTGCACGAGTCCATCGTAGACTTCTTTTTGATGCTTATACTTGGCTCGAAGGTCCGTCATGTTCGCGGCCGTTGTTGGGTCACCCATTGTGTCTAGGCAACATTTACGTCAGCCACGCAGTAGCGGTAATAGATACTCTTGCCCACCGTATCACTGTGGCGAGTGATCTCGATGATGTTTCCCGGAACGGCACCAATCACACGAGCCTGGATATCCTGCGAGTCAATCCAGGGCATCTGATCCTCTGGCTTGAGGATGCGGTTCTTGTCCAGCACATCCTTCGCCTCGTCTGGTGTCAGGATGCGATGCGGCACAGACATCCGATGAATGGTAATGTCCATCTGCAGCTCACGGAGGTGGAAGAACTGAATACGCTCTTCGATAAACTTTGACCGGATCAGGTTCATCAAGTTGCCCGACGGCTTGGACGTGGCCACTACGATCATGCCATTCTTGTAGTCGTTCTCCTTCGCATACTCGATATAGGTATTCACGTCGCGTTCCAGCATCTTGTCCTTCTGGCTGAAGATGACCAGTACGTCACCGATCGTGTAGGCATTGACGTCCTTCAGTCCAGACGCAACAGGCTTGGTCTCGGTGGCCAACTTTCGGCGCTCGTAGAAGATGCGGAGAGTTGCAAGTGCCTTGTCCTCCATTGTGCCCTTTCTACCTACAATGGAAAGAGTTCGTTTTTTATTACCCGAGTAGAACAATGCTTCATATCGCCGCCTTGATCGCCGGGTTGGTCGCTCTCTTTGCCGTGTTTCGACTTTCAGGTGATATGGAGAAGTTTCAGCCTGAACTCTTAGATCGTAGCCAGATCCAGCGGACACAGGAGGTTGAGCACTCCTCGTATCAACAGCGGACGAATCACATGCCGCGTATGTCGTTTGTCGAGGCGGCCCAGGGTCTCGCGACCCCGTGGCGCGTAAACGCATATACAGCCGTGAGGTCTGTGTAAACAATGAAGATCCCCAAAGCTCTCCGTGAACAGGTCTGGATGATGAAAGTGGGTCGAGTCTTTGACGCAAAGTGCAAGATTGTGTGGTGTGCGAACCGCATGAACGTCTTCGACTTCCAGTGCGGCCACAACATTCCCGAGTCCAAGGGTGGTGCGACGACACTTGATAACTTGATCCCCATCTGCTCACGCTGCAATGTCAGTATGGGCAACCAGTACACCATCAACCAATGGAACGCCAAGTTCGCATCGCGAACATCGCCTTGGTGGAGACGGATTTTCACATGGTGGTCATGACACATCAATGCATGCCTTCTATATCAACTTGGATCGACGGACGGACCGCAGGGCTGACATGGAGAAAGAGTTTGGGAAGATGAATCTGACCGTCGAGAGATTTCCGGCAGTTGAGTACACCCCCCCAACCATCGGATGCAATCTTTCACATATCGAAGTGTTGAAACTTGCCCGTCAGCGTGGGTACGAGTCCGTCATGATATTCGAGGACGACTTCCAGTTCATTGTATCCAAGGAGGAGTGGGACCAGCTGATCACACGCCTCCCGACGACTTACGATGTTGTGATGATGTCGTACAATCTGGTCGATGCAACTCCGTACAATGAAACCTTCGACAAGGTTCACGGGGCACAGACCACAAGTGGCTACATTGTCCACTCTCGTTTCTACGATGCGCTCATTGCAAAGTGGGAAGAGGGGACTCGGCTCTTCAAGGAGAACCCCGAGGTGCACTGGGTGTATCTGCTCGATCAGTACTGGAAGTCTCTGCAGCCGACAAATGAATGGTACGCATTCAAGACACGTATCGGAGTCCAACGTGCAGGATTTAGCGATCTTGCTGGAGGATTTGTTGAATACGGTTGTTGATGTACCCTCGCTGAAACATGGGACTGAATACACGCTGTGACATCTTCAGGGCTCCCTCTGCGATGACCCGCGCCTCGTCGTCATGGTTCACCAGCCATTCAATTTTTTCCACCAGATCCGATAGATCGTAGTTGACTGGAACGTAGTTCACCATCGGAATCAACTCAGTCTTGAACCACCATCGACTCTCTGGATGCGTAATGAGTATCGGCACGGAGCCGAGCGCAAATCCCCAATGACCATTGGAGGCTTGTGTATTTCCATCAATGATGAGCACGTACTTGTATCGCGAATGTGCATCGGGCCCAAGCAGTGACTTGTCTGCAAAGTGTTGAGGCGGTATCACGTCGTCGTTGACTGGCCACCCACCCGGAACAAATCTCACATCCGTGTTCGGGAGATCAAAGAGCTTTTCAACTACACGCATCCGCACCGAAGGCCGATGAAATCCACTCGAACCGCCGCGCCACATGACAGTTTGGATCTTCTCGGACCAGGGTCGCTGGGGAAAGGAGAGTCCGTTCGCGAAGGCCGTGTCATCCCATGGAAGCAGGATCATGGATTTGCTAGTGAACCCATGTGTTGCGTACAGACAGACCAGTGGTCGCGTAGTAGGATGAGCAAGAGCTTCAAGCCTCGCATATTCTCGCGCAGGTCGTACAACCGTCTCGACGCGCCCAAGAGACGTCATCATGCGGTGATACTCGTCGTCCCCAATGATTCCATCCGTCTGCGGAAAAATTGCAGTCAGGGCATGGGGTCGGATACACTCCAGTACATAGCGATAGATGGGGCCACCGATGATGAGCCGCTGGTCATAGGATGCCCATGCATGAGGGGTTCCAGGTGGGTCACATACAACATTACGAGGAATGTGGAGGATCGAGGGATTGTGATCTGCAGGGTACCAATCGAAGTGAAACCCAAGTGATTCAAAGTACGCCCAGACATTGACTTCCCATGTCAGCTTGGGAAGTCGGGGGTACTCGTTGAGGTAGAAGTCGTATAGCCTGTTCAGCGAATCGACATCGCCAAGAAAGAATCCACCGCAGAACCTCCAATTCACAGAGTCCCACTGCACCCCCTTTTGCCAACAACCCGGGAAGAACAAGCACGAGGGTGGAAGGTAGGCCGTTGAAAGCGCACGTAACTCGTCCCCAGATGCTGGATCCTGAAGGACATGATACAGGTTAAAATCCGCCCATGCATAATGTGTGGACGAATGATGGCCTGAGCGAATCGCTCTCCGGATACACTCGATCTTCGCATTCATGAGGATCAAAAAGTTGCGGGTGTCGTGTACATCGGATCGAGTGTCGGGTACCCCCTGAGGAGAAATCGGGTAGAAATCGAGATCCTCCAGCGAAATGGTCTCAACAACTCCATTGCGTATCGGGGGCAGTCGGTCACGGAACTCAGGACTAATGAATACATGAAGCCTGATCCCCGTTGCATTGAGCTGTTTGAACAGTTCGAAGCGCAGGTCAGTTGCGCGGTCCTTGGGTCTATCTTCTCGTAGATCCAAGAACGCAGTAACAAACGTTACGGTCATTACGGGATTTTCACTTTGCGTGTGAAAGTAATAAAATGGTCGGACATCTGACCATGGAACTGGTCGGCGGACTGGGAAACCAGCTTTTCCAGTTAGCTGCTCTCATGCATATCGCGTCTAAAACGGGTCGCAGACCGTATCTGCAGTCTCTGGCGAATCCGTCACCCCATTCATCGGTCTCGTATTTTGACACCATCTTCTGGCGATTTCGACCGATGGTGTTGACTGGTCATACTCCTATCCGGATTGAAGAGCAGTCCATTGACTGGCGAACCACGTTTTTGCTGCATCCAGATGTTCGCCTAGCTGGGTACTTCCAGGACTGGAGAAATGTGGACGCTGATTTCGTGCGTCAGCTATTGTTTCCAACTGGAACCCAGGATAAATACGAGGGCATCAAGGAAGGGATCTTCCTCCATATTCGCGGTGGTGATTATGTGAACAATCCTTACCACGACCTTAAGTTGGACGCCTACTATGAACGCGCCATCGCGATGTTCCCGGGTGCTCACTTCTTTGTTGTAACGAATGATGTAGAGTATGCAGTGTCCCGACCGTTCATGGCCACGCTCAAGCATACATTGACGATGGAGTCTGAGCTTGATACCCTGTTCCTTATGAGTCAATGTGCGGGTGGGATCTGTGCGAACTCGTCCTTTTCCTGGTGGGGTGCCTTCCTCAACCCTCACCGAAAAATCGTCATGCCAGACCGGTGGTTCCCGCGTACAATGGCATCTTCGGATGGATACTACTTCCCAGGCGTCATTAAATGTCCAGTGTAGCTACAGCTTTGGGTACTGGCTCTGGCTTCGTTCCTGCCGCGCGGTGCACGAGTACTTCATCCCATGTGGCCTGGAGTGCAGGAAGATGGGTCGGGAGCCAGGCCATATCCTTCGGCAGGAACGCCTTCTTCGTGGACATCAGAATCCAGTAGATGAACTGTGGATCTGCGTCCTGGTCAAGACTCCGCAGCCACGTGTTCAGATCCGCATCTTGAGCCTTGTACTGCACCGTATCATCTGGATACACTGCGAAGACACTCTTGGTCAACGTCGAGCGAATCCACTCAGACGAGAACACCTGCTTGAACCGGAACTCTGCATACTCGCACTCGTCAATGCCCGAACACTCCATCTGCATCTGCATCTGGTGGACATAGGCACTAGGAACACCGTCTGACGGTGGGCGAGAGAAGGGACACTTGAACTCGATCAGGCGGCCGCGACGATGCACATCCGCTGGGTCGGTTGGGAAGAGGATACCGTCAGGCGATGCCCCGAGGAAGGGGTACACAGGATGTTGGACGCACGATACATCGACAATCTTGCATCCAGTCTCCTCTTCATAGATGGCCTTCGCAACGGGCTCGAACCTTGTGCCCCAGATCAGGGGTGCTTGATATTGCCCGGGTGTCGGCGGCTGTGGCGGTTCGAGTTTGCGAAGGATCAGACTTCTCCGCGTCTCTCCGCCCGTAAACACCTGCGATACCTCAGATCCCGTGATCATCTCTCCACGTTTCATATGCCACCCTGTCGTCCGCTGGTCGTTGGCACCGTAGACCCTGATCGTGCGACGCACACACCGGTCACGCATCCAGATGCGTCCAAGTTCACCCTTCATTGCCTCTTCGAGGGCCGTGAAGACGAAGCGCCTGGTCTTGGTATAGCTAACGCGAGTCAGCACCACCATCAGCATGATCAGGGGCTTCAAGCGCTTCTTCGGGCGGGTATACGGTGGTTCACGCAGCCATTCTGTGACGACTGCCTCCATGCGTCTCTTTATGCGTCAGGCTCGAAAACTCATTTTCAGTGCTGGAACACAGAATCGGTATGGAGACCATTCAAAGTAAAGAACAGTGGGTCTTGCGTCGCCTTGAGGGCTTCTACACTAACCCCGACAACTTTCGGCGCATCGAGGAGGTTCTCACGGGCAAGTCGCGTCTGAGTCTACGTCTGCTAGATTGGTTTGTTACCAATTACTCAAAGAAGTACAATGTTTCTTTCATGGCTAAGGGAAACCGTCACATCATTGTGTACTTGGTCTACAAGTCGCATCTCAAGGCCTACAACAAAAAGATGTTTGACCCGTTCTGCCGATGGAAGCGAATTCAGTTCCGCGGGTTGGATACCACAGTGGGGCAACTGAACTTCTTCGAGTGGGCAATTCAGGATGAGATCTTAGACTATCTCGACACGCACTACGATGAGATCCATGCCGACATGGAGTCTTGTTCGCAGGTGATTCAGCCGAAGGACGGTGAGCGTCGGAAGCGTCATGAGCTGAGCCGCTCGGCCACCAAGTCTGTGCGTATCCACGACGTACCGGTAAAGATTTCTTTTGATTAAGAGATGCAGTCCGCGATTGATCGGTCCGTTGCCTACCCCGTCAGTGCAGACATCACAGAACATGACCTGAACATCGTGTCTGACCTGTGGTCCGTAGAAGGCCGCGAGGTGTTCAGGGGTGCGCGGGATCCGAACTATGAACATGCAAATGTATACTGGCTCTACGATCCCGAAGACCTGGACCGCGTTGGCGTGGCGGAACATAAGCGCGACAACCCTGGAGACGTCTCTGTTCTGTGGCACAAGGACACTCCGTTTGCGACGCTGCTCCAGGAGGATGGATGGACAGAGAGCGACTCTCTTTGGTCACGGATGCCCGAGCATTCGTATGAACGATTCCTATCAGAAGGGTGGACAACATCCACTGCCTTTCTTGAACGGTGTCTACGTGGAGATACCCGTATCGTCACGCCAGAGATGTTGATAAAGATGCCAGGGGTTCATGCATGTGAAAAGTGTGGTCACATGTCGCTGAGTCCGTTTGCGTGTGGGACTACGCAGCCTCTGACCTTTCCCGAAAAGGAAAAGATTTGGTTTGTTGATGATCGTATGATTGTATACTCGCCACCCAAAGGTGGCTCTACTGTCTGGTCACGGCTTGGCTTTACGACACCGCCTGAGCCTTCCGCTTCTTCTGGGTTGCAGGAGCAGCAGCCGGAGCCGCCGCTGGAGGAGGCGTTGCAGACCGAGGCTTCTCCTCAACCTCCTGCTCCTGCTGCTCCTCAGTAACCGGCAGATCAAGGTTCTCCTCCTTGTCAGCCACCGGCTCATCAGGCTCCTTGATGTCAGCGAACGCTGCCTTGGCACCGACACGCGAAGCCGGGAAGACCTTGGCGTGAACGACGCGCCACGTCACACCGAAGCCCGTGCCCGTGACGTAGATGCTCGGCGTCAGCACGAGACGAGCCTCGATACGCTTCGCAAACACCTGCTCGAGATTGCTCTCCATCAGCTCAATCGCCGCACCATTCGCATCGACCGCATCCATCCCGACCTGGCCATCCCAGATCGAGATCTTCATGCGGAGCGAAGGCGGGTACTTGCCGTTCGGGACCCACTCGCCATTGACCTTCTCAACGCTAGGGTTAAGAACTGGCTTCATCGTCTCGCGGAGGACAGCCTCCGACTTCGACTTGCCGAACCACTTGCCGCTGTTGACGATGGAGTGCTGGATCAGCTTCTCCTGGAAGTCCAGGCAGAAGTTGTAGAACTGACCCACATCGGTGCCATCCGTCGAACGCTCCTTGGCGTACGAGTCACAGCCCTTAAGCGAAGCCATCATACTGTAGTTGCGCTGACCGGTCTTCTCATCCTCGCGGACGAGGACACCGGCCGGGTAGTAGATGCGGGGGATACGAACCTGCAGAGGTGCACCATTGTACTTGATGGGAACGGTCTTACCCCCAGCCTTGTTCGGGCGAATCTCGCCGATCACGACGCGGTTGATGTCCAGGTTCTCAGAAGGGATGATTGCAGTGGTAGCCATATTGATTGTTGTGAGAACCACTGCCCTGCCGACGACCGGATCCGTTTTCCGCGCAGGTTTCCAGTTTTCAAGGCTTAGCACAAGATAAACATGCCCCAGTGTGCCGCTGTACGGAACAAGACATCTCTTGACCAATGTCCATCCCATGCATTAAATGGTGTGAATCTATGTGGTCGCCACGCACGTGCGAGGGATCCGATCTTGTGGGTCACCCGTAACCAGGAAAAGATCCTGCGATTCACGAAAGTCCAGGCTCTATATCGTGGATGGTGTGTCCGGCGAGTTCTGGTCTTAGCTGGACCCGGTGTATTAAAGCGCAGAGACTGCGTGAACGACGAAGAGCTCGTAACAATGGAGTCCAAGGACCGTCAGTATCCGTTCGAGTACTTTGGTTTTGAGGAGGCGGGGAAGATCTGGTGGTTCGACTTTGCGACGTTGTGGGAATGGAGCATTCGCTCGGTCACCCCCACAAACCCGTATACAAAAGTAGCTTTGGATCACGGAGACCTTGCGCGGCTTCGGCGTCTCCATCTCCATCGCCGACGCAACAGAATGCTTGTCCCCGCACCCTCCAGAGATCTACGTGAGAACATTGCTCGGCGATGGACAATACTCTCTCATATCTTCCGTAGTTATGGGTTTGAAGACGCACATCCCGAGCAGTTCGCGAACTTGACCCATGTGCAACTGCGTGTCGTGTTCCGTATCTTCATGGACGAGCTGGAGGCGATGCCGAAGCCTAACCGCAGAGTGATCGCATTGTGTTCGAAAGGGTGGCTCTCGAACAATCAATCAAGCACGGGGTACATGATCAACTCCCTGAATCTGCTCACGATCGCATTGACTGACTCGCGGTCATATGACATTGTCTTTCTGCTGATGTCGGCATTATATCGTTGTTAGGTACAATGCAGCCTTCTGGTCTGATTCGACAGAGGCAGATCCGGAATGTTCAGGAAGCCCGTGAAAAACAAATCAGAGCATTCGGCGAGTTCTCACGTAAATTTCAGGGTAGGCACAAGGGACTGCGGGTTCGCAGCGAAGAAACACAGAGGAACTTTGTCACCCTTCTGAATGACAACGACCGTCTTCTAGAGAAGGGAAAGGGTGGTACGCGTCGTCGGAAAAACGGATTTAGGCGGCGGCGGCGATACTCAACGTACCGACTACGATGAACATCTTCTTCCTCTCTTTAGACCCCGACGAAGCGGCTCGTTTCCACTGCGATAAACATGTGGTGAAAATGATCCTCGAATCTGCACAGCTGTTGTACACTGCCCACTGGGTCTACGAGTCTCCGCTCCCCGAAGGAGCCTATCGCAAGACCCACCCCAATCATCCTCTCGCGCGGTGGGTTCGCGAATCCTTGGCCAACTACACGTGGCTCTGCCGCCTTGGACTCGCCCTGTGTTCGGAGTACACATACCGGTATGGAAAGGTTCACAAGACACAACATCATCTTACTTGGCTCTCCGTGCATTCCCCCAAGCGACTCGTGGATATTGGATGGACCCTTCCCAGACTGGCCATGCCCGAAGAGTTTCACGACCTCGACCCCGTTGTCGCCTATCGCACCTATTATATTGGAGCCAAGGCGCGTTTGTTGTCCTACACAAAACGTCTCGCACCAAACTTCCTGAGAGAAGCGGCTTACATGACCGCCGGAGGTAAGAGTATACCAGTGCGTTAGAAATGTCCTCTTCTTCTGCTTCCGTTAAGTCAAACAAGATGGCCCCGAAGAAGTCTGCCGCCGCCCCTGTCACCGCCGCCCCTGTTGCCGTTGCCCCTGCGCCCGTTGCCGCCAAGGCCCCGAAGGCCCAGAAGGCGGTCAAGGTCGAGAAGGCCGCCGCCCCGTCCAAGGCCGTTGTCACCGTGCCGACGGTTGAGACCCCGTCTGCCCCGGCGGCGGTTGAGGCCACGGAGCACTCCGATGTGATCCTCGCCGGTCTGGCTGAGAAGCTCAAGGCGCTCAGCACGGAGCTGACGGCCCGTGTCCGCGAGGCCACGAAGAGCGTCGCCGATGCGATCAAGGCCACCAAGCGCGAGGCCCGTGAGATCAAGAAGAAGAAGAAGAAGAACCCGGAGGACATGACCCCGGAGGAGCGCAAGACATGGGAGGCCCGTCGCGCGAACAACGCCTTCCTCGTCCAGCGCCCCCTGACGGATGAGCTTGCCGCGTTCATGGGCCTCAAGTCGGGCGAGAAGCGTTCGCAGACGGAGGTGACCAAGTTCATCTCGGGCTACGTCAAGGAGCACAACTGCTTCGACCCGAACTTCAAGCGCCGTATTCTGCCGAACTCGGCCCTGGCCAAGCTCCTGCGCGTTTCGGACAAGGATGAGGTGACGTACCTGAACCTCCAGTCGTTCCTGAAGGTCCACTTCATCAAGACGGCCCCCAAGGCGTAGGTTCCTTCGGAACCTCCGATGACGTAAGTATTGGGTTATTGTAAATGCCGCCGCCGAAAGTCTCGCAAGACTCGTCGCCGTCGTCACCGCCGTTCTACACGGAGGTCGTAATCAACTCGTGCGGCATCTCCATATACAGTACCGTGCTGAAAAAGGGCGACAGGCGTTCGTCCAGCACCAGTGCACGTTGTTTATCGTTCTCAACTAGCGTCTTTGTCAACCGACGAAGAACCTGGGAGCGGTCGACCGACGAGTCGACCTTGATCTTGCATTTTCCCACCTTCCACCCACACAAGGATGACGTATTACATGCGTCCTTTTGTTGGAACTGCCCACACGGTGTCCTCACTTTGTTCACGAATGCGCGTGGACCCTGCGTGGCGTCCCAGTGGGCTTCTTTTTTGAGCCAAGCGTCGAGCTGTTTGTACAGTGTCTTTCCACGTGAAGCCACACCTTCACGAAGATCTGCGTATTCCTCCTTCTGGATATCCTTGGACAGCGAGAACATGAGGAAATCAAACACCTCCGCGGCATAGGAGATCGAATCTGCCTGAAGGATATCTTGGGCATTTGGTTCGCCTTCCGTCAGCTCCCGCTCAGCGTGGCGCTGCATAGTGGACAGAACCTCCTTCGGTGTCACAGGAGATGCATCTTCCGGTTGGAACGGTGCGCGGAACTCAGAGGACAGGAGCGATTCGACGAACTTGCCATGCACGTCTTGCAGATCCTCGACCCACTTGAATCCCTTGTGAGATGTCTGGTCAAGGAACGTCCGTTCAGCTTGGCGCGTCGGAAGATCCTCGGGTTTGATGTCCGCGTATCCAGTGTAGGCGTGAGTTCCAGGTAAAGGCTCATACGGCTCCGGTTGAACAGGCAGAATCACCACCCTCGGCACAAACACCGATTGAACACGATCAAACGGATCCAGGATGACGTGGAATGTCTGCCCCTTGCTACGGATCTCCTGAAGCGCGTCGGACATCCGTGGCCGATCCGATGCACATGCCCGGGTGTGTAGCATGGTGACCGTCGTCAGCATCTTCTTCGGAAACAACGGGTCGCGAATATTCACCGTGTATTTGTACTTTGCAAACCCCTTGGACTTGTCTGTGCCTCGAGCAACGTGAGCTAGGATATCATCGTCAAGCAATACGAGAGTCCGTTCCCGAGGGCTGAGTGTTTCTGTCCAGAATCCGCACTTGACGCTCGAGGTTGCAGTATCTACACGGATAACATTGCAACGGACAACAGAGGTCACATACTCTAGCTCATCGAGGATCGTGAGGCGGCCTTCAGAGTAGGCACGTTGAATCCCCGCAACGATGCGCTCAATCTGCGTCGCACCTTCACCCATGTCCGTCCAGGAACGGGCGAAGGAGCAGAGCATAACGCTCTTCGGTACATCCTTCGGTTCAGGCACAACTTCCTTCGAATTCATGAAGTGTGGAATGGTCTTGGAGGGACGACCGAGACCGACACGGAAGAAGTCTGACTTTCCGGTGTCGAGACGACTCTTCTTAACGGACTTGTCGTAGGCGATTGGAATACCGAGGGATGCAGCCAATCCTTCAGGCAGATACCCCATACGCAGCGCAGGTGTCTTAGCTGAACTGAGAATGTACGAATCATCACTCTTCTCGGATCCCGGTGCCATGACCTTCTTGAACGGCTGTTCCACCTTGTAGCAACAGGGGATCTGCTTGTCCTTCAGTGTTCCGATGTAGTTGGGGAACACAGACGTCTGGTCGCGCTTCATCACGGAGAATTCGGTAATGTCCTCGTCCTTGCCCGTGCGAACCTTCCCCTTGCAAACAGGACATGCGCCGTCGACCAGCTGGTCTTCGCGCAACGGAAGTTCATCCTTGATGCACCAATACTGTGGACACGTGGCAATGCCTTCGCGGTTCGTCAGTGGAATCACGTGCACATTGTAATCGTCAATACCATCCTGATCCTTGTTTGCCTCCTTCACTTTGGTCTGCTTTTCAGTTTCGGGGTAGTTGCGAGGATTGTACTCTGCGGGAATACGCGCCTCATCTTCGGGAGTCAGAACCACAACCTGCTTGTTCTTGTCGCACTTGCTAGGATAGACCGTGCTGTCAAACGTCTCTGGATCAAACTCTTGGAGGCGCTTGTTGAAGTAATTGTACGTCGACTTGCTCTTGTCTGCAAGACGTACACGCTTCTTTGGTGCTTCAGCCGGTGCGACTTCGGGTGCGGCGTCGGGTTCAGCTGCCGGTGTACCCAATCCAAGGTCGGCCAGAAAATCATCATCTACATTGAACTCTCCCACGTGAACCGCCACCGGCTGCGGCACAGCAGCAGTGGCCTCCACAGCTTCTACGCGACGAGGACAGACTGCATTGACTTCAGCATCGTCTTCGGGTGCAGTGAGTACATGACGCAGGATACTCGCATACTTCAGTGCGCGTTCCACGGTGGTGACGGCAGACAGAATCACTTCCTTGTTTGAGAAGCGGAGTGTGGGGAATCCCTTGAGAACACGCTCAAGATCCAGATCATCCCCAAGGTTCAGGAAGCTGCGGAACATAGACTCTGCGTCTTCTGGTGAGATGCCGATCTCTGTCAGTGTCTGCGCAGATGGAACGTCGGCTTCCTGCAGGGCCTGAAACGCTTGGACCTGAAGAGGTGTAAAATTCTCCGCCAGTCGATCGGCGCGAAGAAGACGGAAGGTCTCGTCCTGGTAACTGAAGAGTGTTTGAAGACATGGGAATCGCCGCATGTCGAACTCTGTCACCTCTTTGGGGTAGGCGCCCAGTACGCTCATATCCTGTAGCTCCCAGCGGGATTCATCCAGGTCGCGCAGTTCAACAAAGGGGATCACACCGTCCAGGGTCTTGAACCACTCATACAAATCCGTGCGGATCGCATCGAGACTCTTCTTCGATTCCTTTCCCCGTACGATTGTGAACTGGATATCGCGAGGTGTGATGGCAATACGGTCAAACGACGTGCGAGACGAACCGCGGTAGAGCAGCAGAGTGGGCAGACGCCGCTGTGGAAGGGTTGTGGATGTCCATGCCTTCCACATTGCGACATCCAGCGATGGAACCTTATTTGTCGGGTCCTTCACGTAGAACTTGTGACGCGTCTTCTCCTGCTTGGATGTGAAGAATCCAACATACGGTGTGTCCTTGGACAGCGTGAGTCCATAGAACATCTGCTCAAACCTCGCACGGGGTGCCGTGAAGGAGGTCTCGACCAGGGGTAGGTACCACTTTGCACGAAGAATTGCGGGGTGCTTGGGTTCAGGAACGGACAGGGCCAGTAGCTTCGTCAACTGTTCGGCGTTGGTACGCAGTGACCGAACTGCTGAGTCCGTGAGTCGATTCGGAGTGTCTTCGCGGAAGAGGGGAAAGTACACGCGCTTCACAGCGGAGGTCGTTTCAGGGGAAACCTCGGTGGCTCTGAACTCACCCACATCGGAGTAGACAGACTCAAACAGCAACTGCATGTTTCCGACGGGAATCCGAGTGGATGCAAACGCGAACTCCTTGGGTGGACGAGGAAGGACGATCGACCGCTCACCCGCCACACCAAACACCCGCCACTCCGAGAATCCAGCACCGGGCTTGTACAAGGCCTCGAGAGCAGCCGGACGCCCATTCCAGTCTTCGCGAGAATACCTGGCCTCCTTGACTCCTGTTCCTGTGTGGATGTGTCCCAAGTAGTACTTGAAGAGCTCTTGATCAAGACGCTGACCATCGATAGACATGCGCATGAACAATGCATCCCAGTTCCTCGGGTCTTCGTAGTGCTGTTCGGGCAGCTGGACATGGACTTCAATGAAAAGACGATCAGGGTGGCTATTCACGGCCACAGCGATGTGTTGACGCACAGTTTCCAGCGAGTCGTCCTCAAAGAACGTCACGCTCGATCCTGTTCCCGCGACGGGTACAGTCTTCGACATTATACTTGAGTTAGGTTTTCTCACAATGGGCTGTCCGAAATGACCATCCCGCAATACGGCGTGGGTTGACGCGAGTAATTCACAGGTGTGTAGATTCCAACCTTGACGGCATCGTACAGGATACGCTTAAAGTTCCCCCAGAACTCCGGTGTGTGTCCAATACTTTCTGTCATCAAATGCGCCATCTCGTGCAGCATCACAAACATGATCGTGTTCATATCGACCAGTGGATACTCGGGACGTTTGGTCTTATCGCGCAGACACACGACGATCCGCTGCCCCTTATTCTCGGAATACGATGTGTCCGGCGAACTCATTGAGTTCTCGGAGAAGACATCGGGTTGATACCGAGCAACAAACCGAGCGACGGGTGGATCGTTCATGAGGGCGGGTTCCTCTGCATACGAGTCGCGCAGCTTTGTGAGGTTGCCTCGAATCTTCGCCATCAACTTCACAGCCTCTTCTTTGTTTGGAAGGTCTTGCATGTCATACTCGTTTCCATCGGGTCCTGTCATGCGAACACTGTTTCCGGACCCTACGAACTGGGCGACAACGGCGACTCCGATCACAGCGGCGGCGACCGACAACATTGTGTATCACTGCGAAGTTTAACCAGAGAGGCCATCCAGGGCCCGGTTGGCACGGAAAGGATCGGGGTCAATCGTCGTCTGGAGGAACGGGCCCACCTTCGACTGGGGGTTCGGCGTCTCCGAGCGGATGTCGTACGTCGGGTTGCGGTTGTTCTGCGAGATGCCGATGATGTTGATGTTGGCGTGGTACCCGGCCTGGAGGAAGTTCTGGCCGTCCATGTCCTTCGAACCGACCGGGTTCACGGCGGCCCACGAGGCACCGACCTCACCCTTGGGGAGCAGCTCACTCGCCGAGAGGACGTTCTGGGTGTACGTCTGCTGCGACGACGGGGTACGACCCTGCATGTCACCGACATCATAGGCATTGCCGCCCACAGACGAGGTGCCAGTGGAAAAGGCACCCTGGCCGCTGAGGGGAGCCATGGAGCCCGAACCACCCAGCTCGACGCTCAGCTTCTCGGGGACGGCGGACTTGCCGGTGGAATAGGAGGAAAAGAGTGAGTAGACAACCACGACGCCAACCAGCACGACTCCAAGACGAACAACCTTTTGGGAGGAGAGCTTCATACTTTATTCATGTGGTCAGACAAATTCTCAGAGGGGAAGAGTAGCTCCACCAACTGTTCACGGCGAAGAGTCCAGAATCCACGAACCCCCTTCCTCTTTGCCTCCTCTCGAAGTTCGGAGATGGTCATCTTCTCAATGATAAAGGACTTGGGAAGCTCAGCCATACTCAGAAGCTGGATCAACTGGGCACGTTTGAGGATATAATACTGCTTGATACGGCGCTGCTTGGCAAGTTGCTTGAGCTCGACGAGACATAGAGACTCCATTGCACCCACTCCACCTGCCTGACACGGAATCCGTTTTTTTCCGGGCATCAAGTAATGCTGCGTACCCCGGTGATCCTTGCTTTTTTCCTTGCAGCTGCCTTTGTGGGTCTTGCGATGCGAGTGACAGACATGAGCGGAGGTCAGGAGACCTTCAAGTTACCTAGCGATAAGATGGCGCCCCTCGACACGGAGTCCACCCCGGGCGTGAATGGGTGGGCCGAGACGTCCCCGATCCTCGGAAGCCAGGCGAAGTCGGTTCCCGAACGGCCGTACGACGTTGCGGACGATAACGCCCTTGCACAGTTCATGGGCAACAAGGTTGGGCCGGAGTGCTGCCCGTCTCCCTTCTCATCGAGCAGTGGCTGCATCTGCCTGACTCCTTCCGACCTCAAGGGATTCGCGTCCCGCTTTGGGAATAAGACTCCCATGTAATAATAATGGATCATCTTCGCGCCCTCATCAAGTGTTTGAGGGATGCACACCCTGAACTTACATTCCCCCGTGCATCTGATGAGGTGTACACCCATCTGACGGACACGTTAACCCCCCATGGCATGAAGATCATGCAGCGCGATAATTCGCTGTTCAAGGCCGCAGATGCCCCCCAGCCCCTGCCGGGCGTCGACATCCGTATTGCGTGGGATGGAAGCGAGGAGACCTGGAAGGCCCTGCACATGACCATGATCTTCTCATTCCTTCGCGGTGACCCGAAGGAGAAGGTTGCACAGGTGATGGAGGCCATGAAGCATGTGCTTCCCGAGACACATCGCGATACGGATCAGATTCTCAAGGAGCTCGGTAGCGACGAGATGAGCTCGTCAATGACGGAGATGTTCGAGCTTCTCATGAAGACCAAGTTGGCTTCGATTGTGGGTGAAATCGCGGCGTCGATCAAGTTGGACGATATCGGCATCGACTTCGAGCGTCCCGAGGAGATTCTGGAGTCTCTGCAGCACCCCGAGCGTAGCCCGGCGGTTCGCCACATCATGGAGCAGGTGAAGACACTTCTCGAGGATCGTATCAAGACGGGAAAGATCAACCAGCAGGAGCTGATTCGCGAGATCGAGACTCTCAAGGCGAAGTTCCAGTCGAGCTTTGGAAAGTACATGAACGAGATGGTCGGTGTAGCCCGTGAGGGACCGGCTACAGGAAACACGGCTGCGCAAATCATGTCCAACTCTCCCGAGGCACGACGGGCGCGTATGCATGCCCGACTCCAGCGTAAACTCCACGAAAAAGGTCGCAAGTGAAGATAAGAGTGATGTTCTGGTTTTCCGACCCAAGTATTCTATTTCGTTCAGACACGTGGTATGCATTTGTGCCGACCGCGGGTATGAAAGTGGACGATGCATTGAATTCTGTGGTGCGCTTCACGGTGTACCTGAGCATTCTGTTGTTCCTGTGCTCGATGGAGGTCAAGTACTTTGTGTATGTGCCGGTGGTGATGGCCATCACGGTTGCCCTGCATGAACTTTACCCGAACACCAAGAAGATTACCGAACAGTTCCGTATGGGCACGGCAGTGAGCGGGTACACGGGGAACGATGTAACACTACCGACCCAGGACAATCCATTCATGAACCCTACTCTGGTGGATATCAATGAGAACCCGAACAAGCCCCGTGCTGCTGACCCGACGGAAATCAAGGTGCGTGACCAGGTCAATAAGCAGTTCGCGCAGACGTCGAACGTCTACCTCGACACCACGGACATCTTTCAGATGATGACAGCGCAGCGCAACTTTTACACGGTTCCGGCGGACGACCACGAGGGTCTGCTCCAGTTCCTCGGCAAGGGTGCTGCTTCAGGGAAGATCCTCAACGAGGGCTATGTAGTTGCAAAGGGATCAATGTCAGAAACGCCGACGACTGACACGACGACTCAGCCGTCGGGAACGACGCCGGGTGAGACTGTGAACCAGTCCGAGCTTCCTCTCGATCTCACCCGCTGATTCCTGCTGACCTGAGATCACACGCTCCCGACCACGCTTCGGTTTAAACTTCATCGTAGGAAACCCAGTCACACGCTCACTCCGAGGTACATTCGCCGACTCAATCTCTTCTACGGGGATGTGAATGTGCTTCTTCTTGAACTCGTCCCACATTGGCTTGTTGGCCTCGCAATGGGAGCAGCCGTTCATGTAGAACAAGACCAGCAGGGGGCGACGCTTGAGGGTCTTTTCGACACCGCCTCCGAACCCTCGGTCTGGTAGTAGTTTTCCACGCGACCGAGTGTCTCCTTCCGGGAATTCTCCTCCCTTCATATTTATATCAACACCTAGAAAATGGCGTGTCTCGATGAGCTGAACCAATCGGTTGACAAACAGACGTGGATCGGAATCTCCCGCACTTCAGGGGATATGAAGAAGTTCCAGAGCATCTCGCAGTTCCAGGACTATCAACAGGCACTGGGATGTCCTCCTGTTCGTCCGGCACCCTATGTCGAGTCAAACGCAGGGAAGAACACAACGCCGACGGGGTTCCTCGAGTTCAAGCCTCGTGATGCCGAAACACAGGCGAGGTTCGACGCGACGTCCGATCAATGGGAAGGTGTGAAAGCATCGGACGAGGCCGTGAAGCAGGGGCTGTTTCTTGAAGACTCGGCACAACCCGCAGCGTCACGTGAACGGAAGCCGCAGCAGTCTGTGGTACCACTGCCCCCTCCTGTGCCGACAAACGATGTTTGCTCAATACAATGAGGTGGGTTGCACTCGCCGCCGCGGGACTCGTTCTGTTCCTGGTCTATGTGATTCTAAACACCGAGCACTTCACAGACACAGAATATACCGTGACAAAACCCTGTTTCTGCCCCTCACCTGCAGACATGGGAATTCAGACGAGCAACATTCCGTGTGACCCCCTATGTGCAGCATGGGATAATAAGGTAACCGCTCTTGCACCCACGGGTGCAAATAATAGGGATTACATCACGGTTCTTCAGGCCTTCTACGATGGGGTGTACAAACCGTCTCCCGAAAAGCCAACAGAAGCGAAAGTCGACACCTTTCTGGCCTCGTCTGCAGGTACAGTTGCCGGTGTCGATGTTCCGTCTGTGAAGCGGATTCTTATGGCCGGGTTTCATATCGAGTCTTCGGGCACAGCTGCACAGAACGAAGATGCGAGTCAGAAGTTTAAGCCATCAGATGCCAACCTCGCACCCAGAATGGGACGAGATGAACTGCGAACCCGAGAAGAGGGTGGATACACTGGCGCCAACCCCAGTTCATCAACAGTCTTCTCAGAGGGTAACTATGCCCCACCCCCGCAGACACAGCCGAACAAGCCAGGAGAATGGGACGACGGAACCATGTTGTGGAAAGGTCCTCGACCGGCATCTGTCTGCCCGTGTGCCGAAAATATCATGTAGACACAATGAAGAAGTGGATTCTGTTTGGCCTACTAGGTCTCTTTCTATTGTACATTTTCACTCGTCGTGAAGGATTCCTAGACACTGCCAATATCAAAGGTGTCTATAATCTCGACGGTCCGGATGTCAGGAATCCCGCACTGGGATCGTCGGCCGAGCATGTGATCGGTCTCATGCCTCGGACTTTACTCAAAGCCCTGCAAGACACGAAACCCAAGACACACTGTACAGACGGCGGACGTTGCGATTGTGGATCAGGCGCATCGAGGGATATAACGAAGCAATGTCCAGTGGATCCGACGACCCCAGACGGCATGATGTCACTCTTGAGTGGCGACATTAACAACGTCATGACATCGTTCTATAGCAACGTATACCAGACCTCGAATACCCCACTCACCTCAACGGATGTGGACACGTTCTTGAGAACCTATTCTATGACGCCATTTCTGATCGCGCATAAGGATGATGTCAAGGCGTTGCTCGTTGCGTACTTTGTCACACAGGCACACGGACCCGCGAACACCGGAACACATGACAGGCGATTGGTCAATGATGTAGCACCGGGCTCGAGTGCAAGTGCCGCACTCCAGGATCGGTACAATACCCCCTATGGTTGGTCAGATGGGTCCGCGATGGAGAGGTCGGCAGCGTATGCACAAACCTCCGGATATGCCCATCAGCTGGACTTGGAAGGCGTTCAGGATGCCGACAATGGTACACTCCCGACTGCGATTGACGAGCGATCCGGGAACACAGACTTTGGGGCCACTCGTCCGACGAGCGGTACAGTCTTTGGAGCCAACGGCCCCTTCTCAGGGACGGCGGGTACAGGGCAAGGAACAGGTATGAATGCCGCCGCCGCTCTTACAGGCAGCTCCTACCCCCATCCTCCTCCCACACAGGCACGTCTCGATCCCTATGATTTGTGGCCTGGGTCTGGATCGCAGATGGGTGCGCCACAGGAAGCGCCTACTGGAGCCACATTGCCAGTCAATGGTCCCTCGTCGGGGGGCATGGGTGTGTCGATGTTTTCCGGGTCAACGACTTCATCATCGCAACCGGCATTATATGGCCCCGGTGTAGGAGATACATCAAAGGGAATGGGACGGGGGGGCGCACAAACGAATAGCCAAAATACGAGCGCGATGCCCGATTATCGTACAACAGGATCGGACCCTTCGAATCGGTTTGCTGTAACCTCCCGCGTACCCGGTGATCAAGATATTTTTGGATCCATGTACATCCAGGCCAACACAGAGTCCATCGCCAACCAATCACTGAAAACGGATCCCGTTCCATTCTTAACAGATTTCTCTGCGTTCCAGAATTAAGATGTCGACCTCCTTCGGACTTCGTAATCAGCGTGGCTCCTGCTGGGTCAATGCAACTCTTCAAGCTATCTTCCGTATCCCTGATGTCCAGACACGCTACACTGCAGAAGCGGCTCTGGATACACCCATCGACGCATCCCTTCAAGAAATCTGGTGCAGCAAGGGCGATGAGGGCCTGAAGGCCTTCTACGACTGTGTCCGCACTGCTGTTATGCCTGCCGGTGAAGGCATTGGTGACTCGCATGAGCTGTTCGAGTACCTGTGTGACAAGCTGCCCTTTCTAGACAAGCTCTGTCGCTTCAAGGTCGGTAACGTGGTCAAGTGCAACTCATGTCCGTACAGGGATGTTCGCACAGACTCGATGATCGAGTTCTCCGTGTCCCCCATGGCTCGTAAGCAGTCTCTGTCTGACTGCGTCATTCAGTCTGTAACTCCCGTTGCGATTCCTGACTGGACATGCGAGGAGTGCAAGAAGAAGGGCTGCACCAAGCAGCTTCTAATGTCGTCGTTTCCGCAGATCTTCGTGTTCCACGTAACCTCGCTGAACACGTCAGTCTCGTACTCGACTCAGCTTGTCATGAACGGACAAAAGTACGCCCTCCTCGCCGTGGTCTGCTTTAACGGCGGCCACTGGTGGACCTACGGTCGCGATATGCCGCCGGGAAAGGACTGGATCGAGTACGATGACCAGTCTATTCGCGTTCGTGGACCCCAACACTTCCCGTTGTCCGACAACATGCGTCTTCTCTTCTATTATCGTATCAATGAATAAGCAAGGATGGGAGACTGGACTTGGCCTCTGAGCATACAACAATGGAACCAGAGCACGGTTCCCTCAGCAACAACAAAACCCGACACTACCTCTACAACAGAGCCGGTCTCGATGGTTGTACCGGGACTGATCGCGGCGGTGCTAATTCTTACATTTTTCGTTCTGATCACAACTGGTTCCGTTATCGCGGTTGGCGTTCTCTGGGTCCTGATGGCGATCTTCACGTTCGTACTCTACACATACGGATTCATTAGTTCGTCCATGTTGCCGGTCTCCACAGTAAGTCAGCCTGTCGCCAAAGCTGCAACTACGAGTCTGAACCTAGTGGGCAGCGAGGTGTTCCACGTCTCGGATAACAAGTTCACATACGACGATGCCGCCGCTGTCTGTGCTGCTTACGACTCCCAGTTAGCGACGCTCGAGCAGATCCTTGAGGCCTACAATCACGGTGCCGAGTGGTGTGGATATGGTTGGTCTGCGGGTGGCATGGCTCTCTACCCTACGCAAAAGGGTACATGGGATGCCCTCCAGCGCGAGGCCGATCAGGGGAAGCGCACAGCCTGTGGCCGCCCAGGCGTGAACGGCGGATACTTTAACCCGTCCTCCAAGTTCGGTGTCAACTGCTTCGGTATCAAGCCCCAGGGCAGCGTGAGTCTGCCCACTCCCCTGCCTGGAACTGACCCGTCTGCATTCAACAGCGCGGTTGCACAGTTCAGGGCGGTCATGAAGTCATTCACACTTGACCCGTATTCTCGTACGACATGGTCGGGATCTGTTGCAGGACCCGGTCAGCAGTTATTGGGCAGTTTAGCGAAGGAACATTTTTCCATGCCCGGGGTTCCTGATTACGAAGTGATGCCCGGCGAAACCATTGCAAATGCAGGACTTCCGCTCGGGTCTCCGTACGGTCTGCGTGGTGTTCAGGGTGATGCTGGACCCGCCGGACCCGCCGGACCCACCGGAACTCCGAGTACTGTGCCTGGACCGGCTGGAGGCATGGGACCTACGGGAACTGCAGGTGCTGCCGGAGGGAAGGGTGATACGGGTCCGTCTGGACCTACAGGACCGGCTGGTCTTCTGGACTCGGCCGCAACAGCTCGTATAACCGCCGCCGAGACCACTGCGAATACAGCGAAGAACAACGCCGATGCGGCCAAGACGGCCGCCAGTGCCGCCGTGACATCTGATCAGCTCGGAGCGGTGAGTACAAAAGCCGACCAGGCGAACACTGCGGCAGCGGCTGCGGCAAGTAAGAAAGACTCGATCGCCGAGGCTCCGTCTGTTCAGGGTCCACAGTATCATCCCGCGGTCGTGAGTTACAATGATGGCACCAACCGCGGAACCCTCTTTAAGGCCGAGGGTGATAGGCCGGGTGGGTTTATTGGATTCATGTTCAACAAGAACAACGATCCTTGGATATGGATCAATGGTCCTAACAACGGTTACAACGGTTCCCTACACCGCGACGGTTGGTGATCCTAACTCGGCGTATTATCGACGGATGCGTGAGGAGGCAAATTAAGCGGATACTTCCCGAGGATCCGGAACGCAGGAGGCACCAAACCACCACCGCGGTCATAGGACAGATCACCACCCTTGTAGCATAGGTACGGCATACCCGGTACGTGTTCCGGGTAATCTGCGGGGCATTTCTTGTAGCACATTCCGTCGATCCTCTCGGTGTGCTTGTCGGTGCCAACCTTTTCGATATCCGCACAGGTCTTGTGGTTCGCAGCAGATGCCTCTGCGGCTGTTTCCATTTGATGGGTGAGTGGATCCGTTACGGGATCCGCCTTCGCATTCGCCTTTTGCCAGTCCTTAATCTCATTATCGTAGTTTCCAAAATCTTGGGGGCCCGGGCAGATGCCACCGTGATCCAGGCGCCCAACTGTTTGCAGACACCCGGTCCACCAGTGACCGATGAGATCCGTCCCCCACCGTTGGCATTTGCTCTTCCAACGAGTACACGTCAGCCCCACGTTCACCCACTTCGTTCCATCGTCATCGTCGTCGGGACACGGCTCCAACCCGATCACAGTTCCTGCACCGATTCCAAATGTATCGGCATAGCAGCGCACACCGTAGCCATGATAGCCGGGTTTGCAGTTCTGGTAACACAGTCCACCTTCCGATGACCCATTGATCCCCACGCATGTATTCGGAGCAGTTGTCAAGACTTCAACCCCGAAGAGCTTCAGTGGAGACATTGACCATGCGATCAACAGAAATATCAAGAGGAGAATGACGACAATCCAAAAGATCACCCAAGGATTCCAAGCACCGGGAATGTCCTTCGTTGTGTCTGCGTAGAGCAGCCCCATGTAGGCAAAGAGCAGGATTGTTCCAAATGCAAAGGCCACGGAGAAACTCGTCGAGAGGAACTCACTGATCGGCGTCCATATATCTGGTGGAAACAGAAGCGTCACTATATCAGACCAATCCGTTGGCTCTGCAGACATCCAATTGTTTCTTAGGAAGAAAACAATGGACTCGATTCGGCCTACGCTTACACAGTTTTCAAGGACCGGTGCTCAACAGCAGATGACTGTAGTCCCTACGTCGGGACAGGGGGTCAATCGGTTTGAATGGCTCTTGTATCGCCCTCAAGCCCACGCCATCCGTCCATTTGAAGCCTTTACGTCGGGTCGCCAGGACAAGATCGTGAACACGGATCCAAATAAAGTCCCCGGAAATACGTAAATGGACGTTGTCCTACTTATGGGACTCGCAGCGCTTGGATATGCGATGGCTGTACCCCGTCGTCGCAAGGGCGAAGCTGTTTCGGACGAAGCAGTGGGTAAGGAACTCTACACTCCACTCAACGATATGGAAATGGCAGTTGTCCAAGCTGCGACCGGACACAACAATATGGTCCCGTTCTTCGGTGCCAACCGCACCCAGACAGCCTACTCGGATGGACATGAGAGTATTCTCGACAAGTACACAGGTATGGGCAAGAACACCTTCTTCCGTAAGGAGGAGGCGGCGGCTTTCTTCGAGCCGGAGGCGGGACGTGGTAACCCCTGGAAGGCTCAGATCGAGACGGATTTCGAGCAATCGCGCCAGGTGACGAGTCTCGCAATGAAGAATGTGGCTCCAATTGAGCGTGTTCACGTGGGTCCGGGTGTGAATGACGGCTACACGAACCTGCCATCTGGCGGTCTCAACCAGGGTATTGAGTCACGCGAGTTCCAGCTTCCGAAGACCACAGACGAGCGTCGTATCACCACCAAGCCGAAGCTCACCTACACGTCCAGCCCGACACCGGGTAAGCAGCGCTACGGTCTCCAGCCGGGTCTCCAGGCGCCTGTCAAGAAGAACAAGCCTGATCGCTTTCAGGTCCTGCAGGGCGAGGATGGTTCGCTGCCGCACTTGAACACTACAATTGGTCGGGAGAAGGCGTCGGCGATCTACCCTGATTTCGTGATGAAGGATCAGAATCGCGTCGAGACATCCACGCAGTTCATGGGTCCGATCGGTAAGGGTGTGCGTAACAACGAGTCGTATATCCGCTCCTTCACAGAGCCGTTCCAACAGTTCATGAAGCTGACTACCGAGGGACGCCCGGCTCCAGGTGGACCTGTGGTGGGAATGCAGTCGGTCAATGCGGGTCCTGAAGCCTACAGTGCAATGACACATCGCGACGAGTCGACTCACGTCAACTACCGCAGCTTCGAGGTGCCGCTCTTCGGACGTGGTGGACAGACCCCGACAGCGGCGCTGCGTGGATCCGTCAAGTACTCCGAGCCGGTTGGACAGAATGTGCAGCTGGATCGCGTCGCAGTCCCCGGTCTGCTCGATGCATTCAAGAGTAATCCGTATACACAGAGTCTACAGTCTTCAGCGTAATGGATTCGTCCCTTCTTCGATACACTACAACTCAAGACGTCTGCCTAGGACAGTCGTCTCGCCGTGAGATTCATGATGTCATTCGTTCGGTCGCCGTGCATCCCCAACGGATTCGCGTCTGTCGATGTGTTGCTGATTTCTGGGTACGGTCTGCCCTGTCGTTTCTTCGCGTTGTTTGGATTCCTCCCGGTGAACAATGCAAACTCTTGCAGATATCGGCCGAGTCGAATCCGTCCTCCTCGCTCGTCGTTCCGAGCTTGTTCAGTCAACGTCCCTCGTCTTCAGTCTAGTTGTATTGGTCGTGGTACTGGGTGGGTTTGCATGGTTCCTCCGTGTACAGTATGAACTGACCAAGGACGCACCACAAGAAAAACGCATACCCTTTGAACCTACGGTTTGGTACTCAGCTACACGAAACGTTCGCAGTGAAGAGTATGCAGGACAACTCCAACCTTTTGAGATTGAAACTCGACATGGTCTATCGGGACCTTCCGACGGAGACGGCCCAGCAGAAATTTACAGAACTGACGGCGCCTCCTCCTCCGCCGCCCCCGAGTGAGCCGGTGGCTGCTCCGAAGCCTAAACGAAAGAAGTTAGTGAAGGGTAAGTAAGAGGGGCATGTCGTTTACGGTCGGGCCCAATACGGGCGGCACATACCCAGCCACCCTAACCAACAATGCAACGTTTTATAAATACGAGCCTTTCAGCTTCACGCTCACGGGTACGGCGGCGCTGACAGTCTCGGGGACGCTTGTGTCCTATTGTACCGGTTCGACTACGACGTCGGTTGTCTTCGCATCCGCTACAGGGTTCCTTACAACGGGTTCGTCTGGCGGTGAGACGTTGACCATCACATCGACGGCCGGTACAGCGGTCACCTATACCCTGTTCATCAACGCAGGACGATTCATCATCACACCTGCTGTTCAGGGGATCATCTTGTATCAGAACGAGCCGATCTCGAACACATTGTCCATTTTGGGATTTGGTTCAGCGAGCGTGGCTTTTCAGGCACAGACACTGTTGTGCAACATCTACACGGTCCCGACTTTACCATCGTCGACGTTGACGCTGACTGGACCGGTTAACGCTGTATCTACATCTACATTCACATTGGGGGGTACTCCCGGGATTATCTCGGCGAGTAGCAACTACTACGTCGTGGGCTCGAACTCCTCAAACGGATATGTCGCAACAACACTGTTTGCTATTCAAGTTTCGAAGGAGCGTATGTGGATCACGTCGTCCGCTGCAATGACGAACTCGGGATCAGCCTTTACACTTACATCGCCTATCCTTCTAACTATCGGTACATCTCTGACATCTCCTCCGACGTTCACTGTGTTGACTCCGGTGAGTGTGATCAGTACCACGTTCACATCGAATAATTTCCCTCCAGGGATCAGCTTCACGAACGGGGTACTGGTTGGAACCCCGACGACGACCGCGGTGACCTCGTATGTCTCTACCATCACGGCGGCAGCATTCGGCCTCAGTTCTCTTAGCGCCACGGTCACCCTGACGTTCAACTATGCATCTATCATCAAATTCACTCCACCCACGCTCAGTGTATATTCGAATGTGGCGAGTTCAAATCAGTTATCGGCAAGTGTCTTCCCCTCGAACGCTATCGTCACCTTCAGCTCAACGAGTGTTCCGGCGGGGTTTACGCTGACATCAAACGGTCTGCTGACCGGGACGACGTCTGTGTCCTCTCCGGCGTTTCCGGTTACGATCGCATCCGCGGGTCTCACGTCTGTGACATCGAACGTACCGATCACAGTCATCCCGGTACCTATCACGATTACAGCGTCACCTTCTTCGTTGTCGGGGTATTATCTTGGACAGACGCCACCCACGATGACTCTTACCTTTTCCTCTGCGGCGTATACGACCACGAATTGGATCGCGGTGAATGGTGTCACGATCACGGGACTTCCGGCTGGGTTCGTATCTGTGTGGAATTACCCAAGTCTTACAGCGACAATCATAGGCACCGCGATTGCAGCAGCGGCAGGTGTGGTAACTGTAACATTGAATTCAATTGATGGTGGATCAGGATCGGCTACCATCCCATACTCGTTCTTGGCTGACTCGTGTACGATCACCACTACAACCACATCGCCGTTTGCATTCTCACAGAATGTTGCGATTACCCCGATTCAGTTTTCAGGGACACCTGTGAGTGGACTACCGGTCGCCTACTACTATGGAACATCGGGCATCCCCCTTGGGTTAGTTGTCTCGCCTGGGGGTCTATTGTATGGTACCCCTACCACACCGACGACCACTCCACAAACCTTTACTGGTCTCTACGGTACGACGGGGGGTAACTATTCAACGTTTCCGGTTTCGAGTGGCTATACGTACACGATCGCATCCGACACTGCTCAATTAGCTTCATCTCCTCTGACGACTACACTTACCCCTGGGTCACCCGTTTCGATCCCACTCACCGCACAGACATCGAGTGGCGTGACTCCCACAGGTACAATGGCGACGTTCACCTATCCATATGGTCTCGTTGTGACACCGTCATCCATCTCGGGGACGCTTGGTTTGTGTGTATACCCGGGAATCGTGCTTCCGTCGTCCTCTGCGGTCTATGGCTCGTTCAATCCGAATTCGATCCCAGCCGTTATCGGGCTGTCAAATGCAAACCCACAAATCATCAATCGTTTCATTCTCGGAGCCGGATCTAGTAGTGGGTACTCCGTCTACTGTGACAATGGCACGATGAGTAATTTCACATCCATCTACACGAACACCTCAACTCCTCTACCGGGACCGCATAGCTTCCAGATTATTTCCAACACGACATCTTCGTTGGCGAGCTGGTCAGGAACTCTTATGATTGCAGATGGTACGGCAGGGGCGATTACATCGAGTACCCTACCTGCGTTTACCAACGTAGCTGGTTTAACGAGTGGGGCTACGATTATGTACTGTATCTACTACTCATGGCTGTCCTTTTCATCGTGGATTGCATATACAGCAGACAATAGACTGCTCTTCTCATCGTCTCCGGAATCTGTGTGGGTGTCGCGCAGCGGGGGGCCCAATTCTAAAGCACCTAACCAAGCTTCGGGTGTAGGTGATGCAATTTCCGGGTATGTCCTCGGAGGATTTAACGGATATCTGTTGTTAGGCGGTGCCGCAAATGCTGGGAACAACGCCCTCGTTTATTCGACGATGACCGGGATTCCAAACCCATACTTTGTGTTTAGCAATACATCATCTACCTTGACAACTGTCTATAGCATTTCGGCAAGTTCAACCAGGGCTGTTGCCGGGGGTACTCTCGCGAGTGGCATCGGTCTTCAATATTCGACAGATGGTATTACATGGTCGTCGGTGACCACCTCGGGGACAGCGACGTTGACAACCGTGACCGACGTTGTCTACGGTGGATCTGGAGTCGATACATGGATGGCGCTCGGTCCAAGCGGTGTAGCGTGGTCAGCAGATGGAAAAGCATGGACATACATTCCGTTTACTGGATTAGGTGCTCAGTTAGGTCCACTCCAGTTTGACGGAACCTACTGGTGCTTTTTCTCGACAACGAGCGGCGTGTTTACACTGTATTACCATGACGCGCTTTCATCGACAATGTCTACGATCTCGACGTGGAAAACAATGACTGTTTCGGTTCCGGGTGCGTCTGCGTTGTACACGTTTCCAACGCCTATTTATACGTTGGTTGGATCTCCACAAGTAACTGTATATGCGGGCACGACTCCATCTGGGCCTGTCTTTACGTCCATACCTACAACCTACTCGATTTACCAGTACATACCCATACCCCCGATCGTGTTTTCTGCTTCACAGTCTCCGTCATATTTCTTGGGTTCGACCCTGCCACCGGGAATGTCGTGGAACAGTGCGACAATCTCAGGGCTGAGTGTAAAACTGGGAACATTCACAGTCACCGTCTACGCACAGTCTACATCGGGATCGACGACCCAGACAGTTACATTCATTGTACAACGGGCACCGATCACACCTCGTATTACGAGTCCGGCTGGATATACATCCTTTCTACGCGAAAAGGTGACAGCAGATGCGGCCACTTCATCGATTAACAATCACGCGACACCCTTTGAGGTCGGACCCTTTTTGCTTGAGCGGCCACCGGTAGTGACGACTGCACCTGAGATTTGCTGTGAAGTGACACAGTCGGTAAAAAGAATAATTAATTGAGTGAAGTGTGTTTAATCCAGATCAGGCATGAGCATGTCCGAGAACTCGTTCAAGCCAAGTACGCCTACGAACACGTGGACGCCCTTGCGCAGCTCATACACGCGACCAGTTTTGATGCCAACATCGTAGGCTCGGAGGTGGTAGGTCACTTCCACCAGATCCTCATCCTCATCCTCCTCCGCGGCGGCCACGGCGGCGTTTGAAGGCTTTGGGTTCACAAAGTCTTCCATGTGCTCGAAGAGCGAGAGGGTCTTGAAATACTCGGGCGGCATGCGGTTGACGTGGGCAAGGAAGGACTTGTGGAGTTGGCGCTCGTCGTCATCAGGCAGCATCTGCTCCAACCGCTGGGCCTGTTGGCGGTTGAGCTTCTCGATGTTGAGGGTGGTGGCGACCGAAACCGGCGGCGTCACTGGGCGCCACAGGTAGGCGATCGTCTGATCGCACAGGGTGGAGGGAAGGTCGAGTTGCTTGAAGGCATTCTTGAGGGCGAAGTTGATAGTAGACTGCATTTTGGCCGGGGGCTTTGAGTCTACCCGTGACCCCACGGAATCCGTTTTCGGAAAACGGATGACCTGTCAACCAACGGATATAAAGTCCCCAACTGACAAGATGCCTCGCAACATGACTGGAGGCTCCGGCCACCGCTCTCAACGTAACTCCGAGTCCAACAAGACCAAGCAGAACAACAAGATCGGCGACAAGATGCTCGATGACCTCATGGACAATCCCGAGGGCGTCAAGCTAGACGGTGCCTTCGTCGGTCGCGTGATGCGGCGACTGGGTGACGGGCGTATGGAGATCTTCTACACGGTGAAGGAGACGATTGGTGGCAAGGAACGCGACGTCGACAAGCTGATTCAGGCACCGATTCGCGGGGGGATGCGGGGTCGCGGCAAGAAGGACGTCTGGGTGGATGTCGGTAGCCTGGTTCTATTTGAAGAGACAGGGCTGGGTGGCATGGCTCCCTATCGGATCATGTCGGTGTTCACACCGGCTCAGGTCGCACGATACAAGTCAATCGTGACGGACGCAGATCCGCGTCTCTTCCTCAAGACGGGAACGACCGAAGAGGAACCGACAGACGGCATTGAGTTTGCCGAAGACAAGGAGGAGGTCAATGTGGATGACATCTGAAGAGGTATGCGAACAACCTCACAATCTTTTTACATTTCGGTTACAATAATAGGGATGGCGTTATCGACGTATGTTCCGGGTAAGGGTCTGATTACATGTGCTCCGAACATTGCACAGGGACCACAGGGACCACAAGGGTTTCAAGGCCCCCCAGGTCCAACAGGTCCGACAGGTTGGACAGGCTGGGCGGGTCTTGGGGGTACTGCATTTAACACCGGTCCTACTGGATTTACTGGACAGTCTGGGTACACTGGGTTCACTGGAAATACCGGAGTCACGGGTCCGTCGGGAACTACTGGCCCAACGGGAACAACAGGACCAACGGGTCCATCCTTCACGGGAAACACAGGACCCACAGGACCCACAGGACCCACAGGACCCACAGGACCCACAGGATATACCGGTTTACCCGGAACCGCAGCGAATACCGGACCCACAGGACCCACAGGACCTACTGGTTTCACTGGCTTTACAGGCGCTACTGGTAACACGGGACCCACGGGTCCGACTGGGTCAACAGGAAATACTGGACCTACGGGATCGACAGGCCCAACAGGGACAACAGGATCAACGGGTCCAACGGGATCCTCCTTTACTGGATTTACAGGGACTACGGGACCTACCGGACCGACGGGACCAACAGGCGCAACGGGACCTTATGGACCACCTGGACAGATAGGCGACCGTGGTTCAACGGGATATACGGGCCCAAACACTGGACCCACGGGACCAACTGGATCCTTCGCAACCGGAACAACAGGTCCAACGGGTCCAACGGGTCCAACGGGTATACTTGGTTCCCAGGGATGGAGCGGTAATACTGGGTTCACTGGATTCACTGGAAATACTGGAGTCACAGGAAACACCGGACCAACTGGGCCCACGGGACCAACTGGGCCCACGGGACCAACTGGGCCCACGGGGCCGACAGGTCCTTCCGGATACACTGGGTTCTCGGGAAACACCGGACCAACCGGTGCCACCGGACCAACCGGACCAACAGGGCCGACGGGTCAGACAGGTGTGGTGGGAACTACTGGGGTATCTGGCCCAACTGGTCCAACGGGACCCACTGGATACACCGGATATCAAGGATGGGTTGGTTTGGTAGGGGGTCTAGGGTCGACGGGACCCACCGGATACACAGGGTATCAGGGTGTCCAGGGACCGCAGGGTCCTTCCGGGCGAACTGGAACGACAGGCTGGACGGGTCCCACTGGTCCCAGTAAGTTTATTGGGCCACCCGGTGCACCGAGTACGGTTTCATCCGTTGGTGTCACAAGCTCAAGTAACTTCGTATCGGGGGCGAACATCGTGTTGTGCAATACAGGTATCACAAACACCTCCTATATCATTACGCAAGGATGGTCAATCGGGGGTGCCACAGCTCAGTATCTGAATTTAGTGAGTCTTACATGGTCAAACAGTGGATCAACGTGGTACCTCAATGCTAATCTATTTGGAACAGCGGGTGTTGGTGCTGCAACATTTACAGTGTTTTATTACTATCAGTAAGTAATGTCCTATAGCGCCCCTCCTCCGGGGGTAAACCCATACATTATTCCACTTCCGGCTAGTGTCCGACAGGTACCAGGTCCACGGGGGGCAACCGGTCCAGTAGGAAACACAACGACGTTAACAGGTCCTACTGGCCCCACAGGTCCTACTGGACAAAACACACCAATGGGCGCAACAGGGTACACTGGACCTTTTGGTCAATCGGGTGTGACTGGAACAACTGGATATACGGGTCCGACTGGACTAAGTCCGACCGGTGTTCTTGGAGTCACGGGACCTTCGGGTCCTTCGGGTACAACCGGAACGACTGGATATACGGGCCCGACTGGAACCAGGGGGGCGTTTGGGCGAACCGGATCCACTGGTCTCTATACGACCACAGGGGGCACAGGAACCACCGGATCCCCTGGATACTCAGGAACGGGTCCGACCGGAACCACTGGATTCACTGGACGTAGTTCAACCGGTCCGACTGGAAACACCATGCCAACTGGGTGGATTGGATTGACAGGAGCGATAGGAATTACCGGGCCCACTGGATCGAGTTTCCAAACCGGACCCACGGGTACAACAGGTATCACGGGTGCTAACGGCATAGTAGGCGAACGAGGACCCCAAGGACAAAAGGGACAATCTGGAGCGAACACCGGACCCACCGGACCGACGGCAGTTGTTGGACCCCGGGGTCCTTTCGACGCCACTGTATTGTGGAATACGATCGGAATCACGGGCTATACTGGGCGAACCGGGCCCACTGGATTCCCGGGTCTTGGACAACAGGGAAACACGGGAAACACGGGAAGCACGGGATATACTGGATATAGTGGGCGCACGGGGTATACAGGTCGAACAGGTCCAACTGGGGCTACAGGGTTCACTGGACATACAGGTCCCACGGGTATACCTGGACCCTATGGACGCTCGGGTCCAACCGGGACGACTGGCTTTACGGGCTTTACGGGAAACACGGGGTTCGTTTCTGCAACAGTTGCTAGTTACTACATCACTACACTCGTCGCAGGTGGCGTACTTGGTTCCGCGTCTACGAGTAGTGCGGTGTCGGCGTCTTCTGCAGCCGCATGGAACGGTTTCATGTGGGTTGCAGCTGGAAATAACACAATTGCGTACTCGTATGACGGGCAAACGTGGACTCTGGCAGTTTCAGGCACCACCACCGCATTGTCGTGTGTCGCATGGGGCGGTGGAAAGTGGGTCGCTGTGGGTACGGGTGGTAGCTCACTCTACACATCTTCGAATGGTATAAGTTGGACTCTGGTTTCAAGTCAGCCAAACCTGAGTGCTGTCGCCTGGAATGGATCACGTTGGGTAGGAGTGGGTTCTAGTGGTATTTTCACGACAACGGACGGAGGATCGTGGTCGTTAACTCCAGTCGTTTCAACTAGTGGAGCAGCAGTTGCGTGGAACGGACTCTCGTGGCTCGTGGGCGCCGGGTCGACACTGTATTGGAGTACGGATCCACTTGCTGTGACGTGGAGAGCTGTATCCTTCCCCTACGGAACTATAAACTCAATCGGCTGGAATGGAACGTCATGGCTGATCGCATGTACCGGTACATCCAGTTTAGTCCTTCTTCCCGTGGGACTCTCGGCTTTCATCCCGGGCACGGGATCGACGCCTTCGGGTGGGTATAGCGTTACCTGGACAGGGGCAACATGGGTCGCGTCGGGACGTGATACCAATCTTTACTTCAGCCAGAACGGACTTACGTGGACACAGACAGCGGTTGGATCACAAACCTACGCTCCTGTGGCTAAGACCGTACTGCCCTTTGTCTTTGGACCGTACGGACCTACTGGTGGCACGGGGCCGACCGGATTTACTGGACCATCAGGACTCACAGGTTCACTTGGAACAAGCGGTCCCACCGGTACAACAGGACTTACGGGTCCAACTGGTTTTGTTGGACCCATGGGTCCTAGAGGGTTTACTGGAAATACTGGAACGACCGGGTGGCAGATAGCTGGGCCCACGGGTACCACGGGTATACTCGGATCATCGTTCGATCTGACACAAGTATCCGGATCAACTCAGTCCGTGAATGTGAACGTCGCAGTGCTGTCAGGCCTGTATTCATATAATACAGGAGTTGCTCTGTCGAATTTCATAGGTCTCAACGAGTTCACCGGAACAGTGGGTGGAAACCCGTGTTCGTACAAATCACAGTACTTTACAACGTGCAATGCCACGGGTACTTGGTGGTACAATTTTCAGTTGTTACCACTGAACGTCAATGTGAATGGTACGATTGATGCGCCACCAAAGTTTAACGTCTTTAGATAATGGATGAGTGGGTAACAGCCGTGCGTGACTTGAAGGACTCAGCTCCCAATGCTTACGAGGTCGAGGTGATTTGTCGCGATATTCTGCGATATGTTCGCACCAAGCGTGTCCGCGACACGGGGAAGTTCATCCAGCATCTGGGGCCTGAATACGAGGCCTTCGTTGCATCTCTGCGTCAGCACGACCCTAAGATGGTTGAACAGATCGTTCATGAAGATGCATTCTGGAACGCCACACTCGCTTTCTTGCCTAAAACGAATACTTTACACAGAACAGTATAAGAGGTAAAATGGGCGACACAATCACCGGAGTTCAGTTCGGCATCGCAGACCCCGACGACATCCTCAAGCGGAGTGTCGTGGAGGTTACCACCGACAAGACCTATCAGTCTGGCCAACCTGTTCCAAACGGCGTCTTCGACTCGCGCTTCGGTGTCATTGAGAATGGCAAGGTCTGTCCGACCTGCAAACACACCAACCAGTTCTGTCCGGGTCACTTTGGTCACATCACTCTGGCCAGACCAGTGTACCTCTACCAGTTCTTCGACTGGATTGAGAAGCTGAGCAACATCATCTGCCTGAATTGCTCGAACATCATCCTGGCTGACGCAGTTACACAGATCGCTAAGATCACTTCGAAGGGCGTTGATCGCTTCAAGGAGGCCCGTGAGATTGTAGCGAAGGTGCGTGGGCAGGGTATCGATAAGCCAACGGACTGCAGCACATGCCATACGCCCTTCTTTCGCAAGATCGCCCGTGTGGCTGGAAAGGCTGCGACCCTCGAGGGATTCCCGATCAGCGACGCCGACGAGCCCCCGCCCCCTGTCCCGATTCAGGTGGAGCTGATCCTTCGTGCCTTCCAGCGCATGACAAACGAGACATGTGACCAGCTAGGGTTCAACCACACGTTCTCTCGTCCCGAGTGGATGATCTGCACGGTTCTCGCTGTGCCTCCACTGACGGTTCGCCCCTCGGTTGTGATGGACGATAACCAGCGCATGGAGGACGATCTGACGCACAAGCTTATTGATGTTCTCCGCAACAATCAACGGCTGCGCGACAAGATCGACAAGGGTGAGTCGGAGGAGATGATCGACAAGTACACGGCCATGGTGCAGTATGATGTGGCGACATACGTGGACAATGACATCAAGGGATTGGCCCCCGCTGCTCAGCGGTCTGGACGCCCCCTGCGTACCCTGAAGTCTCGCTTCGGTGCCAAGACAGGACGCGTTCGTGGCAACCTGATGGGGAAGCGCGTGGACTTCTCGGCTCGTTCGGTCATTACACCTGACGCAAACATCGAGCTGGACGAGTTGGGTGTGCCGGAGGAAATCGCTGTGAACCTGACCTTCCCTGAGATTGTGAATGCCTTCAACCGCGACCGTCTCATCAGCTACGTCCGCAATGGTCCGGACAAGCACCCTGGTGCCAAGTCCGTGTTCCTCAAGCAAGACAACCGCGTAGTCAATCTCCGATTCGTCAGCCCCGACACAATCGACCTGCGTGAAGGCGACGTGGTCCACCGCCACCTCATTGATGGTGATGCGGTTCTGTTCAACCGTCAGCCTTCTCTTCACAAGGCTTCGATGATGTCTCACCGTGTCCGCGTTCTGCCGTACTCGACGTTCCGTCTGAACGTTTCGGCTACCCGTCCCTACAATGCAGACTTTGACGGTGACGAGATGAACATGCACGTCCCCCAGAGCATCGCGTCGGCCACAGAGCTGCGCTACCTGGCGTCTCTTCTGCGCAACATCATCAGCCCACGCACCAACAGTCCGATCATTCAGCTGTTCCAGGACACGATGACCGGTATCTTCCGTATCAGTCAGCCGGGCGTCGAGGTGCCTGAGGTGATCGCCATGAACATCTTGGCAAGGCTGAAGCATACGATCGCACGGAAGGGTCGTGACTGGACGGGTGCTGAGCTGATCTCCACTGCCTTCCCGATGATCTCGCTGAAGGGTGCTGTCACCATCGAGAACGGGCAGCTGACCTCGGGTATCCTGAAGAAGTCGGCATGTAGTAACTTGATCCACGTGGTCTACAATGACTTCAATCCCGAGCGATGCGGACAGCTGATCAACGACATCCAGTCTGTGGTCACGCAGTTCAATCTGTTCACTGGCTTCTCGGTTGGCACGGCAGACCTCATTGCCAACATGGAGACTCAGCGCTTCGTGTCCGACAAGCTGAACGAGGGACGTACGGCCGTGTCCAAGATCCTGTCTGACGTGCACGGTGGTATGTTTGCGAACATCTCGGGCATGTCCGATGGCGAGGAGTTGGAGGATCGTATCTCGTCCGCGCTGAAGGCCGTTGCCGCCAATATCAACGATGAGGTGATCAAGAGTCTACCGAAGGACAATGCGATTGTACAGATGGTCGATTCGGGATCTAAGGGAGGTCCCCAGAATATCACTCAGATGGTGGCTCTTCTCGGACAGCAGCTTATTGAGGGGAAGCGTGTCCAATACACGCTCCAGGATCGCACCCTGCCACACTTCGCACGGTATGATGATGGTGTGGAGTCTCGCGGGTTTGTTCAGAACTCCTTCATGAATGGTCTTCTTCCAGCAGAGTTCTTCTTCCACGCTCAGGCTGGACGTGAGGGTCTGATTGATACCGCCGTTAAGACCTCAGACACTGGGTACATTCAGCGTCGTTTGATGAAGACGATGGAGGATCAGCATGTGGAGCACGATGGTACGGTTCGCAACGTGACAGGCTCGATTGTGCAGTTCAGCTACGGCGAGGACGGCATTGACTCCATCGCCGTCGAGGCACAGACCTGTGACCTTGGCACCATGACATTGGAGGATGTCTACCGCAACTATGCCATGAGTCCCGCAGATGTGAACCCGTTCCTGACTGCCGAGGTTGCCGAAGCCCCGGACATGATTGACGAGATTCTGGAGGATCGTGAGATGCTGGTGCGGAATGTCTTCCGCTTCAAGAAGAATGACCAGGTTCTGGCTCCGGTGAATCTCAAGCGTATGATTACTGGATACGCTAACAAGTATGCCACCAAGACGGACCTGACGCCCCAGCAGGTGGTGGCGAGTATCGGTGCGTTTGTAGCCAAGTTCCCACAGAACAAGGTGTTCCACGCGCTGCTTCGCTACAACCTCGCACCGAAGAAGGCGATTCTTGTTCACCGCCTGACGGAGGCTCTGTTCAATGAGCTGATGTCCGACGTCGAGTACCGCTACACGAAGGCTCAGGTTCACGCGGGTGAGATGGTGGGTGCATTGTCCGCACAGTCCATCGGTGAGCCGACGACGCAGCTGACACTCAACACCTTCCACTCTGCAGGTACATCCAAGGCCAACGCCACGTCAGGAGTGCCGCGCATTGAGGAGTTGCTGTCTGCATCTCCGAACCCGAAGCGTCCGGGCAACACAGCATACTTCGCAGGGGATGTTTCGGGCAACGATGCCATTGCGATGATGAAGCGTGTTCAGCGGACGACGCTGCGCCACATCACCAAGTCGGTGCGCGTGTACTACGATCCCTACCCTCTGAACTCGTCCATGGAGGAGGACCGCGACACACTGGAGTTGTACCGCCAGTTCAGTCTCGAGCATGAGTCTGAGGCTGGGTCGCCGTGGATCATGCGTCTCGAGTTGAACGACGTGGAGATGTATGCGCGTAATGTTCGTGATTTGACGGAGATTCAGGCCAAGCTGTCGAACAACAGTCAGCTCAAGATCTTGAAGTGTATGACGACAGACACGTCGGCCAAGAAGCTGATCATGCGCATCGTGTTTGATCAGTCCGTGGTGAAGACGCCGACATACCTCCGCTTCCTCGAGGACAAGATCCTGGACACGGTGCTGACGGGCGTGGATGGCGTGGGTCGCGTCTTCCTCCGCAAGATCAAGAGTGAGCAGGTGTTCGACGACACGGTGGGCGGATACGTGACCAAGGATCAGTACGTGCTGGACACGGAGGGTACGAACCTCCACGATCTCCTGGTGTTCCCGGGACTGGACGGTACTCGCACCTTCTCGAACGACATCCACGAGGTGAACGATGTGTTCGGTATTGAGGCCGCCCGGACGTGTTTGCTGGATGAGTTCAACGAGGTCTTCAGCACAGAGAAGGTGAACTACCACCACCTCAGCGTCCTCATCGACACCATGACCTATTCAGGACGCATCGTGCCGGTGAATCGCTTCGGAATGAAGAAGAATGAGACAGGCGTCCTGGCCAAGTCGTCCTTTGAGGAGACCTCGAAGACCATGTTCGACGCTGCCGTGGTGGCCGAGTACGATACGATGCGCGGCGTGTCTGCGAACATCATGTTCGGTCAGAAGCCACCGTGCGGTACAGGCTTCGTCGACATCCTGGTGGACGAGACGCGGTTGCCCGAGGGTGGTGATGAGATCGTGGAGTCAGATGCGCTGGAACAGGCGAACAAGGCAGTGGCGTCTGTGATGGACACGGAGTGCAGGATGGAAGATATCCTCATGGCGTGGTAGTGCCGGGGTCTCACCGAGACTCCGTAAGTAACTTGACAAAGCTGAGAGCCAGAAACACAAAGACCATATACAACACCACATACACTACAAAACACAGACGCTGATACGGTCTCAGTCGATACACCTCAAGGTCGTCGAGTGAGGTCATTGCTTTTTCGCGTGGCGGGTGTGAAAGTTGTGTGGGGAAAGTGTAATGGCCGTACAGCTCGGGGCTAAACAAACAGACCAGGTAACTATCTTATATAATCTAGCGTTTTCAGCTATAGATGGAATTCACGACGGGAAGGGCCCTGCACGGGCAGCTATGGCCGATAATCCAATGTTCAAAGCTTCTTCGCGCCCGATCACGGACAATCCTCGATTACAAATGACTAACGACGTTATTACGGCATATCCATTCAATAAGACCAATATCGATAACATCACACGTGCATTTGGTCCTGCAACATTGGGGTTTCGTGGGAGCACTGTTGAAGATGGATATAAATCATGGATTGAATCACCTTCCGCCGCCGCCCCAAATCTCAAATACCTCATTGACCGCCTCAATGACAAGGCGGCCGGGCAGCCCCCGACTGGTTATATGCCAAATGCCGAAGATCGTGTTCGTACTCGTGTCATCGCCGACTACTCAAGACCTTCGAAGAAAGTATCCTTCAAACCCCTTCAGGTTGATCCATTGGAAAAGGATGTCGTTCTCGAGTTTGTTGATGTAGCAGCAGGTCGTGTCGGAAACCACCGTCCAGTTGTTACACCTGCATGGGTTGTTGATCCGGGTCCCAAACCAACCGACAAGGAGTTCCGCGCGTTGTATTCGACAGAACAGAATTACGATATTGACGGTGCGCTTCTCCAGTGCGGCCCCCGTGTTCGTAAGCTCTATATTCGTGAACTTAAAAATATAGTAGACGGGGGCAAACGCAAGATCAGCGCAAAGGTCATTCTGGAGATCGATAACGATGGATCTTCACTCTTCATTCCAGTATCAAGCGAACGAACACTTGCAAATTCCAGTCGTTTTTTGCAATTCGCACTTAATGCAGCTAGTGCACGCACTACAAACCTAACGGGTGGGTTGATCGGTGGAAATCCGGCCGTAAATGCGATTCTCGAGAACCCGAAAGAGTCGCCGATTCTGAAAGGTGCTGCCATGATCATGAAAATAGCCGGAGACGCGTTAACCGCAGAATTCCTCGATAATGCTATTGGTGATATACTGACAAGGGATCTACGGAATCTATATGAGAATAATCCCGTGCTACGCGATACGGATACACTTCCTCGCTACGGTATAACGTACGATGGTCTATGTGGAGCGCACATGCAGCGGCAAAACACAGTCCGGGAAGTGGATACTGTTTTTCACAAACCTGCGTCTGAAGGCGAACTGACGCTACAGATAACACGAGGTCCAGGTAACATCGGAAAGATAGCCCTTGCAGACATAAAGGCAAAGATTCTATCTGAATTTCAGTCATTCAGCAGCGTATGGAAACATGGTGATGGGGTGCCCGTCATGTGTACATATGGCGGAGAAGACCGCGATATGACAAGGTATGCCGATAAAGTGTCTTCACAACTAACCCATCTCGAGAGAAGGCTGAACGCACATCTAGTAGAGTTCAATGACGACAGATATGACGAACTTGTTGGTTTACGTGCAACACTGTTTCCCAGTCAGAAAGACTTTAGAGGGAAGCGTTCCCCTGCAACATATGTATCAATCTGCAAGATTGGGAATAGGGAATATACGATCTTTCCTCAGAAGGACATTGGTATGTTATTGGCTGGTACGGCTACTATCGAAACCGTTAGCGGAGTGGGTTATAAGAAAAGAGAAGCTGGTCGCATAAGTCTGGCACCGTTTCCTGCTCCTCCTGAGGCTCCTGCCGCTGATGCTGCTCCTGCTCCAGAAGGAGGCTCTCGAAAGAAGAAGCAGAAGAGACGAACACTGCGCCGTCTTCGTCGTCAGCGTGGTGGTGCTAAGTATGCAAACTACGCCGAATATGTCAATGACATTCTTGATCTGTACACGTTTCGTTTCAGAGACAGTTCTGATGTAGGCAGTGACAACGACCCGGAAGATACCGCTGAACTGGCGGGATACTATGATGCGTTATACCCACATCTTACCCCCGATGCGATAAGGGCTAGATTGCCCCCCGATGATGGGAACACATCAGCGGTGGATCCAGAGTGGGAGTGGACCAACGAATGTCACTACGGGTCGGAAAAGATTCAGTATAAAATTATTGAGCAGAGAAAGATTGAGAAGGGAAGGCTTGAAGGGGGAGTGATCGGAGAAGGTGTGAACGATTATTCCCCCCAGATTCGCCATAACGAGTTCTGGAATTTTCTCGGAATCTGGCGCGGAATTATTAAGAGTGAAGATCACGATCAACAAAAGGTCAGGGTGTTTTCATGCATGGAAGCCGACGGTCATCCGATGATGAACGTGCTTGGACCCGCGTATGTTGCATACAGGACAGCATGTGAAGTTGCGCATCTACAATACGAACACGCTGAGAGGATCAAAAAGGAACTTGGGGCTGTGAATGCAAAGATCGACGAACTCAAAGACGCTGGTCCGATTCTGGGTACAGATTACCGAGCAGATCCTATCACGAACGCAGCTGTTAGCTCATTGGTATTCGAGTCATCTCTCGAGAAATGGAAAGAGTTTGTAGATACGTTCGATCCACCCCCATATCCTGCTGCGGAAGCGGACGGACCTGGCATGGACGCAGCAGCCGGTCTTTCTAATGCAGCAGCCGGACTGCAGGAGCCAGGTCCTGCTCCTGCTCCTGCTCCTGCTCCTGCTCCTGCTCCTGCTCCTGCTCCTGCTCCTGCTGCTCCTGTTCCTGCTCCTGCTGCTCCTGCTCCTGCTCCTGCTCCTGCTGCTCCTGCTCCTGCTCCTGCTCCTGCTCCTGCTCCTGCTGCTC